>Ga0163149_10004559_pt1 | contig 15056 bp, 9 predicted proteins | sample OliLakLV19MP5G1_FD_148604 | JGI IMG/M metagenome (GOLD analysis project Ga0163149, IMG submission 148604) | Freshwater microbial mat bacterial communities from Lake Vanda, McMurdo Dry Valleys, Antarctica - Oligotrophic Lake LV.19.MP5.G1 | ecosystem: Environmental > Aquatic > Freshwater > Lake >...
GGGCGGTAGAGACGCAAGGTGTTGCGTCTCTACCGCCCTTCATCGTGTATGGATCAGATCAAAGGCCGAGTTCGGGCATAAGAGAGCGTGGTACTATACACTTCTGGCTTGCAATGAGCGCAATGCAGTAGTCACCAATGAGGGCAATACATTGAGCAAGATGTCGATCTCACGGAACATTCCGATCTTGAGCATTGGTCAGACGATCGGTAGTTCAGGACTCTCGCTGATGGCGCTAGTGGGTGGAATTGTCGGTGTCCAGCTTGCACCAACACCCACCCTGGCCACGCTGCCAGTAACCGTCCAGGTATTTGGTCTTGCGCTCTCAACCATTCCGGCATCGCTGTTGATGCGGCGGATTGGTCGGCGAACTGGTTTCGTCGTGAGCGCAGTTGGCGCAGTGTTCGCTGCACTGCTGGCCGCGTATGCTGTGAGTCAGGGTAACTTTCTCATGTTCTGCTGTGCGACCTTCTTTACCGGCATGAATGGGGCATTCATGCAGCAGTACCGTTTTGCAGCAACCGAGAGTGTCGAGCCAAGCTTTGCAGGGCGTGCGGTGTCATTGGTTTTGGTCGGTGGTATCTTGGCTGGATTCATCGGGCCAGAGGTTGCCAAACGCTCAAAGGACTGGTTTGCAGTTGAGTATGTTGGAGCCTTTGTTGCCCTTGCAATTCTGTATGGAATCCTGGCACTCCTGCTCTTATTTCTGAAAGACATCAAGACCCAAGAACAAGTCGTCGTGAAGGCAGATGAGCGCTCACTCGCTGAGATCGTGCGTCAACCAACATATCTCGTTGCACTACTTGCTGGCGTTGTTGGCTATGGAGTCATGACCTTCACTATGACGGCCACGCCAATTCACCTACATACGATGCATCACTACAGCATTGATGCGACCGCACAGGTCATCCAGAGCCATGTCATCGCCATGTTCCTGCCATCACTCTTCACGGGATTTTTGGTTGACCGCATTGGCGTTCTGCGCATGATGCTGCTTGGCATTGTTGCGATGGCTGGCAGCGTGTTCTTGGGCATTATTGGGAACGAGCTCGTATACTATTGGGCAGAATTGGTGCTACTGGGGATTGGTTGGAACTTCTTGTTTGTTGGTGGAACGGTACTCCTACCCAAAAGCTACCGCCCATCCGAGCGCTTCAAGGCTCAGGCGACCAACGATTTTACGATCTTCGGCGTGCAGGCGATGGCGTCGCTCTCTTCTGCGGTAGTCGTATTCTCATCGGGTTGGGTCTTTCTGAATCTGATCAGCATCCCATTCCTACTCATCACACTTATTGCGATCCTGTTGTTACAGCGTCGTCCGGTGCTTACTCCCGTCCAGGTATAAACATTGGAGTAGCTCTACGATGCACCAGTAATCAGGCAGAGCCTACATTGTTTGTTTGCCCCTTCATAACGAATACTGATGACCATTGATCGAGACACAGGCAAAGCAATTAGCAACAGCAGTGGCAGGGAGGCTTCTCTAGTAGCACATCTACTTCTATAGATATAGATGTGCTACTAGAGAACATCGCTCCGGCTCTCTCCAAAGGAAAGACTCAATAAAGATTCATTTGGATGATGACTATGACTAAAGTTTAGAGCATCATACTTGTCCAAGTATTCTTTTACATCGTCCAATTCTATTTCCCTACCTCGCCAGTCAGGAATTTCTTTACGAATCATTTCTTCATCCAAGAGGTTGCAAACACGACGAGTAATTTCGGCAGTAATTAAGTGTATATCAACAACGCTTATACGCACAGTAGTATCATCACTGCTTGTTAGAAGATATTGGCTATCAGGGCTCCAAGTAACAGATGATATCGAACCGATATGGCCCTTCAGCACCTGCATGAATTTGTTTGTTTTTATGTCCCATATATATGCAACTCCATTACTCCCACCAACAGCAATGAACTGTCCGTTAGGGCTCCAATTTGCTCCTCGTATCCAGCCTACACGCCCTTCTATCACTTGTAGCAACTGACCCGATGGGACTTCCCAAATACGAATCAGTCCATCAGCACCACCGGTCAAGACTCTTTGCTCTTGTGGATGCCAGGCCACTACCGAAACTCGTCCAAGATGTTCGGTTAGCACATTTATGGTCTTTCCAGTTGCTATATCCCAAATTCGAGCTGTTCGATCAGCACTCCCTGTAATTACATACCTGCCGTTTGGACTCCAAGCTGCGGCTCTCACTTTATTGGTGTGACCACGGAGTACACGCACTGGCGAGATATTTGACATGTCGTAAATCCGCACAGCGTCGGTATGATTACGGAGTTCTTTCGCCGAAGAGAACTTTGACACATCATAAAGGCGCGTGGTAAATTGCTCACTTGGTATAAGAATTTGATTTTCTTGCGGATGCTAGGATGGTTTCCAACCAAAATACGTTGGATTTCGGAATCTCCCTATTAAAGTCCCACTTAATGTCTCCCAAATACAGAAAGTATAGTCGGTACTACTGGTCAGAATGTAACGCGCATCTGGACTCCATGTTGCGCTCAAAACAGCATTCGTGTGCCCTTTAAGTAGTTGTACTGTTGAGCCTGTTGCTGCGTCCCATATGCGTGCCGTCTGATCGTCACTGCCCGTCACTACCTGTTGGCCGTCTAGACTCCATGGTAATTGACAAGAAGAACACGCTGTAGGAGCGAATTCGAGAAATAATTTAGCATTGCACGGCAACTACATTCTATCATAATGAATGCAGATCGTCGTTTAGATGGTAGAATCTTCCGAACACACATTAACCCTTATCAATATGGTTCTGATAACCATTAGTTGTGAGAACATGCCAATGCAGTGGAGATGCAGATGGAAGGGTACTGTAGAGAAGCAAAATTTTGCGTCTCTACGGTCGCCCAACACAATCACTTTGTCACTTTGTTAACGGCCAATGGTTCGCAAGGCCCACTGGTACAAGCCCACATATTGTTGCGCGGAAGCAGCCCAGGAATTATCCTCGTGCATACCGCGTGCCCGCAGAATCGCCCAACCATCGCTATCGCGATAGGCAGTTAGTGCGCGGCCAATCGCATCGGTGAAGAAGCGGGTTTCATATGGATGGAAGCGAAAGCCATTGCCCTCAAAGCCCTCACGAACCGTATCGTTGAGGCCGCCGGTTGCCCGTACAATCGGCACACTGCCATAGCGCAGGGCGATCATCTGGCCAAGGCCACACGGCTCGAATCGTGATGGCATCAGGAAGGCATCGCTGCCAGCATAGATGCGCTGGGCCAGCCCCGCATCAAAGCCGATCCGCACTGCAATGCGCTGAGGGTTGGCGCTCGCATGGCCACGATAGACATATTCCAACTGAGGGCTGCCTGCACCAAGCACAACAAGCTGCGCTTCCGTCTGGCGGAGCAGCCATGGCACCGCCTGATCAAGCAGATCGAGGCCCTTCTGTTCCGCTAACCGCGAAACAATCCCCAACAATGGCTTATCGGGGGCTTCTTCCAGGCCAAGTTCGCGTTGTAACGCAGCCTTACAGATCGGCTTGCCCGATGGATCATCGACGGTGTACTGAGCAGCGATATATTTGTCGGTGGCAGGGTTAAATGCTTGCGTGTCGATCCCATTCAGAATACCGGCCACCCGATCACGCCGTGAGCGCATCAATCCATCGAGCCGCTCACCATACTCGGAAGTCATAATCTCGTCGGCATATGTCGGGCTGACGGTGCTGACAATATCGCTGTACAGAATCCCTCTTGCCATAAAATTGAATGAGGCGGCGATGCCAGGGCCTATGGTATTCTCAACCAGGCCAGGCTCGTTCAAGCCAGCCAGCGATAGCGTGAATGGGCTGTACTGGCCTTGGTAGGCTAAATTGTGAATGGTAAAGACGGTCGCAATATGGCCGAATGTATAGGCATAGAAGGTTTTGATATAGTTCGATACCAGGGCTGAATGCCAATCGTTGGTGTGAACCACATCGGGCTGCCAGCCCTCAACCTCACGCAGATGCTGGATCAGCGCTAGAACACCACGGGCAAACAGAATAAAGCGCCGGTCGTCATCTGGATCGCCATAGATGGCTGGGCGCTCAAAGGCCGCTGGAATATCCAGCATGTAGATTGGCGCTGCGCTGGCTGCAACACGCCAGATCCGTAGTTCTTCCTGGCGTTCACCAACAGGGAGAAATGATGAGGCAATCGGTCCTTCAACAGCAACGCCACGCTCACGCAATTGGCGAAAGCGCGGCATCACAACCCGCACATCGTGGCCAACCTCACGGAGAGCACCAGGCAGTGCCCCGGCAACATCGGCGAGTCCGCCCGTTTTGATCAGTGGTGCAACTTCCGCAGCAACAAACAGGACATTCATACATCTGCACGCGCGGGAAAGGTTCCTGCCTCCAGGGCGCTCCGCCATTGGAGCAACCGCGCTTCTCCTTTCTGGCCGAGGATAGTCTAGCGCAGGTTGCTCATCACGTCTAGCGCGTACAGCCATTAATCAGGGCTTTCGCAAAGTCTTTGGGGCTGCGCCCCAAGCCCCATCTGAGCGACGTTGATGTCGCCTAACACCAAAACCTTTCAAATAACAGGCGGTGCCATTCTTTTCCCTCACCCAACCCCGCTCCCCCTGCGGGGAGAGGGGCTCTGCGCGGCATTGGAATGCGGTATTCCCCTTTCTCCCCAACGTGGGAGAAGGGGGCGAGGGGGATGCGGGGCAAGCACACCGTTGACATGCACGATTCGTTATCTGAAAGGGGATGCGTTGCTGTACCTTCTGCAACATATGACGAAACATAATGTTCCTCAGCTATAGCAATCCTATTTCATTTGTAAACAAGCGGGGGCACTGGGGGCGCAGCCCCCAAGAAAAAATCCCGCTCCCTCATATCCATATCCGATAGGATTGCTATATTTGTTCCTGATCTTTTGGTTCAGCATAGCACCCCGGATATAGTGATTGTATATAAGTTTCCTCGGTTCATCTTAAGATTTTATAAAGAACATTTTTTATGACATTTATATACATCCAAGCCAGATTTAGACAGTATCTTGACAGGCGCTGTGTTGTAATAGTACTGGGTCTTCATGACGCTTCGGTATGTTCTGGCCATGAAAGAGTAAGCCAAGGAGTGAGCAATGGACATTATCTATCTCGGGTTGAGTATTGGGTTTTTTGCGCTCTCGTGGGGTTTTATTTGGTTGTGCGACAAGCTATAGGGAGGTTCCTGTGACGACACTCTATCTGATTGGTGCGATCCTATCGGTGGCCATTCTGGTCTACTTGGTGGTTGCACTGGTGAAACCGGAGCTATTCTGATGACTGCTAATGGATATCTTCAATTTGCCTTTTACTTCATCGTGCTGATCGCGCTGGCCAAACCACTTGGATGGTATATGGCGCGGGTTTATGAAGGCCAACCAATCGGACTGGATCGCGTGCTTGGCCCAATCGAGCGACTGATCTATCGGCTGTGCGGCATCAAGGATGGCGAGGAGATGGATTGGAAGACCTATGCGGTAGCAATGCTGGTCTTCAATCTGCTTGGCCTGCTGGTTGTGTATCTGCTCCAGCGGCTCCAGGCAGCCCTGCCACTTAACCCACAGGCCCTTGGCGCAGTCACGCCTGATTCGTCGTTCAATACCGCCGCCAGCTTTGCAACCAATACCAACTGGCAGGGCTATGGTGGCGAGGTCACGATGAGCTACCTGACGCAGATGCTTGGGTTGAACGTGCAGAACTTCATCTCTGCTGCTGCTGGCATGGCCACTCTGGTGGCGCTTATTCGGGGTATCACCCGCCGCACCACCCAGATGATCGGCAACTTCTGGGTCGATCTGACTCGTTCGACGCTGTATATTCTGCTGCCACTATCGCTGGTGTTGGCGATTACCCTGGTTTCACAGGGTGTTGTTCAGACCTTCAGCAGCTACCAGACTGTGCCACTGGTGCAGGCGCAGAGCTATGAGACACCCAAACTTGATGATCAGGGCAATGCTCTCATGGACGCAAGTGGCAACCCGGTTACTGAGAGTGTGGCGGTGACGCAGCAAATCCTACCACTTGGGCCAGCGGCATCGCAGGTTGCGATAAAGCAGTTGGGAACAAATGGTGGTGGCTTCTTCAACGTCAACTCGGCTCACCCATATGAGAATCCCAACCCGCTGACAAATTTCCTTGAGCTGTTGTCGATTCTGCTGATCCCCGCAGCGTTGTGCTACACCTTCGGCAAGATGGTTGGCGATACGCGCCAGGGCTGGGCAATTTTAGTGGCGATGACGATCATTCTGCTGGCATTTACGGCATTGGCGGTTGGAGCCGAACAATCTGGCAACCCAAAGATTGCAGCGCTTGGTGTCGACACCATCGCAAGCGATATTCAATCCGGCGGCAATATGGAAGGCAAGGAGACGCGCTTCGGGATCGTCAATTCTGGGCTATGGGCCGCAGTAACAACTGCCGCGTCAAATGGTTCGGTCAATTCGATGCACGATAGCTTTACGCCACTTGGTGGGCTTACGCCACTCTTCCTCATGCAGCTTGGCGAAGTCATCTTTGGTGGTGTCGGCTCAGGGCTATATGGCATGCTGATATTTGCAATCATTGCCGTGTTCATTGCCGGGCTGATGGTTGGTCGTACACCGGAATATCTTGGCAAGAAGATCGAAGCCTATGAGATGAAGATGGCCTCAATCGTCATTCTGATTCCGTGTGCTGTGGTGCTGATCACAACCGCAATTGCCGTGGTAACAGATGGTGGCAAGGGTGCGCTGTATAGCCCGGATGTAGCCTATACCAGCATCTACAACCCTGGCGCGCACGGGTTTAGCGAAGTGCTGTACGCCTTTAGCTCGATGAGCAATAACAATGGCAGTGCATTTGCTGGCCTTGGCGCGAATAACCCGTTCTATAACACACTTGGTGGTATTGCTATGCTGACTGCCCGCTACTGGCTGGCGATCCCGACGCTGGCGATCGCTGGGAGCCTGGCGCGCAAGAAGCTCATACCGGTTGGCCCAGGGACACTGCCAACCCACGGCCCGCTGTTTGTGGCGCTGCTGATGGGTGTTGTGATCATTGTCGGCGCACTCACCTTCATTCCAGCCCTGGCGCTCGGCCCAATCGTTGAACATTTGATGATGCAATAGGAGTCAGAAGTCAGAAGTCAGAAGTCAGAATAAACATTGATATACAGTGATCACCGTTCTGACTCCTGACTTCTGACTCCTGAATACTTCGGAGAGACCAATGACAACCGGCACTACTTCTGCTCGCCCGCTGTTCGACCCACCAATCGTGCGGCGGGCGGTGGCCGAATCATTCACAAAACTGGATCCACGCATTCAGGTTCGCAATCCTGTCATGTTTGTTGTGCTGGTTGGTGCTGTGCTGACGACTGGCCTGTGGATCCAAGCAGTTGTTGACCAGGGCGAGGCCCCAGCCAGCTTCATCTTTGCCATCTCGGTCTGGTTGTGGTTCACAGTGCTGTTTGCCAATTTCGCTGAGGCAATGGCCGAGGGCCGTGGCAAAGCGCAGGCGGATACGCTCAGGAAAGCGCGCCGCGATATTCTCGCTAAAAAGCTCGCTGCGCCAAAATATGGCGCGGCATCAACACAGGTTTCGTCTGGCGATCTTCGCAAGGATGATATCGTGCTGGTCGAGGCTGGCGATTTCATTCCGGTCGATGGCGAGGTTCTTGAGGGTGTCGCATCGGTGGACGAAAGCGCAATCACTGGCGAGAGTGCGCCGGTCATCCGTGAGAGTGGCGGTGATCGCTCATCAGTCACTGGCGGAACTCGGGTTCTTTCCGATTGGTTGGTGGTGCGGATCACAGCCAACCCAGGCGAGACATTTCTGGATCGCATGATCAGCATGGTCGAAGGGGCCAAGCGCCAGAAGACACCAAACGAGATTGCGCTGAATATTCTGCTGGCGGCACTGACGATCATCTTCCTGCTGGCGACGGTCACACTATTGCCGTTCTCGTTGTTTGCAGTAACTGCTAATGGCCAGGGCGAACCAGTGAGTGTTACGGTGCTTGTAGCGCTGCTTGTGTGCCTCATCCCAACCACAATTGGTGGGTTATTGAGTGCAATTGGTATTGCCGGAATGGATCGCATGATCCAGGCGAATGTGATCGCAATGTCGGGCCGGGCAGTCGAGGCGGCTGGCGATGTCGATGTGCTGCTGCTGGACAAAACTGGCACAATCACGCTTGGCAATCGGCAGGCGACGGCATTTATTCCAGCCGATGGCGTGACCGAAGCGCAACTAGCCGATGCAGCTCAACTCTCATCATTGGCCGATGAGACGCCAGAGGGCCGCAGTATTGTGGTATTGGCCAAGGATAAGTTCAACATTCGCGAACGCGATATTCATGGGCTTGGTGCAGAATTCGTGCCATTCACCGCGCAAACCAGAATGAGTGGCGTGAATCTGAATGGCAGCCAGATCCGTAAGGGTGCCGCCGATTCGATCCAGCGCTATGTGGAAAGCCAGGGCGGCAGCTTCCCCCAACAGGTGCGCACATCAGTCGAGACGATTGCAATGGCAGGTGGCACGCCATTGGTCGTCGCGGATGGCCCACGGGTTCTGGGTGTCATCCAACTCAAGGATATCGTTAAAGGCGGGATCAAAGAGCGCTTTGCTGAATTGCGGCAAATGGGCATCAAGACGGTCATGATTACTGGCGATAACCCACTGACAGCTGCAGCAATTGCTGCTGAAGCTGGCGTGGATGATTTTCTGGCCGAAGCAACCCCAGAGGCCAAGCTGAAGATGATCCGCGATTATCAGACCGGTGGGCGGCTGGTGGCGATGACCGGCGATGGCACCAATGACGCACCAGCACTGGCCCAAGCCGATGTAGCTGTCGCCATGAATAGTGGCACCCAGGCAGCCAAAGAAGCTGGCAATATGGTTGATCTGGATAGCAACCCAACCAAACTGATCGAGGTTGTTGAAATTGGCAAACAACTGCTGATGACCCGTGGCGCACTGACGACCTTCTCGATTGCCAATGATGTCGCCAAGTATGCCGCAATAATCCCGGCTGCCTTTGCACTGACCTACCCGCAGCTCAATGCACTCAACGTGATGGGGCTGACCTCACCAAACAGCGCGATTGCCTCAGCGTTGATCTTCAACGCATTAGTGATTGTGTTCCTGATCCCATTAGCGCTGCGCGGTGTCAAATATCGAGCGGTTGGAGCAGCCCAGTTACTGCAACGCAATCTGTTGATCTATGGGCTTGGCGGAATCATCGCGCCATTTGTTGGCATCAAACTGATCGACGTCATTCTAACGGTATTACGGCTGACCTAACCGGTACAGCGATGGGGAGGCTCGGAGGGGCGAAGCCCCTTCGAAATCTATCTATCGTTGGGGGAGGCTCGGAGGGGCGAAGCCCCTTCGAAATCTATCGTTGGGGGATGTTTCGGCGGTAGCCGCCGAAACATCCCCAACAGGAAAAGGAATCATGAAAACACTGTTGAATCAACTTCGCCCTGCACTTGTTGCGCTGCTGGCGCTCACCATTATCAATCACTGGCGTGATTTACCCGTTAGTCGTCACCGGGGTGGGGCAGGTCATCTTTCCAGCGCAGGCGAATGGTAGCCTGATCATTGGTGCCGATGGCAAACCACAGGGATCGGCGCTGATTGGCCAGCAATTCGATGATCCAAAACATTTCTGGGGCCGCCTCTCGGCGACCGGGCCAGTGGCCTATACCGCATTCAATGGCGATAAACTAACTGGCTCATCTGGTTCGAACTATGGCCCGCTCAACCCTGCTCTGATCGGCCCAGATGGCACCATTGCCGGGCGGATTCAGGCGCTCAAAGGTGCCGATCCACAGAATACGCTGCCAATTCCTGTTGATCTTGTGACCGCTTCGGCCAGTGGCCTCGATCCAGAGATTAGTCCGGCGGCAGCAGCCTACCAGATCAGCCGGGTAGCCAAGGCCCGTGGCCTCAGTGAAGAACAGGTTCGCGAGTTGGTTGTGCGGTATACTGATGGGCGTACCTTTGGCATCCTTGGCGAGCCACGTGTGAATGTGCTGCGGCTGAATCTCGCGCTCGATACGATTAAATAGTATGAGTGACCAGCGTCCCAATCCCGATGCCTTGCTTGCACGAGTCAAAGCAGAAGAAGCATCACAATCCTATGGCCGCCTGAAGATCTTCTTCGGTGCGGCCGCTGGGGTTGGCAAAACCTACAGTATGCTGCAGGCGGCCCACGAGCGTAAAGCCGAGGGCGTCGATGTCGTGATCGGCTATGTCGAGCCGCATGGGCGCAAAGAAACCGAAGCGCTGATCAATGGCCTCGAACAGATTCCCTATCGCATGGCCGATTATCGCGGCGCAACCCTGCGTGAGTTCGATCTCGATGCTGCCCTGGTGCGCAAGCCGCAGCTCATTCTCGTCGACGAACTCGCACACACGAATAGTGCCGATTCACGCCATATCAAGCGCTGGCAGGATGTTGAAGAATTGCTGGCGGTTGGGATCGATGTCTACACCACCGTCAATGTTCAGCATATCGAAAGCCTGAATGATGTCGTCGCTCAAATCACTGGGGTAATTGTTCGTGAGACCGTTCCAGACAAGGTTGTCGAACAGGCCGATGAGATCGAATTGATCGACCTGACGCCAGATGAGCTGCTTCAGCGCTTGAAAGAGGGCAAGATCTATGCAGCAACCCAGGCAGAGCGTGCTGTGCAGGGCTTCTTCCGCAAAGGCAATTTGATTGCACTGCGCGAACTAGCACTACGGCGCACCGCCGACCGTGTCGATGAGCAGATGCAGCGCTATCGGCGTGATCACGCGATTTCGACAACCTGGCCAGCAACCATGCGATTGTTGGTTGGCGTGAGTGCCAGCCCTTCCGCACCCCGGTTGATCCGCGCAGCCCGCCGTATGGCAGCCGGGCTACGGGCCGAATGGGTCGTCGCCTATGTCGAAACCCCAAACGAACTCCGTCGCCCAGAAGCACAACGTGAGCAGGTGATTCAGACGCTACGGTTAGCAGAACAGCTTGGGGCCGAGACCGTCACACTGAGTGGCGAGAGCGCTGCCGATGTATTGATCGCCTATGCCCGTGAGCGCAATGTGAGCAAGATTGTCGTTGGCAAACCAGAACGTCCACGCTGGAAGGATCTGCTGTTTGGCTCAACCGTCGACAAACTCTTGCGCTCTAGTGGTGTGATCGATATCTATGTACTCAGTGGCGATTTTGGCGATACCGAGCCACTAGCAACACCAGCATTCGGCACAAGTAGTCCGCAGAAGGCATACCTATGGTCGTGTGGAGCTGTTGCAATCTGTACGGCGCTGGCCTGGATCATGGATCCCTATTTCGATCCAGCAAATATTATTATGATCTATCTGCTGGGAGTTGTTGCGGTTGCTACTCGCGGTAGGCGCGGGCCATCGATTCTTGTGGTTATTCTGAGTGTGGCCGCCTTTGATTTCTTCTTCGTTCCACCAGCATTTACCTTTGCCGTTTCAGATACGCAATATTTGATCACATTCGGCGTGATGCTGTTGGTTGGCCTGGTGATCAGCACACTGACGGTGCGGCGGCAGGAGCAGGTCAAGGCCGCTCGTGTTCGTGAGCGCCGCACTGCCGCGCTGTATGCCCTCAGCCGCGAGTTCGCCAGTTTGCGTGGATTGGAACAATTGATTCCAGCTGCAGTCCGGAATATTCACGAAGTCTTTGATAGCCAGATCATGATCTTACTCCCAATCGGCGGCGGTCGACTGCAACCCTGGGGCAAGATCAGCGGCTGGATGAACACCATTGCTCCAGAATCTGTCTTTTCACCAAGCCCTGCCGATCAGGGCGTTTCGCAATGGGTCTATGATCACAAGGAAATGGCTGGGTTGGGCACCAATACGTTGCCGGGTGCCGATGCCATCTATGTGCCATTGGTTGCATCGGAACGAGCCGTTGGTGTGCTTGGGGTACGCCCAGAGCGGCGGCAACGGCTCACACCCGAACAGATCCATCTGCTGGAGACATTTGCGAACCAGACGGCACTGGCCATCGCTCGTGCTCAGCTTGCCGAGGAGGCTCAACAGGCTCAGGTGCAGGTCGAAACCGAACGATTGCGTAATTCATTGCTGAGTTCGGTCTCGCATGATCTGCGCACACCGCTGACGATCATCACAGGTGCCACCAGCAGCCTGCTCGAACCGGGCCAGGCGCTCGATCAGGCAACACGCACTGAATTAGCCCAAACCGCCTATGATGAAGCCGTGCGCCTGAATCGCCTGGTTGCGAATCTACTGGACATGACCCGCATCGAGTCTGGTGCGATCCAGGTCAAGAAGGAATGGCAGCCGCTTGAGGAAGTCATTGGTGTCGCGATCGCCCGCCTCGAAACGAGTAACGCACTCGCCCAGCACCCGCTCAGCACCAATCTACCAGCCGATCTGCCACTTGTTCCGATTGATGCCGTCTTGATTGAACAAGTCTTGGTCAATCTGATTGAGAATGCGGTGCGCCACACACCACCCTCAACACCGATCAGCATTTCGTGCAGTACAGCAGGATCGGCGGTGATCGTCACTATTGCCGATCAGGGGCCTGGGTTCCCGCCAGGGAGCGAGGAGCATCTCTTCGATAAATTCTACCGAGCGCAGCAGAATGGCAGCACTCGTGGTGTCGGACTCGGCCTCACCATCTGCCGCGGGATCATAACTGCCCATGGCGGCAGGATCTGGGCTGAACCCAATCCGACCGGCGGCGCGATCTTTCGCTTTAGCCTGCCAATTGATGGTTCGCCGCCGATCTTCAATATGAACGAGTGACAGCATGCCCGAACAACCCCACCAGCCAAGCCAGCCAACTCATGGCCCGCTCATCCTGATTATTGAGGATGAACTGCCGATCCGACGCTTTCTACGCGCCACACTCACAAGCAATGGCTATCGCATCGCCGAAGCAGCGACAGCCAACGATGGCATACGGCAGGCCGCAACCATCCAGCCCGAGGTGATCATGCTCGATCTGGGGTTGCCCGATCTCGATGGCCTGGAAGTGGCCCGCCAACTCCGATCCTGGACGAGCATTCCGATTATTGTGCTTTCGGCACGTGGCCAGGAATCGGACAAAATCGCAGCACTCGATGCGGGAGCCGATGATTATCTGACCAAGCCATTCGGCACGGGGGAGTTACTCGCCCGCATTCGGGTTATGCTGCGCCGTGCATCCCTAGCGGCAACACAGGGCAGCGGCGAGCCAGTGATAGCGGTTGGCGATCTGCGCATCGATCTGGCCCTACGCCAGATCTGGCGTGGCGATACCGAGATCCATCTGACGCCAATTCAGTATAATCTACTGCGCGCATTGGCCCGCAATATCGGCAGAGTCATGACCCATAAACAACTGCTGCACGAAGCCTGGGGTGCTGGCTACGAAGAAGACCCGCAATATGTGCGGGTGTATATGAGCCAATTACGCCACAAGTTAGAGGCCGATCCAACCAGGCCACGCTATCTGGTCACGGAACCAGGTGTCGGCTACCGCCTCAAAATCGACTAAACTGAATGCAAGGTGAAACCCACAACGTAGATGGCCGTATAGCTGCCCGACAGTTTGACTTGGAGATCCCACCTTGCGATTGGTTTAGTACCCAATCCCAAAGTATGGCATAATGATAGCATGCTCTATCGAAACCAATCCTGTGTAAGCAAAGTCAGGCAATCTCATTGAGGAATCTACGCGTTGTTCTGATATCCACCTATGATCTCGGCCATCAGCCATTTGGCCTGGCTTCGCCAGCTGCCTGGCTGCGGGCGATCAATGCCGAAGTAACCTGTGTCGATCTGGCCGTTGCAGCTCTGCCCGAGGCAACAATCCGTGCTGCCGACCTGATCGCGTTCTATCTGCCAATGCACACTGCGACACGCCTGGCTGCCGATACTATTCCGCAGGTTCGAGCGCTGAATACAACGGCCCATCTGTGTGCCTATGGCCTGTATGCGCCCCTGAATGCGCCATTCCTGCACGAATTGGGCATACAAACCCTGATCGGCGGCGAGTATGAAGCCGAATTAACAAGATTATGTCAGAATCTTGCTGAACAATCGCCAAATCAGCACTCAAACAATTACATCATCTCCAATATCTCACCATCAACCATGATCTCATTGGATCGATTGGCGTTTCGTACGCCGGATCGCACCAATCTGCCGCCATTTGCCGCCTATGCCCAACTGCGAACAACCACAGGTGATGTGCCTGTTGGCTATACCGAGGCCAGCCGGGGATGTAAGCATCTGTGCCGCCATTGCCCGATTGTGCCAGTGTATGGGGGTATGTTTCGCATCATTCCACGGAGTGTTGTTCTCGATGATATTCGCCAGCAGGTTGCAGCCGGTGCGCGTCATATCAGCTTTGGCGATCCCGATTTCTTTAATGGCCCAGGCCACGCAATACCGCTCGTCCAATCGCTGCACGCCGAATTCCCAGAACTGACCTATGATGTGATTATCAAGGTCGAACACCTGCTCAAACACGCCGATCTGCTGCTAACCCTGCGGGACACAGGCTGCCTGTTTGTCACCAGCGCAGTTGAATCGAGTGATGATGCAGTGCTGGCTCGGTTCGACAAACGCCATACAGCCCAACCTTCGTGACCTTCACGCCCTGGACGACCCATGCGGCCTATTGTGATCTGCTCGCACTGATCGCCGAGCTTGATCTGATCGAACATGTTGCACCGATCCAGTATGCCATCCGCCTCCTTATTCCAGCTGGCTCACGGCTGCTAGAACTGGATGAGGTTCAAGCGCTGGTTGGCCCATTCGATCAACAATCGCTGTGCTTTCCATGGCAGCATTCCGATCCAGCGATGGACGCTCTCTATCGTCAGGTTCGGCGCATCGTCCAGAAACGAATGTCACGCCACGAAATCTTCCGCGAAGTCTGGCAACTGGCGAATGCAGCCGATCTTGCACCAACACGCTTCGATCTAGCCAGCAAACCAATTCCACACCTGAGCGAACCCTGGTACTGCTGAGCAGAGCCAACCGAGGAGCAGTTTGCTCCTGAGCCAGTCTAAACGCAATACCTTTCAAAT
>Ga0163149_10004560_pt1 | contig 15055 bp, 16 predicted proteins | sample OliLakLV19MP5G1_FD_148604 | JGI IMG/M metagenome (GOLD analysis project Ga0163149, IMG submission 148604) | Freshwater microbial mat bacterial communities from Lake Vanda, McMurdo Dry Valleys, Antarctica - Oligotrophic Lake LV.19.MP5.G1 | ecosystem: Environmental > Aquatic > Freshwater > Lake >...
TTTCCAGTAAAGCAGTTTGGTAACGTAACTCGTCTGGTTCGTTGCCATTTTAAAGTGAACACCTTCTCGTACCTGTATGTTGATAATACCCGATGGGGGAAGGCGAAATTCAGTGATGGCTGAAAATAATTTGTTTATCCCCAGTAAAATGGGATTTATGTATGGGTGATAAATAATCCTATATAAGAATTGCAAGTGGTTAAGGTTTAAACCAAATCGTTGTGTCAAACAGTCCGGTAGTGGTGGTGATGCTCTTCCAGTTTTCCAGCACTTTGAAAACGGGCTTATAACGGGCCCGGTCAGAATTATCCAATACAAAGATTCCGTTTGATTTCAATTTAGGGATAGCATTGAGGCAACACTCAACACGGGCTCTGCCATCTACAAGAATAAAATCAAAATGATTATCAGGATATTCTTTCACAAAAGAAAAGTATTCATGATACTCTTTGCGAACCTGAAAATCTTTGTCTGATAAATTGAAGTCTTTATAAAAAGTATATTCATAATTCTCATTAACCGTTTTGGACATCGGTATAAAACGATAGTCAACATGAGTAAAATTGAGTTTCTGAAGTTTATCCTTTACAATTTTAAACCACTCCTGATTGTGCTCCACACTGATCAGGTGCTTCAGGAGTTTTGCAAAGAAGATGGTACTGTTGCCGCTTCCGTATTCAAATCCAATCAAATCCTTGGTAAGGATCTTTTCAAACGTCTTGATCGAAGCCTGGCTGGTCCACGGAGCATGCTGGTATCTGTTTTTGAAAAGTTTGTAATAGACTTTTAATAACGGGCGGGCGATGCGGTAAAGAATATAGCTGGATGAGAGTGATTTAGATACGATCAGATTTTTCTTAGGAAACAAAGGTGACGTAGAGATAGTAAGCGCAATATCGTAGGCGGTTGGCATGGTTAAATTCAAATAGTGGTATATAAATCAATCAGTATGTGCTGGGTAGTTTCCCAATTCAGATCACCGTTAATGGTGGCTTGGATTCCGTTGGTACCCAATTGATCTCTTAAATTTTTGTTGCTATAAAGCGCGTTCACCTTTTCAGCAAAGTCCTTTGGGTCACTGGCTTGAAAGACAAGCCCTGATCCACACTTTTCTGTAATTCTTTTGAGGGGAGCACATGTACTCACCAATAATGGTTTTCCAGCCATCATTCCTTGAAAGAGTTTATGAGGCACCGTATTGTTGGTGTGGCCATTCGACTGATGTGGTATCACGTTTACATCTGTGAGTGACATGTAGGAATAGAATTTAGAGAATGGCTGATACCCAAAAAAGCGGACATTGTTCAGTTCCAGTTCAGCAACCAGTTGTTTAAGGCTTTAAGATACTGCATTCCCCGGATTGCTGTATCTACACCCCGGTGCGGACCGATGCCACCCGAGTAGGTCAAAATAAATTTTCCGGGCAGTGATGAGTACACAGAATGATCAATTTTCTGGTGGACGAAGTCCTGATCTTCTGTATTTGTTACCACGTATATTTTTTCAGCATGTACGCGGTGTTCGCGAATTACCCGCTCTTTCATTTCGTCCACAACAGCAATAACCCGATCACATTCTTCACAGGCTTTTCTCTCAAAGGTTGACCAGTGTGCAGGATTCATGAAGAGGGCGTTCTTAAGTCGCACGATAGGATTCTTCTTCCATTTAAACCAGGTGCGCAATGCCTCGGGATAATTCTCGTGCATGTCAAGCACTACTTTCAGGCCTAATTTTTTTTTCAAACTTAGGGCAGTTCCGGCAAGAGGGAGGTCATGAACATGAATCGTGTTGATCTTTTCGGAGATGAGAATGCTTTTTGCTGCCCATTTAAATTTTGGATGTACAAAATTTAATGACATAACACTATCCCAAAATGCGAGTTGATAGTTATTCTTTCCGGCATCAATCCGGTGGATGTTAATGCCCTCGAACCGCTCAACTTTATTTTGACCCTTTTTTCTAAGGCACAAAAGATGAACTTCAAAACCCGCTTTTATTAATGCGTCTGATTCCTTCTTAACCCGGATATCGGCTGGGTAAGGTGCATTCAACAGCATTAAAATCTTCTTTTGCACGTTTAAATTTTAATTTCCCGCAAAGAAAAGGAATTTTGTAGCCGTAATAAATACCCAATGAAAATAACCCTGATTGCCGGAGCCCGGCCCAACTTCATGAAAATAGCACCCATCATCAGGGCTATTGAAAATGCCCAACAGACGGGTGAGAGTATTGACTATCGCCTGGTGCACACAGGGCAGCACTATGACGATAGACTAAGTAAAATCTTTTTTGAACAACTTGAAATACCGGAGCCGGATATCAACCTGGGTGCAGGCTCTGGCACACAAGCGGAACAAACAGCCCGAATTATGATTGAGTTCGAAAAGGATCTAATCAGTAACCCAACTGATTTGGTTATTGTGGTTGGGGATGTAACGTCTACGATGGCGTGCACCATTGTGGCTAAGAAGTTAAACACCAAAGTAGCTCATGTGGAGGGAGGAATTCGATCTTTTGATATGACCATGCCAGAAGAAATCAACCGAATGGTGACTGATTCTTTGGCGGATTATTTTTTTACAACCTCAGTAGTTGCCAACCAGAACTTACGCAACAGCGGAGTTAACGAGGAAAAAATCTTCTTTGTTGGCAACACAATGATTGATACCCTGATGACGCATTTGCCAAAAGCAATTAAACCATCATGGTGGGATTCGTTTAAACTACAATCAAAAAACTATTTTGTGTTGACCATGCACCGTCCTTCCAATGTAGATGATCCTGAAAAGTTTGCCCGATGGATGGAAGTACTGGATCAGTCGGGCTTGCCAGTTGTTTTTCCTATACATCCGCGAACGCGGAAAAACTTTACAAATCTGAAACAACAACCAAAACATATTCTGGCTACGGATCCGCTCAGCTATCTTGAATTCATTTATTTGTTGAAAGAAGCCAGGGCCGTAATCACCGACTCCGGAGGAGTGCAGGAAGAAACCACGGTATTGGCTATTCCTTGTCTTACGTTAAGAAACAATACGGAAAGACCAGAGACAGTCACCATGGGTACGAATGAAATGATTGGAGATAACTTTAACTCACTAAGTGCTGCCTTGAAAAGACTTAAAACCAATAGCTGGAAGAAAGGGACGGTTCCTGAATTGTGGGATGGGAGAACAGCACAGCGAATTATTTCTATCATAGTGGCTCTAAAGGTTTGAGTAATCCTAGTATTCAAAGTATTTTTATAAATGCGTAAATTCATTTTTTTACTTGTTTTTACATTGATAGGTCTAGTCAGCGCTTATGGACAGTCTGATAATATAGGGTCAGGTCAGGCACTTCGGTTTGATGGAATTGATGATTATGTAGATCTTGGGAACACGTATCATGATGTAAACTTACCCTTCTCTATATCAGCCTGGATTTATATTGATCAATCTGTAAATTTTCCGGTACCCATTTTTGTATCAAATGACAACAACCCGATCTACCGAGGATTTTGGTTTTTTATTAGCCCGAGTGTTATATGGTGCGAATTTGGTGATGGAACTGGCGGCAGTACCCCATCTTTTCGAAGGGGAAAACAAGCAATGGTAAGTAATGTGCTTGGTCGATGGATTCATGTTGGTGCCGTAGTGAAAGGTGCATTTGATATAGATCTATTCTTAAATGGTATCAATGTAGGTGGGAATTCAATGGGAGAATCGAATTTATCAATGGCCTCCAGTTTCCCTGAAGATCATCCAAAGATAGGATACTTTTTGTCAAATAATGTGACCTATAGATTCAAAGGCGCGATGGATGAAATCAGGCTTTGGAATCGGGCGTTATCGCAGAGTGAAATTCGGGATCAAATGTGTAAGAGCCTTGTGGGAAATGAACCCAATCTGATTGGCTATTGGAATTTTAATGAGCTAAGCGGGAGCTTAACGCTGGATAAATCGACAAGATCTCATAGCGGTACATTGGTGGGAAATCCAACCCGTGTTTTCTCAGGGGCTCCACTTGGTGAAGCTTCTTTAAATACTTATAGAACGGATTGGACCAGCTTCTCCTTTGAAATAGCAGATGGTGAGAATAAGTTGGTGGCCAGCAATGTGAAGAATGGTCCCGAAGGGATACACCTCTATAAAGTAACATCCAATCCGAGTCAAACTGCAGGCCTCAATGCTACGTTGCCAAATAAACCTTATTTCGGAGTATTTCTGGCCAGCTTAGACAACGACAACAGTTTTGATGCATCTTATTTATTTGAAGGTAAATTACTTTGCAAAGCGTACATAAGAAATGATAACAGTTCCGCTTCATGGACATCGAATGCCATGCCTCTTAAGAACAAACTGCAACAAAGCGAATTTGTTAAGGATTTTGGAACAGCATTTACATTAAATCTAGGTAATGATTTAATTACATGTACTAATCAGGAGGTTATCCTGGATACCAAGATAACGGATCCCGATGTATCATTACTATGGAGTACCGGGCAGACAACATCAAGCATAAAAATAAATTTGCCCGGAAAGTATTGGGTAAGAGCTGAAAACTCTTGTGGCATTGCTACAGATACAGTAATAATAAGCTTGGTAATACCACCGCCTTTATTTTCATTGGGTGATGATCAGACTCTATGCAAGTTTGATCCTATCGTGTTAAAACCCTACCCGAATTCAGCAGGTTATCAATTTTCATGGCAGGATAATTCAACTGGAGATTCCTTTTTCGCAAAAGACTTTGGAGTTTACTCCGTTAAAATAAAAAATGCGTGCGGTGAATCTACCGATATGATTACTTTTTCGCCTACTAATTATGAATTGCCAGAGCTCACTAATGTAATAACACCTAACGGAGATTTATACAATGAATATTTTGTAGTGGAAGAAGATGACGATGAGTATGGTCAAGTAAAACTGTTGATTGTTAACCGATGGGGAAAACAGGTCTATTTTTCTGACAACTATAAGAATGATTGGAATGGTGGCGATCTTTCCAACGGAATCTATTTTTATACACTGTATGGCACGTGCATCAATAAGACAAAAGGATCACTATCGATTGTCAGATAGCCTTTGATTTAGAGGCAGTCTTTATTTTAGCCGGGTTATCCTTCAAAAAAGATTCCCACGATTTACTCTTGTTCTTCGTCATTCCATTCTGATAATGATGGCACACGGCCACAGCCAGCGCATCAGATGCATCCAAAAGTTTGGGCATTTCTTTAATGCTGAAAATCTGCATCAGCATCTTAGCCACTTGTTCTTTGGATGCATTACCATTTCCGGTAACGGATTGTTTTACTTTTTTGGGAGCATATTCTGTTATCGGCACTTCTCTATATAGTGCTGCTGCCATGGCCACCCCTTGGGCGCGGCCCAATTTCAACATAGACTGAACGTTTTTGCCAAAGAAAGGAGCCTCCAGGGCCACCTCATCGGGCTTGAATTCATCCACCAGTGTAAGAACCCGGTCAAATATTTTTTTTAGTTTCAACTCATGAGCTCCGTATTTTCCCATTTGAATTACGCCAAACTGAAGCAACTTCACTTTACTCAATTGGATCAGAATAACAGCATAACCCATTACATTCGTGCCGGGATCCAGTCCCAAAATAATCTTTTCAATGACGGGTTTTTTCTCAACTTTGCTCACGGCTCAAACTTACAGAGAAACAGTCAATGCTCATTTATCTCATTCTGATCTTCAGCATTTATTTTGGATTTCTACTGGCCTGTATCGTAGGCTGGCAAAAATTTACCCGGCAACCAAAGACTCCCATTGCAGCCAGCAAAGAGTTTGTATCGGTGGTAGTAGCCGTGCGCAACGAAGAATTTTCGATTGGTCCCCTGCTATCATCTTTTCGATTTCAGGATTATCCGCACAGCAACTTTGAAATAATCTTTGTCGATGATCACTCTACAGATCATACCGTGCAAATTATTTCTGGCTGGATAAAAAACAATCCTCACATGATGGGCAGCTATGTACAGGCTAACGGTAATGGAAAGAAGCACGCCCTGACAGAAGGAATTAGACAAGCAAAAGGTGAACTTATTCTCACAACAGATGCCGACTGCGAACTACCAACCGACTGGATATCAAGGATGGTGATGTCATTTAATCCTGATACTTCTCTCGTGATCGGATTGGTTAAAATCCAACAGGATACATCTTTGTTTTCAAAGCTTCAGGCTCTTGAGTTCAGCAGCCTGATGGGCAGCGGCATGGCCTTGCATGCGCTTGGCTTTCCGGTGATGTGCAACGGAGCAAGCCTGGCATTTCGCAAAAAGAGTTTTGAGTCAGTTAATGGCTATGAAAATAATTTTCACATCCCTTCTGGGGACGATGAGTTTTTGATGAGGAAATTAATCAGGCAGCTTCCGGATTCAATAGAATCCATTCATTGGCCTTCGGTGGTGGTGGCTACGCATCCTCAACCAAATTTGAAAAGTTTTATTCAACAGCGGTTGCGGTGGGCCGGAAAATGGAAAGCGAATGATTCCCTGACAACAAAAGCATTGGCTCTGTTTGTTTTGATTTTTCAGATTTGTTACATCCTAGCAATCGGCCTTTTATTCATAGGCAGATATTGCGTTGGCGTGGGGTTGCTTTTGAGTATAAAAATTTTACTTGAAGGCTTTTTCCTTTTCAAAGTCAGCAGGCAGCTGCATCAACGATTTTCTATCCCTGCACTTTTTATTCTCCAGATCGCGTATCCCCTCTATGTGGTGATCATAGGAATACTTTCCCAACTGCTTGATTATGAATGGAAAGGAAGAAAGGAATCATCTCTGGGTTAACAGATTGTTAAAATGCTGAAGGCACTGCATTTATTTTTATCTTTACCCACCTAAGATTATGGACGAACTCGAATTAAAAGCACAGCTGGAAAGGAAGGAGTTAGAGCTCAATGCATTACTGGAAATCACCCAGTCAATAAATAATAATGTACCAGAAGACTCTCTTTATAAGATTTTCAACTTTACACTTCGGTCAAATCTTAATATTAAAAAGCTTGCCTTGTTTGTTTTTGATGAAGTCTGGAACTGCAAGGTAAACTTTGGCACAAAGCGGAATTTCAATAAACTCAAATTAGACGATCGCTTCACACTCATTAAGAATGTGCATCGCATGGATGAGTTTGAAGAATGTGAGTTCCATGAGTTTGATCTGGTTATACCGGTAGCACATAAATCCGACACGCTTGCTTTGGTATTTATAGGAGGGCTTAATAACAACATTAATAAAGAGCGCAACGATAGTATAAAGTTCATTCAGGCTTTGAGCAACATCATTGTCGTTGCTGTAGAGAATAAAAAGCTGGTGCGAAAACAATTGCATCAGGAAGCTTTTAGAAAGGAACTTGAAATTGCCAGCGATGTGCAGCAGTTTTTGTTTCCTGAGCGATTGCCTTTTACCGAGCGACTGAAGATGGAAGCCAGCTATCTGCCACATGACCTTGTAGGCGGTGACTACTATGATTACATACCCATCAATAAAAATCAATTTTTGATTTGTGTAGCCGATGTAAGTGGAAAAGGAATACCGGCTGCCTTGATGATGTCAAACTTTCAGGCTTCCTTAAGAACGCTGTTGAGACAAACCCCTAACCTGAAGGAGATTGTGGAGGCTTTGAATTACCAGGTAATGGAAAACACGAAGGGCGAGAAGTTCATTACTTTCTTTGGAGCTATCTATGACCTGAGTTTGAAAACGATGGTGTATGTCAATGCCGGTCATAATCCGCCTATACTCATCGATAAGAAGCATGGGATTCGGCTTTTAGAGGAAGGTTCAACAGTGTTGGGTGCTATGAATCCGTTACCTTTTATGAACGAAGGCTTTATAACTGATCTTGACGATTTTACACTTTTCGCCTACACCGATGGCCTTACTGAAACTGTGAATGAAGAAGATACAGAATTTGGGATGCAGTCATTGTTGGATTATTTCGAGAAGAATTACACCAAAGACATACGCACCATTCATCAGGACATCATTGTTGCGCTGGATGGATTCAAAGGAAGAAATGCCTATCGCGATGATATCACCATGCTCACCTGCAGGGTGGAGTAAACCCAGGTATTGATCATGGTATTCCGCACCCCTTTCTTTTTACCGTGGCTCTATCCGGAATTGGTTTGGAGAGCAGACGCTAAGGAAAAGAAATTATTTCTCACGTTTGATGACGGGCCCGTGCCAGGTCATACCGAATTTGTGTTAGAGACTTTGAAGACCTTTGATGCGAAAGCAACATTCTTTTGCATTGGCGATAATGTTAGAAAACATCCAACCGTATTTGCAAAGATTATAGGAGCAGGACATGCGATTGGCAACCATACGTTCAATCACCTTAAAGGCTGGAATTACCCTACGCAGGAATATGTCAATAACATTGCGTTGTGCAACAATCAGTTTAATTCAGCCGGAATTCAGCCGCCATCATCCGGTATCCTTCCACTCTTCCGTCCGCCTTATGGACGGATTAAAAAAGATCAGATCAAGGCGTTGCGCGGTTACAAAATTATTATGTGGGATGTGCTCACGCATGATTATGCAAAATCCTATTCATCGGAAAAGTGTTTGAAGGGTTCAGTAAAGGCGACCCGGCCTGGTTCTATTGTGGTTTTTCATGATAGCATGAAGGCAGAACGCAATCTCACGTATGCACTTCCCCGATACCTGCAGCATTTTTCTGAAAAAGGTTTTTCTTTTGAAGCTCTTTAGGCCGGACGTGTAATTACTTTCTTCCATACCTTTGTCGTCCTATGTCTTCCAACAAGCCGAAACATGTAGTAGTAGCTGTGCTCGATTGGGGACTTGGTCATGCTACACGGTGTATTCCGATTATCAATTGTTTATTGGCGAATAAATGCAAGGTGTCTGTGGCAGGCAATGGGTCTTCGCTTGCGTTATTAAGGCAGGAGTTTCCCCAACTGACTTTTCATGAACTTTCGCCTTATCAGGTCACGTATCCTTCCAACGGATTTTTCTTTTTACACCTTTTGTTTCAGTCACCCCAAATATTCATCGCGATTCGTAACGAGAGAAAGCAAATAGAAAAACTGGTTATTGAGAATAAGATTGATGCCATCATCTCTGATAATCGCTATGGATGCTATTCTGACAAAGTGCCCTCCGTGTTGATCACCCATCAACTGAACATCCAAATGCCCGCTATACTTTTTTGGAGTAAGCCTGTGGTGGACTATCTGAATCATCGGTTAATTAAAAAGTTTTATGCTTGTTGGGTTCCTGACTTTCCTTCGCAAGGTTTTAGCGGTAAGCTTTCTGACACCAAAAAACTGAAAGTAAAATTTGTAGGTATGCTGTCGCGATTTGTACCGAATAATGTTGTTCAGCAAAATGATCTTGTAGTGGGATTGGTATCGGGTCCGGAGCCGCAAAGGGAAATCTTTGAAAAACTGTTAATTAAGGAGTTTAAGAAATTGAATCAACCCTCCCTGATTGTTCGAGGGCTTCCGCAAAGTATGCCGAAAGAAACCAGGGATGGTAATATAACTTTATTGGCACATGAGCCTGCTCTTGAACTGGGGCGCATCCTATCAAAAGCAGGTTTCATCATCTCGCGAAGCGGTTACAGTACCATCATGGATTTGCACACCCTTGGTAAGAAACGTGTGATTTTTGTTCCAACCCCGGGGCAAACCGAACAGGAATACCTGGCGCATGAATTGGAACGAAGAAAAGTAGCCTATACACAAGCGCAAGATCAATTCAGTATTACTGAGGCAATTCAAAAATCTAAAGAGTATAGCGGTTTTGATGCAAGCGTACATCACACTAATTTGCTGAACGAAGCAGTTCAAGACTTGCTTCGCTTGATTTAACTTTCATTATGAATTACTGGACTGACACCCACGCTCATATTTACGCGAAGGATTTTGATGAGGATCGCACTGAAATGCTTCGGCAGTGTGATGATTCCGACATTAAAAGGATTTACATGCCAAACATTGATCATACTTCTATTGAATCTATGCTTGAAGTTGAGCACCGGCATCCTAAACAGTGCTTTTCCATGATGGGGTTGCATCCTTGTTCGGTGAAGAAAGATTTTGAAAGTGAACTATATAGAGTGGAGGAATGGCTGGCGAAGAGAAAATTTGCGGCAGTGGGTGAAATGGGCACTGATTTATATTGGGAAAAAACGTTTTGGGATCAGCAAAAGGAAGCCTTTAAAATTCAGGTTGGCTGGGCAAAAAAATATAAGCTTCCTATCGTAATTCATTGCCGGGAGTCCATGGATCAGACGATAGAATTATTAGAACCTTTATTAGATAAGCAACTAACCGGTATTTTTCATTGCTTCTCAGGAACCCTGGAGCAGGCGAAGAAAATCATTTCGATGGGATTCTATTTGGGAATAGGGGGGGTAGTAACATTTAAAAACGGGGGGTTGGATAAAATACTCCCGGATATAGAGCTAAAAAACATGGTGCTGGAAACAGACAGTCCTTATCTGGCGCCCACTCCGCATCGCGGAAAGCGAAATAGTCCTATATACATACCCCACATTGCGGACAAAATATCGGAGATAAAAAAAATCTCACCAGAAGAAATTAAACTGATTACAACTAAGAATGCCTTAAATTTATTTGTTCAGGAACGATGAGTTATAAGAAAATACATATCAACACGGCCACGCCTGAGAAGCCCCGCTCGCGTATCATGATTATTTATACCGGTGGAACTTTCGGAATGACCTATGATGCCAGTGGTGTGCTGGTCCCTTTTGATTTCTCGTTGATTCTTTCGCAGTTGCCTACGCTTAGAAACCTATTTCTAGATCTTACTGTAATTTCTTTTGAGGAACCCATTGACTCATCAAACATTCAGCCTGCCCACTGGAAGCTGATCGGTAATATCATTTTTGAAAATTATAACGATCAGGATGGATTCGTGGTGCTGCATGGAACGGATACGATGTCATTTACTGCTTCCGCGATAAGTTTTATGCTGAGTGGCTTATCCAAGCCGGTGATTTTCACAGGGGCCCAATTGCCAATCAGTGAGCCCCGGTCAGATGCCCGCGAGAATTTGATTACTTCTTTGGAGATAGCATCCGCTAAAAAAGACGGTAAAGCGATTGTGCCCGAAGTATGTATCTATTTTGATTATGAATTACTGCGAGGCAACCGGTCAAAAAAGGTGGAGAGCATGCATTTTGATGCTTTTGAGTCTGAGAACTATCCATCTTTAGCCAAGGCTGGTGTAAAGATCGATTATAATTATGCAGTGATTCACCAACCTGGCAAGGGTGCGCTTAATTTGATTCAGAAGTTTGATACTAATATTTCAATCCTGAAGCTATTTCCGGGCATTACTCAGAAAACGGTTCGGTCCATTTTAAACACCCCCGATTTAAAAGCAATGGTGTTGGAAACGTTTGGATCCGGAAATGCGCCATCAGTACCCTGGTTTATTGAAACCATCAAAGAATCCATCGATCAGGGACTTATCGTGTTAAACATATCTCAATGCCCTGCTGGAATGGTTGTGCAGGGCAGGTACGAAACCAGTAAAGCGCTGGGTGAAATTGGCGTAATCAGTGGAGGAGACATGACTATGGAGGCGGCCGTTACTAAATTGATGGTCCTGCTGGGTGAATATGAACGTTCTACAGTGAAGCAACTTATCAGCAAGCCTATAGCGGGCGAGATTAGCCTATAGTAAATTTATCCCTTGATAATAACCGATCTTCAATGTTTTGGGTACAACCGGTGAATAAGTACTATCCGGGTATTTGAGGATGTATACAAATTGCATGAGGTTGTGAATTAGGGAAACCTACTTGGCGAAGCTAGGGTTGAATGCGGAGAGGGCGGGATTCGAACCCGCGATACCCTTTCGAGTATACACACTTTCCAGGCGTGCTCCTTCAACCACTCGGACACCTCTCCAAAAAAAGCCCACAAAGAAAAAGATTAAAACTCCCATTCCAAAGGGGTGTTAGGCGATATTTAATGAATAAAATTTTATTTTAAAGGAGAGAAAATTCCGTGACTAACGGACTTATTTTGAATTGTATGGCAGAATGCTTCATGTTCAGAAGGGAATTTTAGTTTTTTTTTGAAAAACATTGTTTAGAAATGATCAAAACATTTAATTTTGGCCACTTCAAGTATATCTAAACCTTAAACCATGAAAAAATTACTTACTGTTCTCGTTTTTCTGGGAGTTATTGCCTTCAGCAGCTCCCAATCTTACGCTCAAACTGACACCACTCAAGCTGCCACCGAAGAAGTTGCACCAGTTGAAGCAGCCGCTTCAGACGTTGCCGCAGTAGAAGAAGTTGCTGCAGAAGATGAGCAATCTTTCCATCAGGGCATTAAAGACAAGTTTATTGAAGGAGGTTCTGAGTTTATGTGGCCTATTCTTATTTGTTTGATCTTAGGTCTTGCAATTTCTATTGAAAGGATCATCACGTTGAACCTTGCAACAACAAACACTGACAAACTGCTTGCTAGAATAGAAGACGCTTTGGCAAAAGGCGGAATCGAAGCTGCAAAGGATGTTACAAAAAACACAAAAGGCCCTGTTGCCTCTATCTTCACACAAGGTCTTATGAGATCTTCCGAAGGCATTGACATGGTAGAGAAGTCGATCGTTTCTTATGGTGGTGTTGAAATGGCACGTCTTGAGAAAGGATTGATCTGGATATCATTGTTCATTTCACTCGGGCCCATGCTTGGTTTCTTTGGAACTGTAATTGGAATGGTGCAAGCATTTGATGCTATTGAAGCTGCTGGTGATATTTCGCCTCAGGTTGTTGCTGGTGGTATGAAAGTGGCCTTGATCACAACCGTTGGTGGTTTGATCGTAGGTATGACTCTTCAGATATTCTATAACTACCTGGTTTCAAAAATTGATAGCCTCGTAAACAGTATGGAAGATGCATCGATCACATTGGTTGATATTTTGGTAAAACATAAGCTCTCTAAATAATATATAATATGGAGTCAGTAGATATTGGTATATACTTATCCTACATCTTTCTGGGAGTAGCGTTATTAGCAGCCGTTGTATTGCCATTGATAAATGCATTAAAACATCCTGCAGGACTCGTTAAATCCCTTGTAGGAGTTGGAGCCCTGGTCGTTCTGTTCATAGTTGCGTACTCACTTTCTGGATCAGAAGTTTCTTCAAAAGCGATAGCAATGGGAGTTGATGGGTCTGGATCAAAAATGATCGGAGCTGGCCTTATTCTATTTTATTTCGTTTTGGTAGCTGCTGCTGTGGGTATCGTTTTTTCGGAAATTAGTAAAGCTTTGAAATAATGGCACGTAACACACCAGAAATCCCTAATGCATCCATGGCAGATATTGCCTTTTTGTTGCTTACCTTCTTTCTGGTAACAACAACGATGCCCAACAATCGGGGATTAAGCATTGCGCTTCCACCTCCTCCGGAGTTAAAACCACCGGAAGATATAAAAATTCAGGAACGTAATATGTTCAAGATCCAGATTAACTCTTCTGATGCATTGCTTATTGAAGGAGAGCCCAGAGAAGATATTTCTTCACTGAAGGACGATATCAAAGTATTTGTATTGAATAATGGAAGAAATCCAGCAAGTTCAGATAGTCCTGAAAAGGCAATTGTTTCATTCAAAACAGACCGTGGAACCAGCCATAAGAGATTCATAGAACTTCTTGATATTATACAAGGAGCATACTATGATATTTATGCGGAGCAGGCGGGTGTTACTAATGCGAAATTCAGAGACGCAGCTTCAGATTTGTCAATCCCCGAAAATAAAGCAATATATAACAAGGGCAGGGCAGGTATTCCGTTAAACATTTCTATAGCTGATCCCTCTAAAGTGGGTGGTAATTAAGATAAAATACTATGTCAAAGTTTAAGAAAAAAACCGAAGTAAAGCAGGAAATACCAACGTCTTCAATGCCTGACGTAGTGTTCATGTTGCTATTCTTTTTCATGGTAACTACCGAATTACGGGAAACCTCCATTGAAGTGAAGCAGCAAATACCAAGGGCTACTCAACTCAGGAAATTAATGCGCAAATCATTGGTTGCAAACCTTTATATTGGTGAGCCTACCAAACCTGGATTGTACGGAAAGGAGCCTAAAATTCAAGCTGATGATGTGTTTATTGAACCTAAAGATATCGTTCGGTGGGTCAATGAAAAGAAGAGCGAGTTGGCTGAGAATGAACGCGATCAGCTAACCGTATCACTAAAAGTAGATAAAGATTCTAAACGAGGCTTGATTTCCGATGTGGAGATAGAACTTAGAAAAGCCAACGCCAGAAAATTGCTTTATTCTACGTTGCAGGATGAAGAAAAATAATTAGATAGTAATTTGATTTAAGGTAAATAGAAAGCCTTCCGTATCTTCGGAAGGCTTTCTTATTTTATGATAACCTCCATACTCAAAACTCCCAAAGTCATTAATGCCTGGTGCATGTATGACTGGGCCAACTCGGTCTATAACCTGGTCATCACTACTACTTTCTTCCCAATCTACTTCGCGGCTATCACAAAATCGGCCTATGGCGAAAATACGGTGCCTCTGTTGGGGCGAACATTCAAAAACACAGCGCTATATAATTATGCGCTTGCCTTTGCCTATTTAATTATTGCCCTGGCACTTCCCATTCTCTCTGCCATTGCGGATTCGCGCGGCAATAAAAAGAAGTTCATGAAATTTTTCTGTTACCTCGGTGGTTTGGCATGCATTGGACTGTTCTGGTTTAAGGGCGAGCAACCAAATGTTTTGTGGGGCACCGCATGTTTTGTTGTGGCTGCCATTGGATATATAGGAAGTCTGGTTTTTTATAACTCTTACCTTCCGGAAATAGCAGAGCCTGATGAAAGAGACTGGATAAGCGCCCGCGGTTATTCGATGGGCTATATCGGCAGCGTTATTCTGCAATTGGTTGGGTTTGGTTTGGTTCTTTATTTCAGTGCCCGGGGAGATAACTCATCGGGCCCCCTTTACACTTTTTTGCTCGTGGGTATTTGGTGGATCACATTTGCTCAAATCACTTTCTTCCATTTGCCTGACAGTATACCGC
>Ga0163149_10004561_pt1 | contig 15051 bp, 15 predicted proteins | sample OliLakLV19MP5G1_FD_148604 | JGI IMG/M metagenome (GOLD analysis project Ga0163149, IMG submission 148604) | Freshwater microbial mat bacterial communities from Lake Vanda, McMurdo Dry Valleys, Antarctica - Oligotrophic Lake LV.19.MP5.G1 | ecosystem: Environmental > Aquatic > Freshwater > Lake >...
CCAACAACCGTGCGGTTATCTCGAAGTCAGGACACTAGCGTGCCCCTTCCGCCCGGCCTTGAGATTGCCGCCATCCGCCGCGCGATCGACTACGTGGAGAAGGAACTTGCCGAACTCGTGGAAATCTATCACGAGCAGGCCAACGTGTTCAGCGCGATCGTGGGCATCTTCGGCACCAAGGCGCTCGACTCGGTGAGCAACTACGAGAAGCACAAGCACTCGGACACCGCGCAGCAGCGGTTCCCCGACCTATGCCGCAAGGGATCGGGCAAGAAACTCACGCCGCAGAACTCTCTTGAGAGCAAGGGGAGCAAGCGACCCTGGGCGATCCAGTCTCACTACGACCATGCGGGCTGGTACATCGTGTGGCGATACCTCGTCGATCCGACCGAGACGCTTGAGGCGGGAAAGACCGTGGTGATCTGGCGGGTCGATATAGTGTTTCTCGACAAGACCGACTGGAAGTACGAGAAGAGCGGCGCGGGCGAAGGAGGCGGCGGGCGTACGCACACGTTCGGCGTGAAGAACGCCGCCAAGAAACTGGCGACTGCATCGGTCTACCGCCGCAGCGATGTCATTGTCCGCGACGGGAAGCCGATCCCGAAGAACGGGCACGGGGACGACGAAGAGGATGGCGGCGATAAAAAGTAGCCAGCGGGCGGTACCGGGTGGCGGCAGCCCCCAGCATCAACTATGTACTCTGCCCGATTCATACATCCACCGCGGGATTTCAGAACACCGGAGCATTCGGGCGTACTATCCAGTCACTTGGCGAAACGACACACTCAAAAGCCCGCTCTTGTCCCACTCACATGGTTCAGTGATGGGCTGGAATCCGTTTCCCGGATGAAGCTCAAGGGCGGCATCGTCGGTCGGTTATCAATTCTCGGAGTTGTGGCGATGTTCGTGTTGCTCGGCCTGTTTTTAGTTGGTGCCCAATGGAAGATCGGCGAGGTCATGATTGGGGTGGCGATAGGAGCCTTACTGATCATCGCTCTGGCCATTGGTGGAGCGATGCTCTGGTACGCCAACAAACACCCAGAGACCGCACTAATGGAAGGCGCGGAAGTGCTGGTCCACAAGCAGTTGCAGATCACGACCAAGATGGGCATCGTTGACGAAGCCATGCTCGAACCGTCGGTCGATGAGACCATGCCAGTTATCGAGGTGAAGGCAACCCAATCCGACCTCGACGCGTTAGATGTGCCAAAGTCTTTGCCGGAGGCTCCCGCCAATGGCTGACATCTACCACATCTATATCAAAGCGCCCGGGCTGGCATCTGACGATCCTGTCCTTGACAAGCGGCTGAACACCGCTCTCGACTGGATTCGCTACGGCGATCAATGCTGGCTCGTCCACACGACAAGCGATGCTGCCAAGTGGTATCAGAGACTCGCCCCAATCGTGAAGGCTCGCGGGGGAAATCTATTCATTATCAAGCTCGATCCAACGAAGCGTCAGGGATGGATGCCGAAATCCGTCTGGAAGTGGATCAAAGACGCCCGCAGCACTCAAATCTAAACGTAAGCGATACGTTTGTCCCTCACGACGCGACAGTTGTAATAGCGATCTTCGACCACGGCCTCTTCTGCTCGCGCTCCTCACGTGTTGATCGAGTCGCAGATCCGCCGTGGCAAACAAACCATGAAGACGGCGCGCGTTCTCTGTCTTTCGTGCCGCCTTCGCCGGGCTTGAACTCGGCGCGGAAGGTCGGCCTCGTCGTCATGGTCAGGAAGACCAGCGCGACGGGATTCGTGATCGCGGGCTGGTCCGCATCCACAAGTTTCACCCACACCTCGGCCTACGTCTTCACACGCTCGGGCAACCTCGCGGTCGCCGACATGACCACCACCGCGATTCCAGGATCGCCGGGCTACGGAGTCCCCAACGGCCTCCTGAACAACGACGGCTTCTTCCAGTACCTGGCAGTTTTTCGAGGCCGGGTGCTGATGCAACTGCTCCGCGACCTTCAGCGCTTTCACGGGTGCCTCGGCCAACTGAGGATGGCTTGAGCCCACCGCGTGCTCCGGCTCGGCGCGCCGTCAGATCTTGACCACCGACCAGCGCTTGAAGCGGAGGCCGGAGCCCAGCATGGCGTCCACTCGACGACCTCGAGGACGTTGCTGATCCAGGTGCTGGCGGGTGCGGGGATCGATGGTCGGCGCCGGGGGATTGCAACGTCCAGCCGATCTGTCGGGGGCGCGACATCGAGGTCGGTCGCACGTTTGGGCTCAGCGCCTCGGTCCCATTCTGATTCAACGGCTCTTCACCCTCGACAACCCACCATCGACACCCAACACCTGACCGGTCACAAACGAGTTGTCCGGGCTGAGCAGGAATGTAATGGCCCGAGCGATCTCGTCTGGAGCGGCGATTCTGCCCAGGGGGTGCATCGCCGTCGATGCCTTGAGCGCCGCTTCGTTGTCGGTGATCCGCTTGGCCATCGGCGTGGCCACCAGGCCCGGGGCAACCGCGTTGAATCGGAGGCCCGACCCCGCGTAGGTCGCCGCGGCCGCGCGCACCAATCCTTCGACTCCCGCCTTCGCGGCGGCGATCGCCTCATGGTTCGGCAGGCCAATCCCCGCCGCGCACGACGAGATCAGCACCACGCTGCCGCCCGATGCCTTCATGTGCTTGCCCGCGGCCCTTGTCAGCGCGAACGCGGTTCGGAGGTTCTGCCCGATTGTCGCGTCAAAGTCCTGCGCCGTCGTCATGTGCGCCGGCTTGAGCAGAATGGACCCGGCAAGGTTCACCGCGCCGGTCAATCCCGGGTGGGCTTGGAACACAGCGTCGACCGCGTCGAAGTCCTGCGCATCGACGCACGCGACCTGTCCGTTGCAGGATGCCGCGATCTCATGGAGCGCGGCCTGTGTCCGGCCCGCGAGGACCAGAGACCAGCCGTCGCGACGGAGAGTCTCGACCAGTGCGCGACCGATGCCGCCGGCAGCCCCGACTATCAGACACTTTCGATCAGTCATACCTCATCTTGCTCCTCGTTCCTCGGTTTCGTCTGCCGTATCGAAACGGTTTCATGATTCCCTATCGCAGCATGAGGAGCGCGACGACTCCGCGGCCAGTCCACGCGACGGTCCGGACCCAGTTTGTGTTCACCAGCCGACGCCAGACCTTCTTGTCGAAGCCAGTTGAGAGTCGTGCGTGCAGAGGGACCTGAGTGGTAAAGGTCGACGCCCAGGCCAAGACCAGAAGACCAAGCCCGACCCATCGCACCGGGCTGTCGGCACCGTGCCCGTGGGGGAACAACGCCAGAACAATCGTGCAGCCCGCCTCGGCAAACATGGCGGGCGCGACGATCCAAGTCGTCCTTCGCTGGTGCTCCGCCGAATACTCGGAGAAGCCGCTTGCGGGCACCTTGCCCATCAACGGATAGTGTACGAGCTGGACAAACCAAATGAGTCCGACCATGAACCATGTGGCGCCGGCATGGGCCAACGCAATGAGGGGAACTAGTTGATCGAGCACGCGAGTTCCTCGAGGTCTGGTCGATCGGCCGCGGTGGTGTGGCGGTACGCGCGGACGACCCGCCCGTGGTGGATCACAAAGGCTCCGGGCATCTGGAATCCGTCGCCTTCGAGTTTGCCGACGCCGTGCCCGCGCATCGCGGCGAGCAGACCGCCGATCCATACACGCGGACCAAACAGCTGAAGAAACGTGCCGCGTCGCAGTTCCAGCGCTCGGTAGAGCAACCGATCTGGATCCGCGATCCATGCGGCCGAGGTCACTCCATACCGCTGGCCGAGCGACCTGAGCCCCTCGGATGTCGGGCTCATTCCCACCACCGCCAGGCTCATGCCGGCCTTCTGGAACGAGGCCTGCCATCGCGCGAGATCGGAGAGCGTCTGCTTGCAGAACGTGCATCCTGAATGGCGCAGGAGCACCACGAGCGTCGGACGCTCATCAGCAATCACCCGAAGGGTGCGGCCACGGTCGTCCCGCGACGCATCAAGCGCTGCGTCGAGCGAGACCGTGCCCGCGGGCAGAGCGGGCTGGGCGGCCCTGGCCGCGTGCCAGAGGATCATTGAAAAGGGAATCCACCACAGCAGATCGTTCGTGAGGATCGTGACCCCCATCGACCACGGCAGAAGCCCTCGCGACACTGCATCCACGAAGCCGATCGGCCCGAGAACCTTTCCGATCAGTCCGACGAGCACGATCGGCCAGTGCCGGGCCGGATCGCGCGAGGCGATGGCATACCCGATGCCGTAGACCCCGACGATCATGCCGATGCACGCCCAGAGTTGGGGCCACAGCTGGGTGGTCGCCGGCGACACGCCCAGCAGCGCGAGCGTCTGTACCGGCGCGATGACCATCGCCGCTCCCCAGACGAGGTTGTAGATCGCGGCCGCCATCAGCCAGCGACGCATCCAGGCCGGCGAGATCGCTCCATGTGAATCAGAGAGCGCCATGGCTGTTCCTCTGGCCGAGCACGGCCGACTCCGTCGCCTGGTGACGATACTCGAACATCCGGGCCAGCTTTCGCCGCACATGCCAGCCGGCGACAAGATCGCCAAGCCGCCCGCCCGGCAGCGTGTACTCGATCCGGTCCTCGAGCACGCAGCGATCCGCTTCTGTAGCCCGCACCAGGTGTCGATGCACCCACGACGCGAACGGGCCTGACACCTGCTCGTCGGTGAACTCGCCGCCCTCTTCGCCGCGATCGATGAAATCTCGATGCCTGGCCACCCACCGAAGCTTGACCGGCCCGACCCGCAGCGCCAGCACCGCGGTCTGTCCTTCCGCCAGCGACGCGGGTGCCCGCTCCACCTCGACCCGCTCCCAGGGCGGAATCAGACTTCGCAGCGCATCAGGCGACTGATGCCACGCGAACACGGCTCGTGCGCTGGCACCAATCTCAGAGGTCTTCTTGAACAGGGCGATACGCGGCCTCCACACGGTTGTCGCTACACACTCGGGCTGGTCACACTCGATGCTTTGGACGCCTTGGCCGCGCACTTCTTCGAGCAGTACTTGACCCGCTCCCAATCCCGTTCCCACTTCTTTCGCCAGTTGAAAAGTCGCCCGCACACGGAGCAGGCTTTGGATGGAAGGGCTGGCCGACCCATGCGTCGATTCTACGGCGGGCGCTGGAGCGCAACGGCCCCAACCCGATGGCTTCATGGACGCCCATGCAGATCTCCACGCCGCGAAGTCGCTCCGCACGGGGATCAGACTCGACGCTCGCTGAAGTTCCGAGGTGCACGGAGCAGCAATGACCACGACACATGTTCAAGTCCCGCTCCTTCCGCGCAGAAGTCGGCCGGTCACCGCGGCGGCGGCGAGTCGGCAGCGGTCTGCCGCACACCCTGTGCTGCCCGCACCATTCCGCTGAGCATCCCGCGAAACACGATCCCGTGCAGCGGGAGCACCGAGTACCAGTACGCGATGCCTAGGAGGCCACGCGGGCGAAACCTGGCGGTCATCACCAGTTGCGTGCCCGTGTTGCCCGGCGGCGCGGGGGTGAGGTCGAAGCTCAGCGTGGCGACACCCGGGAGTTTCATCTCGGCCCTCAGAACCAGGCGGTGTGGAGGATCGATCGCGGTGACCCGCCAGAAGTCCAGGGCATCGCCAAGTCGGAGCCGGCCCGTGCTGCGCCGGCCGCGCCGAAGGCCCGGGCCGCCGGCGAGCCGATCCATCAAGCCCCGCACGCGCCACAGCCAGTCCACGGCGTAGTAGCCGCGCTGCCCGCCGAGCGAACACACCGACGACCACACCGCGGCGTGCGAGGCTGAGGTGACCACCTCGCGGCGATCGACAAACACGGTCCCGCCCGCCCATGACGGGTCACCGGGCATGACGCCAGCGTCAGACCACGCCGTCTCCACATCACCCGCTTGGACCTTGGCCAACGCGGCGTCCATCGCCTGCCGGATGGTGAGACACCCGTGGGGCATGAGCCGCTTGGCCTCGTCGTTGCGGCAGACAACGCGGTTCTTCAACCCCTCGGCGAGTGGACGAGCGATGCTCGCGTTCAGCGGCGTGACCAGGTGGATCCAAAGCGAACTCAGCCGCGGCGTCAGCACGGGCACGGGGATGACAAGCCTCCGCCGCAGGTGCAGGGCCGACGCCATTTCACGCATGATGCTCGCGTACGACGCCACCTCCGGCCCGCCGATGTCCAGTGTCTTGCCGGTGGTGGCGGGGGCTTCGAGCGCCGCGATCAGATAGTGCATGACGTCGCGCACGGCGATGGGCTGCGACTGCGTGCTCACCCAGCGGGGAGTGATCATGATGGGCAGCCGCTCGACCAGGTAGCGCAGGATCTCAAACGAAGCCGAGCCCGACCCGATGATCATCGCGGCCCGTAGCACGGTCACCGGCACACCGCCGCGCCCCAGCGCGGCTTCCACCTCGCGCCGCGAAGCCAGGTGCTTGCTCAGCCCCTCGCCGGTCTCGCCCAGGCCGCCCAGGTAGATGATCCTCGGCACGCCCGCGTTCGCGGCGGCTCGCCCAAAGGTCTCGGCGAGCGAAAGATCGCGGGCGCGGTACTCGGGGCCGGCGGCATCCATCGAGTGTACCAGGTAGTACGCCGCGGCGCACCCCCGCAGGGAATCCTCGAGCCGGGCCTCATCGCCCGCATCGCCCTCGACGACCTCGATGCGTTCGTTCCCGGCCCACGGGCGGGCACGCAACTTGGCGGCGCTGCGGGCCAGACACCGCACGCGATAGCCGCGTTCAAGCAGACGCGGGGCCACACGTCCACCGATGTAGCCCGTTGCGCCGGTCACGAACACTGTGGATGATGATGATGCATCCATGCGCGACTATCGTAGCGATTCCAGGTGGGCCCACTTCGCTCACGCCGTGACCATATGTCGCGCGCCAGTGTCGAGCAGCATCTCCACTGCTGGTTTGGTCAACAAGACCCGTGCGGATCCGGCAACGGCTTGTGTGATGACGCGACATCCCAGACGCTCAACGCGGACTCTGAGCAATCGCATCCAGGTACACGCGATCGAGCGCCCGGCGAAAGATCCACGCCCTCCTGGTGCCGTCCCTTTCGGACTCGCCTTCCGCCAGCGCCAGCCGCAGACGCTCCAAGGAGTCGTTTCCAACAGCTTCCGACGCCAGATCAATGAGCGCGGTGATCGTCACCTCGTAGATAGCGGCGCAGGCTTCTCGATTGCCCTCGTTGAAGATCGGGACGCCCCGCTCGATCGCGAGTTCCACAAGCCCCGAAACGACCCTGCTCCCTTCTGCGGGCGTGTCGCGGGCAGCGGACGGACCAGGGACGATCACCCGATCGATGATGTGGATGACACCGTTGGAGGCCTCGATATCGGCCGTGATGATTCCGGCACCAGCCACCGCGATCTGCCCGTTGACGAGCGAGAAGGAGACTGCGTCCCGCCCGAGCAGCGTTCGCGCGGATCGCTGGGCGATCATGTCGCTGCGATGGATGCGGCTGGGGATCACATGGGCACTCAGAACCTTTGCGAGTTGTGAAGGATCCGCCATGAGCGACGTGATCGCCTGATCCCCCAGGCTGGCGAACGCTCCGTTCGATGGGGCAAGCAAGGTCCACGGCCCCCCGTTCTCGCCGCCCAGCTGCTCTGCAAGGCCCGCCGCTGTGACCGCCTTGAGAAGGGTGGCGAGTCGTGGATCCTGGCTCAACATCTCGGCGATTGAGCGAGTTTCCGGCATCACGACGCGATCGATCACGTACACGAGGCCCCTGTCGAATGCCACGTCCGTCTTCAAGAGCGATGCGCCCGCAATGGTCAGCCCTTCTCCATCTATGGCAAGGTTCTGGCCCGACAGCGCAACAACGCCGCGGCGTTGCAGGAGCGAACCCGAATCGAGGGCAATCGGCAGGATGTGATGCCTGAGAATCGCGAGCAACGTTGCACGCCCCTCCTCGCTTGTCAGGAACGTCACGTTCTCGGAGGGAAGCGCCGCGAAGGCCGTGTTGCTCGGAGCGAAGACCGTGACGCGCCCGTCCGCAGGCAGCTGAAGACCGGACACTTCGACGAGCGACAGAAACGTCGTCAGCCCGGCGCCCGTCGCGACGCTCGGCAAGTCCGAGCCGGTTGCCGCGGCTTGTCCCTCGGGGCTCATCGCCCTGACGAAATCGACGTCCAGCTGAAAAGCTCCAGCCGTCTGGTCTGCCAGCGTCACTCCGATCGACTCGACGCGTGCCGGGGTGAGCTTGGGAGCGCTCGGAACAAGACGGCCAAAGCTGTGCAGACGGAACTGCTCGAAGGGCAGCCGGAGCGTCACCCACTCGCCCGCCACGGTGTCAAACTGCGTCTGAAAACTCCCGGCCATCATCCGCACGTCCGAGCAGCGCACATCGAACTGGTACGTCCGGCCATCGCCACGGACTCTCGCTTCAATGCCCGAAGCACCATTCAACGATCCCTCCGGCACCGTTGTCTGCATCTGCGAGAAGCCGCCGTTGTTCTCCAGCGACAACTCACCGGAGAACCGGAGAATGCCGGCCTCGGGTTGCGTCACGCGCCCTGTCGAGCGCCCGCCCATGACTCCATCGAGCACCGTGCGCCATCCGGCCACGCCGGCATCGAAATCGACGTTGACGGGCTGGGTCGCGGCGATGGAGCAGAGAGAAAGTGCGGATGCGACGACGAGAGCATATTGCATGCAGACCTCCTAGAAGCAGGTGATTCGTTCGTTGCATGCAAACGGATTCACCGTTCTTGGGCCCACCAGCCAGATTGGACGATTCGCCGCGCAATCATACCGGTTCAAGTGGGCTGGGTTGTCCGTGAGTGACTCCGAGCGGTGCCTGACGCGCGAGGCCGTGAATGCTGAAGGTACGCGGACCGCTGGACTTGTTGCCGTTCGAGCGACCTGTGAGCGGCTTGTGATAGGGATCGTGAACGTGATGCCCGCGTTGCGGCCCGCAGCACCTCACCCGCGTGCGGCACATAAGACCAAGTACGCCCAGAGGAACACGGGGGTGAACAGGATCGACGCCGCCGGCCACAGCACCAGCGCTGGCACTGGCGTCCAAATGGCGATTGCCACCGCCGCGCACCAGTACATGGCGCACACCGGAATCACGATCCACCGCGACGATGCGTTCGCGACTCGCTGCGTCACCTGGCGCAGCGGCCCGCTTCGCTCCTTGATCTGAGCTGTCAACCGCCGCGCCCACACGAACTCGCTCGCGAGGATGGCCAGCCCAAGCGGTCCGAGCACGCTGAGTCCCGGCCCGGGCAAGGGCGAGATCACGATCCCCAGCAGGATCAATGCGGTGCCCGCGATCAACACCCACAGTCGGCGCGAGTTGCGCCGCAGCAGCGCGATGGCGGCCGTCCCTGTCCGACGCGCCAGTTGAAAGCGCGTGTCGAAGATCCCGTAGATCAGGAAACACGCGAGGATCGCGAGCAGTGTGAGGTCGAGCCAGAAGTTGAACATCAATGATGGCATGGTCGAGATCAACGGATCCGTGCCGCTTGGCCGGTGCGACGGCGTTCCAAGTTGCTCGGAAGGCTCTCAGCGACCATCCCTGGATGAGCGAGAGCAGACTCGGAGCGACTCTCGCCTGACAACTGCCTTGCCGGGTTTGGTCAACGCGGCCCGTTGGCCTTGGTCCTCTCGAGTGCCTTGGCGAGCGACTTCTTGAGTGTCGCCGCTGCGGCATCGATGGCCGCGTAGTAGTCCGCGGCCTGCTCCTCCACGCGCAGCGTGCCCTGCCCGGGCGGGGTCACCACGATCGAGCACTGCTTGTCGACCCCGCCCTTGGGGCCGTTGAGATCCACAAGGCGGACCTCGACGGTGCACGGCGCGTCCTTCAGTCGTGCCGCGGCGGCCCCGACCTTGTTCATGACGTACTCGTACTGAGCCTGGCTGGTCTTGATGCTTCCGTCGAAGAGCCGGATTTCCACGGAGAGCCTCCTTATTGGCCTTTGAGTTGAAGGCCGTACGACCACGGGCCGAGATTGTTCGCCGGATGCGGTGATTCGAATGGACCCCGCCTTCCGGATGGCGGCGGGGCTGCTACAATCGCCCCATGCTTCCTGTTGGGGAGTAGCCGCCCGCCGATGCGGGTGGGACGGGTCGTCAACACGGATGGAGCGGTTCTCGCTCCGTCCCGGCCCCTCTGTGGCGTTGGTCCTCGTCGCTTCTGAGCGCGGGCCGACGCCCCTGGCGAGACCAACATTCTGCCGCGACGCCGCGCCGCGCCTGCCGTCTACAAGCAGGTGTGGGCCGAGGATGTGATTTTCCATGAACGAACTGCTGCTGCTTGCTACCACCGCGGCGTCAAACCCGGCCGACCTGAAAATCTGGGCGTACGTCGGGTTCATCGCCCTCGTGATTTTCTTCCTGGCCCTCGACCTCGGCGTCTTCCACCGCGTGGCCCACGAAGTCGGCATGAAGGAAGCGATCACATGGTCGGTGATCTGGCTGACGTGCGGCCTCACATTCAGCGGGTTTGTGTACTTCGCGTATGAGGGCCACTGGCTCGGACTGGGGTTGGAAACCGCCAAGTACAGCACGACGGAGGCGATCAAAGCCGGCGCGCCTCTGATCGTGTCGGGCGAGGTTCAGGGATTCGAAGCCGCAAAGCAGTATCTGGTGGGGTACGTCGTCGAGAAGTCGCTGGCGATGGACAACATCTTTGTCATCGCACTGATCTTCACGTTCTTCGCGGTGCCGGGAAAGTACCAGCACCGCGTGCTCTTCTGGGGCATCATCGGCGCGCTGGTCATGCGCGGCGGGATGATCTTCCTGGGCGCTGGGCTGATCCTGAAATACCAGTGGATCCTGATCGTCTTCGGCGGGTTCCTGATCCTGACGGCGTTGAAAATGGCCCTGATCAAGGGCAACGACGATGTTTCGCAGAACATCGCGGTGCGGCTGTGCAAGAAGTTCTTCCGTGTGACCGAGTTCTATGACGGCCAGCGGTTCTTCACCAAGAGGACCCTCAAGCCGACGTACTCGAAAAATGCGGCCGGCAAGGAGGTGATGGACCCCGCGCCAGCAGGCTCGCTGAGCGCGGCCTGGGCGATCACGCCCCTGTTCCTGGCCTTGATCCTGGTTGAGATCACCGACCTGGTGTTCGCGGTTGACTCGATCCCGGCCATCTTCGCGATCACCCCCGACCCGTTCATCGTGTTCACGAGCAACATCTTCGCGATCCTCGGGCTGCGGGCGCTGTACTTCTGCCTGGCGGTGTTGATCAAGAAGTTCCGGTTCCTGAAGCCGGCGTTGATCCTGATCCTGGCGTTTGTCGGCGTGAAGCTGCTGCTGCTGAGCGTGCCGCCATATCTGGATGTGATCGGCATGGCCAAGGCGTCTCCGATCAAGATTGACACGACGGTGTCGCTCCTGGTCGTTGTCGGCACACTGGCACTCGCATCGGTGCTGAGCGTGGGGATACCGTCGAAGGCCGCGTCGAAGGGAAGCGCGAGCAAACTGCACTAGGGCGAGCTGGCGGGAGATGTACCGTACGTCCGGAGCGTCTCCTCTCACCTGACCCTGCCGCCGAAATGCCCTCACCAGCCACCCAGACCCCACGGAGCCGAGCATGCATGGCCAGACTGCTGGGATACTTGGAGCGGCCAGCACCAATGCTCCCACCGGGCTGCTCTCGATCAGCCCTCCGGTGCTCTTCTTCTTCCTTGGCGTCATCGCGGTGCTGGTCCGCTCCAACATAGCCATTCCCAGGGCCGTCACCAAAGTCCTCTCGCTCTATCTCTTGTGGGCCATCGGCTTCAAGGGCGGGGTTGAGCTTGTTGCGAGCGGAGTTACAGCGGACGCCATGAAGGCCATTGCATTGGCATTAGCACTCACGGTTGTCGTGCCCGTCTGGACATACTTCGTGCTTCGCCGGATTGTGGCTGTCCGAGATGCCGCGGCGATCGCGGCGTGTTATGGATCGGTCAGCGTGGTGACATTCCTCACCGCCTGCGCGTCGCTCGATCAGAGCCGAACGCCCTTCAGCGGACACATGGTGGCCGTGATGGCGATCATGGAGTCGCCAGCGATCGTTCTGTCCTTGATTCTTCTGAGCCTCGACAAGAAGCGAACGCGAGAGGACCAGGCAACCGCAGTGGCGGGCACCGACGCTGACGGAACAGCGCCCCCTCGATTGGCCACTCTTCTCCACGAGTCACTGCTGAATGGCCCCGTTCTGCTGCTGCTCGGGAGCATTGTTGTTGGAGTTCTAACGGGGCAGAGGGGCTACGCCGCCTTCAAGCCGCTCTGCACGGACGCCTTCCCCGGCGCACTGGCGTTCTTCCTGCTGGACCTGGGAATCATGGCCGCGCGAAGAGCGCGGTCTGTTCTGCGGGCACCCAGGCTGCTCCTGGCCTTTGCGATCGGTGCGCCGCTGATCAACGCGGCGCTGGCGATCCTGGCCGCGAAGCAGCTTGGGATCGGCGAAGGCGACGCGATCCTGCTGGCCGTGCTCGCCGCATCGGCGTCATACATCGCGGCGCCCGCCGCACTGCGGCTGGCGATCCCGAAGGCCGACCCGGCGCTCTACATCTCCCTCTCCCTGGGAGTGACGTTCCCCTTCAACATCATCTTGGGAATCCCCTTGTACTCCTTGGTGGTGCGCTGGTGGTGGTGACCCCAGCGCACCGGCCAAGCCCCACGGGGCGACGCAACGCCCGCAGACGATCCCTTCTCACGCACAGGACTCTCCCCGCAGCTGTTGGATAACCGAGCATCGCACTCACCCAGGGAGCAACATGGATATCCGTAAGCTCGTCGAGTCTGCACCCTTCAACACCTTCGTCATTGCCACCATCGTGGTCAACGCCGTGCTCATCGGTCTGAGCACGTACCTGACCTCTGCGCCATCGCTCCGCGTCATCGCCGCACTCGAGACAATCTGCATCGGCATCTTTGTCGTGGAGTTGGTTCTGCGCTTCGTCGCTCGCGACTCGGCGGCGGCCTTCTTCCGCAACGGCTGGAACATCTTCGATCTCGTGATCGTCATCGCGGCGTTCATTCCCGCGTCCAACGGCATCGGAACGGTCCTGCGCATTCTCCGCGTGTTCCGCGTGCTTCGGCTAGTCAAGACAATCCCTGAACTGCGGATGATCGTCGACGTTCTGCTCCGATCCGTCGCCAGCATGAAGTACGTAGCGCTCTTGGCCACGATCCTCTTCTACGTCTACGCCGTCATCGGGGTGAAGTTGTTCGGGGGTGATGGTCACCCGATGCAGACGTACTTCACCAGCATTCACGAGGCGTGCTTTACGCTCTTCCGCATCCTCACCGGCGATGACTGGACCCAGATGCGATATGAGCTTGCCCAGGCGGGTCATCCCCTGGGCGCGTTCACGGCCTTTCAGGTCTCCTGGATTCTGGTGGCGACATTCCTGCTCGTGAACCTCATCGTCGGCGCCGTCATCAACAACTACCAGAAGGTGCAGGACATCGAGCAGCACCGCTCGCTCGCGCCGGACACCAGCGAGCGGCGCGTGCGGGAACTTGTTCGAGAGCTCGACGCAATCCTGAACTCCCGCGAGCACGCGTCGCCTGCGCCGACCGCCAGCGTCTCGCCACGCACCACCGACGCATGACACACACGAAATGCTGTCTGATCCCGCCCACGATACTCGGACACCGACGGACCGCGGTTCCGCTTCTTCAGGAGTCCGACGATGCCCCGAAAGGTCTTCACGCCCCAGTTCAAGGAGTCGGCCGTCAGGCTTGCCTCCGCACCCGGCGCGGTCGTCGAGATCGTTTCGCACGAGCCGGGGATCGAGGTCCCCCGAAGCGAACGTGGGAGGCCTCACCTCCCGTCGCGGGGCGATTCGACCGCGAGACGCTTCTGCTGTTGGGCCATGCGCCGCTCGTACTCGATCCACGGGCCCAGGCCGGCGGCGGCGCGGCGGGCGTCGAGGTTCGCGGCGTCCTCGACGAGCGGAATCTCGTAGATCGGCTCGTCGTTGTCGCCCATGACGAGCCCGTCGCGGCCGTGGAGGGCGTTGTATTGCGTGCCGTAGAGCTGCGGGCGTCCCTGCTTGACGCGGACGCGTTCGGTGAGGTAGGCGAGGCGCGAGGGCTTCACTTCGCCGCGCTGGACGGCCGCTTCGAGCAGGGGGAGGCAGTGGGCCTGGAACTGGGGATCGGCGTCGGCGTGCTGGACGATGAGGAAGGCGGCGGTGGAGGCGTCATCGCCGAAGCGGGGGCGGTCGGGCCAGCCCTGGCGGTCGATGAGGTCCTTGAGCCAGGCGGTGTTGCCCTCATCGACGCGGGAGATGTCGTCGGCCCATGCGATCTGCTGCATCTCAGTCATGGCGGACGGATCGAGGGAGCGGACGCGCTGGTCCGCGGCCCCCCGTCGGATCAGGTCGTCGCCCGTGGCGGCGGTGTCGGCCGAAGGGGTCTGGGCTGGGGGCGCGCTGGCGTGAGAAGGCCCCGACCCGCAGCCGACACCCGTGATGGCCAGAAGGGCGCAGGCGGAGAACAGGACGGCGTGAGAGTTGGTCATCGCACGATCGTACCGCAGTGGTGGGAATCAGCTGCGGGCACGGTCTTGCAGTTGCTGGGGGTTGTGGAGCCTGTTCGAGCACGCCTGACCCCGCACCGGGATCGCGGTCGTCGTCGTGCTTCTCGCGGCTCGCGGCCGCGTCGATGGGAGCAAGGCTCTTCTGGCTGGCCAGCGAGCGGATCAGCGTGCCGTCGATGGAGGAGTGGTCGGGGCTGGCCAGCTTCTGCTCGAGCGCCTCGGCCACGACACGGCCGAAGAACTTGCGGTACAGATCGTGCAGCTCGAATCGCTGGCGATTCATGCTGAAGGCCTCCTGCGTCCAGGCGTCCTCGGCCAGCCGCAGGTCGAGGAACCAGCGGTAGAGCAGGTTGTAACGGATCGCCTCGACCAGCCGCGACTCGCTGGGGATCGAGTACACCGCCTGGAGCAGCAGGGCCTCCATCAGCCTCTCGGGCGGGATGCCCGGCCACTCGGTCGAGCCGTACGCCCTAGCAGGCCGTTGAAAAACTCTCCCGCATTCGTTGATTTCCAAAAAACCGTGGATCGGGTCCGTGCGAACAGTGGTGCATGAGAGGACACATCACCGGTCAGAACAACCTGTTCGTCAAGATGAACCTGG
>Ga0163149_10004563_pt1 | contig 15048 bp, 20 predicted proteins | sample OliLakLV19MP5G1_FD_148604 | JGI IMG/M metagenome (GOLD analysis project Ga0163149, IMG submission 148604) | Freshwater microbial mat bacterial communities from Lake Vanda, McMurdo Dry Valleys, Antarctica - Oligotrophic Lake LV.19.MP5.G1 | ecosystem: Environmental > Aquatic > Freshwater > Lake >...
TTTAGTCATGAATCTCTCCTTCTGACATTCTATGTCTTGGAGCGAATCAGCACTAGTTACTGTCTGTTAATTGGGGGAAAGATCACTTTAGACCCAGCCTTCATTTCAAAAGAAATATTTGACCATCCCCAAGAGCAATCTTCGCCCCAGATATTAATTGCAGAGTTAGACTCATTTTTAATCACAACAAAACACTTCTTTTCTTTCAGATTGATTGTTCTCGGCTTCGTGGCACCACATAAAGTAATAGCAAGAGAATCGCCAGCAAACGCCTGAAGATTTACTGACAGCAACACTGTCGACAGAAGGAGAATAACTATGTATATGCACTTCGGCTTACTCAAGAGCTAATCCTGTCTTAGGTATCTGTTTCTGTTTACATACCCGAATTCGATAGTTGGAAAAACCGCGGCTATAATAAGGCAATGAAATCCACAGCCATTTATTCGCTACGCTACCGAAAGCCACAGGCCGTAGCATGTAACTAACTAGTAAAATTGAGCAATCTCACCATATGCGAGTGGTCGTGAAAGTTTCGTGACAGTAGAGAAAATGTTTTCGCTTGCCGAAGTGATAGATTATTGTCTTAGCGTCACCCAATTTGTTGTATGCCACCGTATGTGGTGTAAAGAGATTAAAAGCTTCGGACGTAGCGCATCGTGATACTGACCGGTGCCACTAGCCCCAGATTGCGCTCGGAGTTGAATGGTGCCGGTGTGGCACCGTCGGTTGGCCCCGGCACAGCCGATCGGCTGGCATTTATGTAGCGTGAGAAGACAATAGGCACGTCAATCATCAAGACATCTTTGCCATTGGCATAAGTCAGTCCTGGCCCTACAGACATCGCCCAGCCTGGCTGCCGGTAGCCCCCGGCTGGTCCAATTAGATCGTGGGCTCTTACTCCTTCCCAGCGGCCGACAAGCCGCATTCTTAGGCCCTTAAACTTCGGCTTGTTCCATGTGCCGGGCACTTTCATCGAGAGGCCTGTTTGCACACTATAGGCATCAGAAACTGAGTTGGTTAACTCGTCTAAAAAGTTTGGAGTAAGGGGAACACCTGCACTGCCAATGATTGACGAGGTGCCGTTTGTGTTGCGTGGGTTTGATAGATATGAACCGCCGACAAAAAGGGTTTTGCCCCGCAAGAATCTATTCACTCTAAAAGTCTTGTAGGCATCAACTGTGGCGATAATTCCGGTGCCACCGTCGCCGGGCATCACTGCGGCTGGATAAACCGCCCGACTGGCAAAGTTTTGACCATTGAGGTTGGGAATAACCCTTCGCTCATCCCAATTGCCGGTGGGTATTTTCATGCCTAGACCGATTAAGCAATTTTCAAATGGATGGTCTTTGGGATCGACTAACGATACCTGGGTGACCAAGCCAAGATCGCCCACGCCATTGATGTCCCAACCAGCACGCTGTCCTATACCGGGGCCTTTAGGTGGGTAGATCATGCTGAAATTGTTCATCGAAACCGGCAACGTGCCAACTATTGCTACTCTTCTGCTTATGTAGTAGCGCGCTGATACATCTAACACGCTTTGACGGATGTAGGGCTTCCAGTTGTTTGTGAAAGTTGAATTGTAGTCGGTGCCATTGTATGAACGGTCGGCCCGCGCAGCGCGCCAGCCCACTGATAATTGAAACTTGCCTGACCCTGCTCCCAGACCTGGGACCACACCACGTGCAGCCGCTCAGCCCTGGCCCCAAGCGGCACGTTCGCCTAGGCAGACAAAGAGTGTCAGCACTATCAGTTTAAAAATAGGCTTGATAAAAACGTTCTTCAAAATTGATCGTTTGATTTTCGCTGTGAGGTTGGCGAGACGATAATTATAGCTCAGCTTATTAGCGAACAAAAGCACCAAAAGACTTTGCCACAGCCTGAGCACTAGCGGGCCGCTCATCTCTGCGCACACTAAGCATACTGCCAATAAGGGCTGAGAGCCAACCTGGTATGTTCAGAGCCGGGTCAAAAGGCAGAGGCGTATCAGAGAATTTGCGTTTAAAAGTATCGTAGGCACTATCGCCCTTAATCGGCGGAATGCCAGAGAGAGACTCATAGAACAAACAACCGAGCGAATAAATATCAGAGCGATTGTCTAAGGGGGCTCCCTGACACTGCTCGGGGCTCATGTAGAGCGGACTGCCGAATATTTCACCAGTTTGGGTTAGTTTCAGAGCCGACTCGTCGTAACTCTTGGCCAAGCCGAAATCGACGATTTTAGCAATGATGCGATTATCTCCCCTGAGTAGCATGACATTGCTTGGTTTTATGTCGCGATGCAAAACATTTTTTTCGTGGGCGTGGGCCAAACCCAAGCTAATATCATAAAAAAGAGGCAGGGCCTGAGTTAGATCAATTCGCCCTTGGCGATGCACCAAATCTGCCAGACTCTCACCTTCGATGTAGTCCATAACAATGTAAGCCTGGCCATCTTGCGAGATGCCGAAGTCGTAGATTGTGAGCAAGTTAGGATGAGACAAATCAAAAGCTGCCTTTGCTTCCATTTGAAAACGCTGCACTGATTTAGCATCAGAAGCAAGATTAGAGTGCAATACTTTTACTGCCACATTCTTATTCAAAAACTGGTGCCTAGCTAAATAAACTGTGCTCATTCCGCCAGAGCCCAAGCGATCACCAACTTCGTACTTGCCAGCAAAGATAGAACCTGGGGCAAAACGATCAACGATACGTGAGAGATCAGCACCATCGTGAGGACAAGAAACCCAACCCTCGGGAAATTCTTTGGCACAAGAAAGGCAAACCATCTTGTATCTTAGCCCTTCATCTTGAGTGGCGCTAAGCTCAGCCAGGCTATCTTCGGTCTCTTGTTTCTCATAGCCAATCTTGTCTATTTTTCGAGCGCTGTATGCAAAAATGGCGCTGACTTCTGCAGCCAGGGCGATAAATGCCAGCAGTAGTGCACTGGGCAAGTTTACTACTTCATGAAAAACGGCCTGCTGCAGCCCCCAACTAATTGGCACCATACCAATAAACGCCAAAATCGATAGGCGAAAAAATTTGCCACCAACTGTATCGATGGCAAGCAATCTGGTAATACCAAGAGTGGGTCGAGATAAGAAGATGGAAACTTCCAACAAACAAAAAATCAGGTAGGTCAAATACTTAAAGACAACACAGCCTTGCATGGCACAGAAGCCATCTACAGCGCCCCCAGCTCCGAAGATAAAAGCCAGCACCAAAATTAGACTGGGCAGACCCAAAGCCAAGCTGAGAGTTTGATAAACGAGTGGGCGAATGGCTCCGAAAAATTCAAGAGAAAGCACCGTTAGTGCAACAATCATAAGACAAAATGATGTATCAACAGACAAAAGGCCTGGCAAAGTCAAAAAACCAGCGTCAGCTGGTTGATAAAGCGGTAGGGCTAAGTTCCAGTCTTGTCCCAGCAAGTGCTCAAGCCATAAAGCCGCCCCAGCAGCAGCGCAAACCATTAGCCCGGCTCTACTAAAAACCTGCACAACTTTGTTACTGATATTGATCTGAATCACCACCGGTAATGTCGAGACTGTCAGTAGGCACAACCAAAAAGCTGTAGGAAAGCCGGTCAACTGCTCAAAAAAAAGACGCTTCAGTAGATCAATCGAGAACACCCAGCCAGCAATTACGCACAATGACACAAGACCAGCAGCAATCAAGCTTAAATCGGCCAGAGATGAAATCAAGCGAACTGAGCGCAATGAAACAGCAGCGCTATCGCCCCGATCAAATTTCTCCGTGCGGTTCATGGACCGGCTTGCATACAGACCAGAGCGAGCCCCAACCAAATCGACAATATTAATTACTTTGTTAGGTTTAGCATCATTAGAAACAACAATATCGACTTCTTCTGCAGATGCGGCGCTTATCAAAGTCTTATCATCGTCGCTATTCATATGCGTAGCTACTTGTTTTTGGCATTTTTCAGAGTATTTAAAATTGCAGCTTTGTACGTCTCTTTGGTTTTAGGACCACCAAGCTCATGAACCAGTTTCTTTTTACTATCAAAAATCATTACCACCGGCACCATATCTACGTCTTTGTAATAGCGAATGATACCGAGATCTTCTGCCGTTTTTATGGCACTCTTACCAACCGTGGCTGAAGAATCAATTTCAACAACATTTACATCTTCACCAAGCTCAGAGGCAAGTTCTTGCATTATTGGTCTGACCTTTGTACACCAGGCCTTGCAGTGCTGATCGTAAACCAACACAACTAAAGCTCTCGGTGCTCGCTCTTGGTCGGCTGTGCTGGTAGATTCAGTCGCTTGAGCAATCTCTCTATGGCCCTCACTAGAGCGTGCCAACAGAGGAGTGGACAAAGACATAGCAATGGCGCAGAGGCAGGATAATGCCAAAAGATCGAAAACCAAGAAGAGCTTGACTAGCATAGTCACCCACCGGAAAGATCAGCAGTTTAACTTCGCGGCCCCTTCTGTGCAATAGCACAATGTACGAGTGAGTCAGCCACGTAAGATTATTGTGAACGCTATCGTCGCTCGAAAGTCTGTAAAGAGTAGTCTTTGCTCGAAAGGCTACATATGTCGCTTGCTTTTAATTTAGGCTGGTTTTAAGGCATAATTTAGTGGCAAAATGAAGCCTCTGATTGGGAAGGAACAACTAATGTCTAATCATTTCACTGGTCTGAGTCTTGGGCCACCCCTTGGAGAGCGCCCCATAGTGAATAGCTATTGATTATAACTAGGATTAATTATGCCAACTACAATTGTTGAAGCCGAGAAAAGATTGGCTGGCGAGAAGGCCGCCGAGTTCGTTGAGAATGACATGATTGTTGGACTCGGGACAGGAACAACAGTGGCTTTTCTTCTCCAAGCTCTTGCTCTGCGTGTGAAACAAGGCTTGCGTATTAAAGCCATTCCGACATCTGCGGCCACAGCCAAATTGGCTGTGGAACTGGGTATTCAGCTTACAGATTTTGGCCATACTACAGTTTGTGATTTAGTTATCGATGGTGCCGATGAAGTCAACGGCAATTTCGATTTGATCAAAGGTGGTGGTGGTGCCCTGCTGCGCGAGAAAATTGTGGCGTCTTCGGCGCGCAAATTTATAGTAATCGTTGATTCGCACAAACTCGTGGATAAGCTGGGAAAGTTTCATGTACCGGTGGAAGTTATTCAGTTTGCCTCGCCCCTGGTGCAACGCAAATTAGCTGACCTCGGTGGTCAAGCAAAATTGAGAATGCTCGCGAAGGGTAAGCCATTCATCACTGACGAAGATAATTACATACTCGACTGTGACTTTGGTTTAATAGATAAACCGGCTAGCTTAGCGGCTCAGCTTGAAACAATTCCTGGAATTGTTGAACATGGCTTATTTATCGACTATGCAACTACTGTGATTGTGGGGCGCGGGAATATTGCTGAGATCAAATTTGCGGTGGCGCAATCAATACAATGATCCATCAAGACAGGTGTTTTAATTGCTTTTCCAAGGTGATGTAGAAGCTTTCGTTAAAAATCAGTTGGCGCATGACGAAAAACTGATCGCAGTTAGCTGGCGGAAACGAACAAGTTCAGTTCGCATTAAAGAAACCGCTCAAGGTATAGCGGTACTTTTCGTTTTTATTTTCTTGGTGGTTCTTTTTCACCCAACAGAGGGCGGACACGGATTGCCTCTGCCTGAACGGTTACCCGGAGCAGCTGCTATGTTTGTGTTCGCTGCAATAATTTTTCTTCTCTACTGTCTAAACCTCTACAGGGTTTCGGACAGACGAATATGCGCTATCACTGACCTGCGGATCATCTTGTTTGAATTTCGAGCACCATTGCAAAATCTCACAGCAAGTGACCTCTATGGGCAGAGGCTGAAACGCAAACGAGATATTGACTATTCGTCTATAAAGACGTCGCGAACCATTTCTCAAGAAGATGGCAGTGGACTTTTGATCCTTGAAGTCTACGGCGATTTTAAGCCAAAAAATCCAGCGAATCGCCCGTGGAATCAGTTGCAGCTAGAGCTGGATAATATCGCCGCGCTTGAGGGTGCCAGCCCCTTTAGCGGATCCAGGCCAATGAAGCGCTAGCAGCGGAAACAAGCACTATTGATACTGCCATATTGGCGCTGTGAAGTTCACTAAGACAAATATGGTTAAAGATGCTCGGCGTTAGTCCATAACTTTCTTATTGGTGATGCCCAATTGTCAGAACCCAGACACTTTTGAGCCAAATTGCCTTCATTCTTATATGCCGACGGCGTCGCGAATAATTGTTGTGTTTGGTCTGCCCTGACATCTAGGTTAGAGTTAAACATAAACAAAAATTCTTCTCCGGAAATCCTCACAACTCTTACAAAACACCAGTTACCGACTCTACTGCATCATCCCCTGCCTGCGCCAGCAGAGCGGGTTTCAAATCGGTTTAAAAAGTGAACGTAGATGTAGAACGTCCACCAATTTCCGCCTGCCTCCGCTATCTCTCGCTAGTAATACCCCCGTATCAACATCGCTAGTTTTCGACCCTGGCTCAGCTGGCAGAAGTCGTGGATCACGACTAACATAGGTCACATTCAATCTAGTTCACGACGAGCCACCACTGGTGGTGTTTTAATCCACTTTCCCTGAAAGGAGGATCTCGTGCACCTCTACTTCAACAACCTTCTTGCCAGTAGACTGAAACACAAACGGAGCTCCGCAGGACTAATGTCAGTCTGCGGCGAGATCCTCCGCGATGAGAAGCAACCCAACTTCAGGTGTACCTATAGTCAGTACATCCAACCGCTGTTCAAGCAACTGCCAATCTACAGAGATCATCTTGCTGCGGCGCGCGTTGTGCGTCGGCGAGCGGCCAAGCGTCTCTTTTCATGAATTGCCACCACTAACAATTGATTGAAGTCAGAGATGTCTTTCGATGACAACGTTGCGCTTTCTTTCCTCCTCGGTCGCGCTGTCAACGCTGGAGAGCTGGCCGTCAAGCTCGCTCGCAACCAGCTAGACTTTTTGCCGCGGGCAAATGACTATGAGGATGAAATCTATCAGTGCCCGGAGCCGCGCTTCGACCAGGAGTTCACCACCCATCGACTGATGATGGACGAGATCAACCTTTAGTCAGAGTTTCTTCTAGAGCAGAGAATCCAGATTTCCCTTCTTTCCAAGGAGCTTCAGATGAACGCGAACAGCTATGGCCACGCCACCAGCGTCAAGGGTTTCGGCAACTCCTGGGACACCTGGGCCGTCACTCGCCGGCTGGATGAGCGGCGTTACCCCAACCATCCCTTCGCGTGCTCGGCGCAGCTGCCGACCACCAGCGAGCTCCGCCGCCTGGGCGTCGACCTCTTCGTGCTCGAGCACGAGCTCTCGCAGGGCATGAGCGCCGAGCTCTTCACCAGGGCGCTCGCCCTTGGCGTTTTCGATGTCGATGCCTTCAACAACGGCCCGCGCTACCGGGAAAATGCCGCTGAGTACTACAGCGCCCTGGCCAGCGTGGTCGACCGCTTCGAGGAGCGCCATGCCCGGAAGGCTCGCCGCTCCGCGCGATTGTTCCGCCGCGAAGTCGCTGCCGTCAACCGCGCCCTGGGCTACTTGAGCGAGGCGATCTGAAAATTGGCTCTGGGGCAAACGCAGCCGAGCAAGGCTAGCAACTGCGTTTGCCTCATTAATAGTTTGCGCGATGCCTGGCTCGGTCAACATCCTGAACCTCTTTAAGGGAATTTGCACGATGACGATTTTGAAGACTGATTTCGCCCAGAAGACTGCCGCACTGACCGCGCTTTCGCGGCAGGCCTACGTGGCTTACGGCGATGAAGTGAGGGCAAGCTGGCTCACGGTTACTGCAATTCACAACGTGCTCGTCTACCTGGCGAAGGCGGCCTCATGCCTTGCCGAGTTCCAGACTCGGAAGAAGAGGCTCAGTGACGCCAGCGAAATGCTGGCTTTTCAGCTGGCAGATGGAATTGTTGCCATCGAAACTGCCGTTGCCAGCTACGACATCGAGCGGGTCAAGAGCAACGCCCTCTATGCCACCAAGCTGTGCCCAAGGGTTCAACAGGCTCAGCGCAGCGCTGAGGCATTGATGGCTCTGGCCGACGGTTTGTACCGTGTTGTTCTGGCTGAAGATAACTGCGCCCTGATCAAGCAGGAAGTTGAAGCGCTAAAAGCCTCGCCGCGGCTTCGCACTTACGCTATCGCTCAAGAGACCTTCGTCAATTGCAACGGTACGCCCGCTCAATTTTTCAAGGGCCAACCCTATTTGGTTGAGATCAGCTGTAAAGACGGCAGCATGCAGTTGGCCTACGGCATGGAGTTTGTGTTCTTGCCGGCCGACGTGATCAAGAAGTCTTTCCAAATCGTCAAGCTTTGATGATGTAAAACTTAGCGATGCACCACGGACGGTGCAACAAACGCAGCGCGTTGTGGGCTACGGTAAGAAATCGGCAATATTCATCACCTCATGACCGACCTGAGAGAGGAAATGCGATGGTACGCCTCGAAGACTGGATCCTGATTGTGGTCGCCGACAGCATCGACGCTCCGCCGGAAGAAGAGGTTCGCTTGCTGTTCGGCAGCGCCTACGGTCACCCGAACTTTCCTGATGGAGAATCGGTCAGAACCTCTCCGATCGCTGGGCCGTCGTTTTTCAGTGAGAAAGACGACTGCCATGTCGTTGCCACTGCCAGCCGTCAATACGCTCTTGGGCAGCCGTGCAAGGCTCATCTTGCCAACCTCGCCGAGCACGGCATCACCTACGATCCGGCTCAGCCGATCCGCGGGTGACATTGAAAAGTTGCAGGTTCAAAGATTGGCTGATCTGTGCATGTCGAGAAAGCCAGGACGAATTTTCAATCGCCTGGTTGGCGTGGCCGTCACCGAAGCGCACCTCACGTGGTGGAAATCGTCTTCCGCCTCGCTCTTATCGTCACTGTCGGACGTCGTCCATTACTTGCTGGGACTTGAGGCTGAACGGAGACAAAGATGTATGCCATCGCTGTGAAGTGGTGCGTGGGCGAAAAAGTGCACCTCGCGGTCACGGGTCAATTTCAACTTCCGTTGTCTGAAAACGACCTGAAAATTCTTGAGCAGGCTGCCTGTGATATGCCGTTCTTTTCGCGTGAAAAGAACGCGGAATTCATTGTCACTCTTCCGGAGGGACTGGCACTTACTGGGAGGCAGGCAGTGCGAATTGATAATGCCATTTTCAGAGGGCTGATCGTCCGAGGGAAAAAGGGCAGTTGGAGCAGTCTGTCCTCGTATCCAGCCTCCGACGATTATCCGACCTGACGTAGGCGTTCTGGTTTACAACACGGATCCGGAGGAGGGCACCATGGGAAAGTCCTACAAGTCTCACCGCGAAGATCGATTCGGCGCAGCTACGAGCTGGGTCGCCCTGGAAGACATTCACATCTCTGACTCGGAGGTTGCGAAGCTTCTCGCTCGCGATTTTCATCAGATCAACGAGATGAGGCAGCGCATTGAACGGGGGGAGGAATTGATGCCGGTCAGTCTGCACGAGCGCGCGAGCGGGGGGTACTCCATCGGAGACGGGCGTCACCGCGTTGTCGCCGCCAGGCTTGCGGGAAGCTGTTCTGTCGCGGCCGAGGTGGTCTAAAGCAGCCGCGTTAACCAGCGACGATTACACTTCAAGGAGCGATCAATGAGGTTCGAATCGAGAGAGGCGTTGGCCGCGTTCTTCTGGGAGAACCCGGGCTTGAAGAACCTTGTGCTCGGCAACTACCGAGGGATCATTCCGGCGTTGCCCGCCTCGCTGCTCTACCTCTAGGTCGACAGCTACCAAGGGGTTATTCCGGCGTTGCCCGCAACGCTGACCTCTCTCCAGGTCAGCGGCAGCGGTAAAGGGGGGAACATCCGCACGGTGAAGGTGGGCAATTTGATCATCGAGCTCCAGTAGCCGAAGCGTCGCATTCCGAGCGTTAACAGCGCAACGCAACACTCGTCTCCTAGACATTCTCTACTGCCTCACCGTGCACGCACTCCAGAGAGGACATGATGGACATCATCCTGATTAGTACGGCACGTGATCGTCAGACCAAGCTGAGCACCGCTGAGCTCCAGAGAGCCGAGCTGGCCATCGGCGACTTTCTCGATCTGCTCGATCGCGAGCTTGACGTGCTCGATCAGGCCGGCCGGCCTCGCCTTGGTTGCCTGGCCGAGATCGCCGCCAACTCCATGATGAAAGAAGTGATGGTGGCCAACCCGCAATTCGAGTTCGAGCAAACCAGCAAAGGGTCTGCCGCTGACCGACGTGGTATCGACGCTTACCTCGTGGCCAAGAATGACATTCTCGAGATCACTCCTGCGCCAAAACGCGGCCGCCGTCGCGTTTTGCCTCGGGTGCTGCTCAAGGCCGGCACGGCGCTGCACATCGATTGGACCCTGGCCATGCGCAACCAATTCGGGCAGTTCTCTGCCAACCCGAAGAAGGATGGACGACCGTTCGTGGTGGCAGTGCCGGTCGTGCTCTTCACCGAAGTGCAAGGCCTCGATCACGAACTCCCGGTCTGGCTGGTGCCAGACGACAGGCGTCGCGACTTCATCGGTTGTTTTGAGCAGGTGATGCGCGCCTGGCTCACCTCGGCCGATTGCTTCTATCAGCGCCTCACGGCCTGAGCGTGGTGGTCGGCCTGTTCTTTCTCCGGGCCATCGCCCCTTAAGTACATCGCTGTGCTTCCGGCAGATCTCAACTTTCAGTTCAGCAGTTCACTTCACTTCACTTCCACACTCGCACGGGAGCAGATGATGTTGAGCATGTTCAATCAGCCGTCGACGCAGCTCAATCACTTCCAGCCTCGGCCCTGCGACATCGGTGCCGCACTCCGCCCCCGGCGGCGCGCCAGCGACTTCGTCGTGGTCGGGCCGCGAGTCATGCACCGCAGCGGCCGCTCCGGTGGAGAGCAGAAGCCTCGTGGCAGCTGGGGCTGTGCCCTGGCCGCGGAGAAGCGCCAGCGCCACTTTGACCTGGCCCAGCGCTCCATGCGCGAACAGTGCGCCATGCTGATTTCGCCGCGCTGACGTTGTCTTGAAGAGAGGCACTACCTGTAGTGCCTCTCTTCAGCGCTTTTCCCTACGTTGAATTGACCACTGGAGGTGTCATGTTCGAACTACAACGGCGGCCGGTGAAAGTGCGTCGCCGCCGTCGGCGCTTGCGCAGAAAACGGGTGGCCGTGGCGCTTGCGCTGGTTGCAGCCTTGATCGCGGCCATGGCTACCACTGTCTCGTGGACAATCAAACAGTTGTCCGAGAACATCGATCAAGATCAGGAGTCGGAGCAGTTCCAACCAGTTATCACTTTCGGCCCGCTTTTGCCGGCTGAATCAGAACCAGACCCTCCGGTGACGCTGCATAGATGACCTTTTTTACACTGGCCGAGCGGAGTAAATTCTCATGCCACGACGCATTCTTGAGAGCCCAGAGCGAAATAAATTGCAGGCCTTGCTTGCGGGGCTGCGGAGCTATGTTTTCGGCTGTCCTGAGCAGACCCAGCTCATGGTGCTCAGTTTGATTGCCGGTTGGAATCTCTACGCCCTCGGCGATAGAGGCACGGGCAAGACCTGGTCGGCAAAGGTTCTCGCGCGACTGATCGGTGGCGCCAATTTTCAGCGCATTCAGGGAGAGCCCGACCTTCTGCCGGTGCATATTCACGGCAGCTACGTGCAAGAGAAGGGAGAATGGATCTTTCGCCCAGGCCCGCTCAATCAACGTGCCAACATTTTGCTCTTCGATGAAATCAGTCGAACGCAACCGCGCACTCAGGCGGCTTTGTTCGAACCTATGGAAGAGCGCCACTTTACCGTGGAGGGCAACCGCGTTGACCTTGCGCCAGTCTTCATGCTGATTGGCACGGGCAATCGGTTTAGCGTCGGTGTCTACCCCTTGCCGGAGGCTCAACGCGACCGTTTTGGTGCGGTGATGGATTTCGGGCGTCCGACCCGCAGCCAGCTTGATTTGGTTTTGGCTGCCACAAAGGGCAATCGCCACAACGAGAACGCCATCGAGCCTGTCATTAACCTCGATGATGTGCTAGCGATTCGTGCCGCGGTCGAACAAGTCGCCTGGAGCGACGCCGCGCAGCGTTATGCCCGAGAAGTGGTGATGCGCAGCTACCCGGAAGAGACTAACCAGCTGCGCCACTACGTTACCACCGGGGTTTCACCCAGAGCCAGCCTGGCGATGCTCGAAATGGGTCGCGTGCTTGCCTTCCTTGAAGGAAGCCCCCGCATCAATGTAGACCACGTTAAGCGCCTGGTGATGCCCTGCCTGCGGCATCGCGTGGAGCTCACTGATGAGGCCCAGGTGGATGAGAGCAAAACTGTCGATGGTGTGATCCAAATGATTCTTTCCCAAATCGTCGTTACGGAAGAGTGAACCATGCGCTCACTGAAGTCATTGCGTGCGCTGGTGGTCGGCACACCTTTCTACGCCAGTCTGCGGGTGAACGGCTTGCAGCCTGGCGAACATCCCAGTGAGTTCGAGGGTCAGGGCGGTGAATATCTAGGCTTTCCCGATCTGGCGGAAGGCGAGCCCATGAGTGCAGTTAACTGGAGGCTGTCTGCCCGCTGCCCCGGTCGCTTCGTCAAAACCGAATGGGAGGCTGAGAAGGGCATTAAAGTGCATATATTGGTAGATGACTCGGCCGAGATGGGATTTGGCAGTCAGTGGCTGACCATGAGGGAACTTGCTGCTGTGATCGCCGGATCGGTTTTGGCCTCTGCCGCCACCACCGGTGATTACGCAAGGGTACTTACCTATAATGGTGGCGGCATCACTAAAATCTTGCCCGCCAGCGGCGAATGGCACGCTTCGCGGCTGGTGCAGCCAAGTATGGCGGCCATTCTTAAGCCTCCTGCTATTGCTGCTGGCAGTGGCACTGGTCTGGCGCAAGCTCTGCGCCGCATCCCGCATCACCCCAAGGCTCTGGTGATTATCATCAGCCGCTTCGATAAGCTCTCGGCCGAAGATCAGGCGGCTCTGGCTAGCTCCAGAAAATTACAGCGGGTTTGCATCGTAGTGCAAGATCCGCGCGAGCGCAGCTTGCAATTGCGGCCGGTCAACCTACCCTGGTATGTGCGCTGGTTGCAGCATCTGCCAGGGATGTTACAGGTTGGCGGAGGACAATCACTTTTAAGTTCTGGTTCAAGTTCAAGTTCGGTTGCAGTGCAGGTCAATCGACAGAACTGTAGTGACTACGCTCAAGCTTTTCATGAGAAGGAGACGATTCTTCATAAACTTTTTGCTCAAGCTGGCTGCAAATGGTGCACCTTTAGCACCGCAGGTGATGCCCAGGAGTTGCGCCAATCGCTCCTTGGTGCAGCTGGCCAAATTGAGGCTAACTGGCTGCCTGACGATTTACGCCAGCGGATATTGCACGAGGCTGACAGCGCGCCTTTGTCTTTGACTCAGTGTGAACGTCTTCTCAACGATGACGATTACATTGAGCCTCTCAACGAGCATCTGCTGCGTAAACGGTTGCTGCGCGTCTTGAAATGTCAGCGCAAATCGGGCTGTTTGGATGAGCGCGATTATTCAAAGGCAAACTAAGCAGGGGAGACACTCGTGGTCTGGAACAATCTCTGGTGGATGCTGCTGCTTCTGGCCATGGCACCGCTGGCAGTACTGCGTGGCAAGCACAATCCGGTGCCTCTGCTACTACACACTCAGCTGCCGCTCTTGCCCCGTGCGCGCAGCTGGCAGGCTATGGTGCTGTTGCCTAAAGTTTTCCTCTACGGAGCGATTACTTGTCTGGTGATTGCCCTTTGTGGGCCAAGGCTGGAGAAATTTAGCCAGCAAGGCGGGGTGACCACCGGTCGCCGCATTCAAATTGCTTTAGATGATTCGGGTTCTATGGGCAAAAGTTGGCAAGGTGCCGCACTTGAGCGCGCGCCTGGCGGCAATGATTGGCTAGAACCGGGTGAGGGAGGGGTGGTGCGTGAGGAGGGCGAACTGCGCCGCATTGACGTGGCGCAGGCTGCCATCGGCAGATTTGTTCAATGGCGCCTTGATCACAAAAGCGGTGATCTGATGAGCTGGACAGACTTTGACGAGGTGACGCGCCTGCGCCAGCCTTTCGACCAAAATCTCGAGCAGATGATGCTGATTTCTCAATTTGCGCCCACCGGCAGTGAAAGAAGTGGTGGCAATGGCGGCCTGGGTATGGGCACCAACTTTGGTACCAAACCCGGGGGCCCCATCGATTTTGCGGCGCAAAGCTTCAGCGATTTAGACAAAGAGTCGGGCGTTACTGGTTGCAATGTTTTGATCATGGTCAGCGATGGAGAAGACTTGTTGACCCAGGAGGTACAGGACCGACTAGTTGCTGTGCTTACAGCCGCCAGGATTCACTTCTATCTAATTTCTGTGGCTGGCGACCTCACCTCCGCAAAGGAAAAATCGAGCATCGTCAAAGTCTGCGAACGGGTGGCGCCGCAGCATGTATTTCCTGTGGCCAGCGGCACCATGGAAGAATGCTTTCGCCAAATCGATAAATTGGAAACCGGGCCCGTACCATTTGCCGCCCTGGCCTCTCATGAGCAGCTGTTCCACATGGCACTTGCTGCCGGTCTCTTGTTCGGTTTAGCCTGGCTTTCCAGCGAGGCTGTCTTTCACGGAATCTAACTCGGAGACCGACAATGATCGTTTTTCAAAAAGCTCTGCGGTGCTTTGTCGTTTGCACCTTGATGCTTTGCTCTGGCGCGCTCCTGTGCACCGGCTTGCTGCGCCTCTTTCAATATGACCTGCCTATGTGGCGAGGAGACTACAAGACCGCCGCCACTGAGGCTGTGACCTTCGGCCACGCACCGGGCGAAGAAGAATTGCCTCTCAACGGTCTGGCTGGTGAAACGGTTACTCAGAAGTTGCTTACCCAACTGGTCTCCGGCGTCAACCACTATCAAGATTGGGCCTGCGGTGACCGTTTAGAGGCCAAGTGGAATCATGCCCACGAGCTCTATAAGCAAGAACAGTGGTCTGAGGCGAGGCAAGCTTTTCAACGCGCCTTTGCCGCCTGCTGCGACGAGAGTGGCGCCGTTCGTCCTCAATATCGAGAACGAGGGAGCGTCATTCAAGTGATGATCGGCAATA
>Ga0163149_10004566_pt1 | contig 15038 bp, 19 predicted proteins | sample OliLakLV19MP5G1_FD_148604 | JGI IMG/M metagenome (GOLD analysis project Ga0163149, IMG submission 148604) | Freshwater microbial mat bacterial communities from Lake Vanda, McMurdo Dry Valleys, Antarctica - Oligotrophic Lake LV.19.MP5.G1 | ecosystem: Environmental > Aquatic > Freshwater > Lake >...
ATCGGAGCCGGTCTATGCCGGACCGTTCAACGAAGTGGTGCGCCTGTTCAACGATGAAGGCGTGGTGCGGGCAGCGGCGCAGGCCGCGCTGGACCAGGCGCTGCAATCCGGGGAATGGGATCAGGTTACCGACTTGCGCTTCGATACGCCGATGCTGTTTCGCGACTTTGCCGATTTCGAGCGGCGCATCATGCGCGCGACTTTTGCCGAGCATCGCATCGACGATGCCATGTTGGCGGCGGTGCGCGCGGCCTTCGATGCGCACTGCGGTGCCGACGGCGCGCGCTTCGTTCGCGCGATGCATGTGCGCCTGTTGCGCCGCCGCGGAGATGGCGCGAAAGCTTGTGCCTGATCAAGCCGGGATGGCGCCAGCCTGTTCCAATCGGGTTATCCAAGTGCAGCCCAAGCAGGAGACCGAAGGTGAAAGCGAAGCGCGAAAGCATCGTGTGCATGCAGCGACTTCCCGCAACGGGCAGGACAGGCGCATGCGCGCCCACTGCCGGCTGTCCGAAGGGAGCGTTCATCCCCGCTCGGGCAGGATGGCACGCAGTCACAGAAGGGAAGTCCGATGAACCAGATATAACTCATCACTACCTTCTCGGCCGGGATTGCGGCAACCTCGACACGGGCTGACGACGCGCGCGCCGTGCTTGACTTCATGAACTCGGAAAAAGCCAGCGAAGCCAAGCGCAGGAACGGCATGGAACCTGCCTGACTCCGGATAAAATACCTACCTGGTAAAACTATAGGAGCGTGCAATGAGTGCGGTTCTCGTATCGACCAAGGGACAGATCGTCCTGCCGGTTTCGGTTAGAAGGGCATTGGGCTTGAAGCCCGGAATGCGTGTCGACATTCGCGTCGATGGCAAGGGGGCACGCATCACTCCCGCTCCCGCAAAGCACACGGTGAGCCTGGCGGAGATACAAGCCATCCTCAAACGCGCCGGTCCAAAAGTTTGCGTCGACGATATGCGGGTCACGGATTACAAGGACTGATTCCCGTTGCTTGCTATCGACACGAATGTCCTGGTGCGTGCGTTCGTCCTGGACGACCCGGCGCAGTCGAAGCGAGCCCAGAAACTCTTCGCTTCCCAAGCGGTGTACGTACCCGTCACCGTCATTCTTGAGCTGGAATGGGTTTTGCGATCAAGGTACGCATACCCGCCAGGGGCGATCGCGGATGCGATGGAGCACCTGGTGATGCTGGAAAACACGATTGTCGGCGAGCAAACCGCCGTAGCTGCCGCAGCGACGAAACTGCGTCAAGGCTGGGATTTTGCCGACGCGCTGCATCATTCATTGGCCGAGGGTTGCGAATCCTTTGCCACCTTTGACGCCAAACTGGTTCGAAGGGCCGGTCGGGATGTGACTATCGCGCCACCGGTGAAATTGCTTTAGCGCCACATAAAATCGCGTCGGAAGAATCGAACAGAGCCCGCTTATGGAACGTTCCTTCAAGTCCGCCGATACGTCGCTTTTTCCCTACATGCAGATTTGCGACGGCCCGCGATCTTCATCGCGCCGCCACACTTCGGGCACGTAAGCGGCAGCACCTCGTAGATGCGCGCCAGCAGCAGCGCCCAGACGTAGCGCGCCGCTTGGCGACGCATTGGCGCCATCGAAACCCTGCCACTGATTGACGACGAACTTGATTTTCTGGCGGACCTGGTGCCGCTGGCGGGCCGCGAAATCATCGAGCTCGGCTGCGGCGCCGCCGGCTTGGCGCGCTCGCTGCTTTCGCGCTACCCCGACAGCCGGGTGAGCGGTCTCGAAGTCGACGCACGCCAACACGCCAACACGCCAAGAATCTCGCCGCGCCGCAAGCGGGAATTACCTTCATTGCCGCCGGTGGCGAAGGCATACCGTTTCCCGCCGCCAGCTTCGACTTGGCCCTGATGCTGAAGTCGCTGCACCATGTGCCGCTGCCGCTGATGGCGCAGGCGCTGGGCGAAGTGGCAAGGGTACTGCGGCCCGCTGGGTATCTGTACGTATCGGAGCCGGTCTATGCCGGACCGTTCAACGAAGTGGTGCGCCTGTTCAACGATGAAGGCGTGGTGCGGGCAGCGGCGCAGGCCGCGCTGGACCAGGCGCTGCAATCCGGGGAATGGGATCAGGTTGCCGACTTGCGCTTCGATACGCCGATGCTGTTTCGCGACTTTGCCGATTTCGAGCGGCGCATCATGCGCGCGCCTTTTGCCGAGCATCGCATCGACGATGCCATGTTGGCAGCGGTGCGCGCGGCCTTCGATGCGCACTGCGGTGCCGACGGCGCGCGCTTCGTTCGCGCGATGCATGTGCGCCTGTTGCGCCGCCGCAGAGATGGCGCGAAAGCTTGAGCCTGATCAAGCCGGGATGGCGCCAGCCTGTTCCAATTGGGTTATCCAAGTGCAGCCCAAGCAGGAGACCGAAGGTGAAAGCGAAGCGCGAAAGTATCGTGAGCATGCAGCGACTTCCCGCAACAGGCAGGACAGGCGCATGCGCGCCCACTGCCGGCTGTCCGAAGGGAGCGCTTGTCCCCGCTCGGGCAGGATGTCACGCAGTCACAGAAGGGTAGTCCGATGAGCCATGCCATTGAAATCAATCTGCGACAAGAGCGGGACTACCGCTTCGCCATCGAGTTCGGGGCGGGCGTGCCGACGCTTTATGGCGACGAAGCTCCGCCGCTGGGCGCCGGCAGCGGGCCGACGCCGGTGCAACTGCTGGCCGCAGCGGTCGGAAACTGCCTGTCGGACAGCCTGTATTTCGCGCTCAGGAAATTCAAGCAGGACCCGCAGGGCATCGCCACCAAGGTGGGCGCCACCATCGACCGCAACATCGAAGGGCGCATGCGCGTCACGCGGATGCAGGTCACCGTTAAACTCGGTGCGGTCGCCGCGACGATCCACAACCTGGATCGGGTTCTGGCGCAGTTCGAGGGCTTCTGCACCGTGGCGCAAAGCGTCGGGCAGGGGATTCCGATCGAGGTCAGCGTCTTCGATGGCGCCGATGTTCAAGTCAAATGAGGATTCGATGAACAACGCAGCAGCCAACACGCCGCGCAAGACCCACGCGCAGGCACTCGAACGCTGGAACGGCCGCTATGCCGCGCCCGGGTTTCTTTTCGGCGAGGCGCCCAACGCCTATCTCGCCTCGAAGCAGGCCGACCTGCCGGCGCATGGGCGCGCCTTGTCGGTGGCCGACGGCGAGGGCCGCAACAGTGTCTGGCTGGCCGACCACGGCCTGTCGGTCGACGCACTGGACTTTTCGCCGGTGGCGGTGGCCAAGGCGCGCCGGCTGGCCGCGGCGCGTGGCGTGAAAGTGAATTTCGCGGTGGCCAACGTGCTTGCGCTGGATTGGCCGCTCGCCACCTATGACGTGATCGCGGCCATCTTCATCCAGTTCGCCACGCCGGACGAACGTGCGCGCTTGTTTGCCTGGTTCAAGCGCGCGCTTACGCCGGGCGGGATCCTCATTGTGCAGGGCTACCGCGTCGAACAACTGGGGTACCGCACCGGCGGTCCGCCGGAGATTGACCATCTGTACACACCCACCATGGTGCGCGAAGCGTTCGCCGATTGCGAGATCCTCGAACTGGCGGCCTACGACGCCGAGATCCACGAAGGTAGCGGGCACAGCGGCATGTCGGCGTTGCTCGGGGCCACAGTGAGGAAGCCGGCCACGCTGCGTGACCAGGCTTGATGGCGCGCCACGCACCCTGACACTCGCCTATGGAAACACTGAACAAGTCCGCAGGTCGAGAAAGTCTCTCTTGCAAGATGTTGAATCGAAAAAGTTCTGCGTTCGAGAATCCGCATTCCAGGGACTTGTTCAGCGTTTTCCTAAAAAAATGAAAAACATGCGCCGCTTCGATCGGCTGGCCCGCCTGACACTCGGAGTGCTGGCAGTCGAGGCGGGTCTGTTCTGGTTCGGCGGCGGCGCGCAGGTCGCCGCCTATGCTGTTGGCGCCATTCTGGTGGCCACTGCGATTTCAGGCTTCTGCCCGGTTTACCGGTTGCTGGGCAGCGGTGTTGGCACAGCGCCTGCCGCGCCGGTGGGAGGTTTTGCACGCAGCGTGATTCCACTGCTGGTAGTTCTGATCGTCGGCGCTTTCGCTTATGCAAGCCAATTCGCGACGCGCAAATTCTTCCTCGAAGAATTCAATGCGATGAACAACGAATTCAAGCAGACGCTGTTTCATACAAGCAGGAACGAGCGGGCTCCTGCGCTGCGCAACTATGAGCAGCTGGTCGCCCGCTACACCGGCTTCAGCACCAAGTACGCCAGCTACCGGCCATGGGCCCTGCGCGGCGATACGCAATTCGGCCCCGACCTGCAGCAGGTCGCAGCCATCCTCACGGCGGCACGCACCGATGTTGCCACCGGCGATCTGCAAAAGGCGCACCTGGGGCTGGAACAAGCGCGGCCGCTGCTGCAGGGCATTCTGAAGCGCAACAACTTTTCACTGCTGGCCGTGGCGCTGGTCGACTTTCACGATCCGATGGAGTTGATCATCGAGGCGGCCGAGGGCAAGGATGCGTCGAAGATCGGTGCACTCTACGCGCAGGTGAGCGCAAGTCTCAAGGTGGTGGAAGCAGAGGCCAATGACGGCGACATCCAGGCGATCCGCAGGCACCTGGAGGATTTGCAGGCGCTGGCGCTGGCAGGCAAATCCGAGGCGCTGCCGAGCAAGGCGGACCAGCTCAAGCGCAGCTTCGCAAAGGTATATCTGGCGCGCGGTTGAGTCGCGTCAACGCCCGTCTGGTTTGCATGCGGGTGCGCGCGGGCGGCTGTGTCACAGCGCGCGCCCTTCCCCTTGTTCCTCGTAGGTCCTGCCGTCGCGAATACGATATATGCGCCTGAAGGTCGGGATGATCTTGTCGTCGTGGGTGACGACGATGATCGCGGTTTGAAATTGTTGCGCCATCCGGCCCAGAATGCGCATCACCGCCAGGCCGCGTTCGCCATCCAGCGGCGCGGTGGGTTCATCGGCCAGGATCACCGGCGGCTGGTTGGCCAGCGCGCGCGCGATCGACACCCGTTGCTGCTCGCCGCCTGACAGTTGCGACACCGCAGCGCGGGCCCGATGCGCGACGTCCAGCGCCACAAGCAACTCCTGCGCGCGGGCGCGTGCCTGTGCATCCGGTTTGCCGGCCAGCATGGGCAATAGCGCGACGTTGTCACCGGCATCCAGAAACGGGATCAGATAGGGCGCCTGGAATACGAAGCCGATGCGGTCGCGCCGCAGCGCCCGCAAGTCGCGCGTCTGCCAGCCCCCTTTCTCGCTGTCGTAAATCGTTTCGCCGCCAATGGCCATCCGACCGGCGCTGGGTTCGATCACCGCGCCCAGGCATTTGAGGAGCGTGCTTTTTCCCGAGCCGGACGGGCCGATCAGGCCGATCACCTCGCCCGGCGCCACCTGCATGTCGACATTCTTCAAGGCATCGACAGCGGTGTCGCCGCTTCCGTAGCGCTTGGAGATACCCTCGATGCGGATGGCGGGCTTGTCCACTTGCTAGCCGCCGATGGCGGTGGCCGGATCAACGCGCAACGCGGCGCGAATCGACACCACGCTGGCGATGGCGCAGATCAGCATCACGGCGGCCAGGCCGCGCAGGGTGTCGGCGCTTTGCAGCAGCACGAACTTCGGAAAGTAGGGCGCCCACAGGGTGGCGGCGCTCTTGCCGACGATGAAGCCGACCAGTCCCAGGCCCAGCGCTTCCTTGAGGATCATGCCGGCGATGGTGCTGTCGCGTGCACCGATCAGCTTGAGCACCGCGATCTCGCGGATCTTGCCCACAGTCATGGTGTAAATGATGAACGAGACGATCGCCGCGCTCACCACCGCCAGGATCACCAGGAACATGCCGATCTGTTTGGCCGCGGTGGCGATCAGCTTGGCAATCAGGATCTCTTCCATCTCGTCGCGCGTGTAGGCCTGCAGGTGCTTCCAGCGGCGAATGCCTTCCGCCAGTTGCCGGCCGTCATGGCCCGCTGCCACCCGCACCAGCACCGCGTTGACGTTGCGGCTGGTACTCTGGCTGGCGATCACCGCATCGAGCAGGCCCGGCACGCCGGGACGGTTGAATGCCGGGTTGGCGGCGCTGCGTGCGCGGTCGTTGACAATCGCGTCGTTGTCCTTGAGGAACTGCACTTCCTGTGCATCCTTGAGGGGAATGAAGAGCATTGGATCGCCGCTGGACGACACCATGCGTCGGGTCAGGCCAACCACCTGATAGTCGTGGCGACGAATGCGCACCCGGTCGCCCACCCGGAAGCCGGTCTTGTCGTCGGCTACCGCCTCGTAGTGTGCGCGGCCGATCGGGCGCCCCGCGACCAGATAGGCAGGCGCACCCGGTTTGTCAGGTGCCGACAAATCGATGCCGACCACCATCACCCGCACGTCTGCACCGGCGTGTTGCACCTGCATCGCCAGATAGGTGACGTTGGCGACGTCGGCCACGCCGGCCAAGCCTGCGATGCTGCGCCAGGCATCGTCGCGCAGGCTGGATGGTTCGGCGTAGGGCCCGAGGGTGTCGCGCTGCACCACCCAAAGGTCGGCAGCGCTGTTGTTGAGCAACGCGCGGGCGTCGTCGATCATGCCGCGATAAATGCCGGCCATCGAGAGGGTGACGCCGATCAGGAGGCCCAGGCCGATGCCGGTGAACAGGTACTTGCCCCACGAATGGAGAATGTCGCGCCCGGCCAGGCTGATCATGATTCAACGCACCAGTTGTTCGACCACGCGCACCCGCTGGCCGGCGCGCAGTTCCTCGGGAGCATGCTCGATCACCATGTCACCGGCCGTAAGGCCTGCGAGCACCTGGGTGCGACCCTCAAGGGTTTGCACCCCTATCCGGATCGGCACGAACACCGTCTTGCCGCCCTCGATGCGCCACACCCCGGTCCGCTGGCCGACCCGGTGCAGGGCGGCACTCGGAATGCCGAGCGCGTTCTTCTGCAGCGGCAAGCGGATGGTCGCCTCCACCAGCTCGCCGATCGACAGCCCGTCCGGCACTTTGTCGAAGCTCAAGGCCACCAGACGTTCTTCGGTGACGCTGTCGCTGCTGATCTCGATGCGCGCTACCCGACCCGCAATCATCACCTGCGGTTGCGAGCGCAACACGATCATGGCCGGCAGGCCTGCGGCCAGCGCGCCCGCACGGCCCTGATCGAAGCGCGCCTTGACCCACAGGCTGTGTGGATCGATCAGCCGCAGCACCGCCTGGCCGGCGATCACGGTCGAGCCGGGCTCGGCTTCGCGAGCACTGATCAGCCCGTCGACCGGGCTGGTCAGACGGAATTGCGCGCGCTGGCGGCCGACGCCGGCGCGTTCCGCTCCAAGACGTGCGGCGTCGCGCCGCGCTGCGATCAGCGCGGCCTCTGCCACGTCGAGAGCGGCGGCGGCGGCGTTGGCCTCATGCTGTTTGGCGTCTGCGGCCTCTGCGCTGACAAAGCCCTTTTGCCGCAAATCACGCAAGCGCATGGCGCTGGCCGTGGCAAGGCTTTGGCGGCTGGTGGCCTCGCGTACCTGTGCTTCGGCACCGCTGATCGCCGCCTGCGCCCGTTGCACTGCGCTGCCGGCGCCTTGCGCGCGATCTTCCAGGTCGACCGGGTCGAATTCGGCCAGCAGTTGCCCGGCCTTGACCGTGTCGCCATGATCCACCAGCACCCGGGTCACCCGCGCGGCCTGGGTCGGGCCAATCAGGTAGGCGCGCCGGGCCTCGACCGTGCCGATGCCAAAGAGCTGGGGCGACAGGTCGGCCTCCTCGACCCGTGCGGTTGTGACCGTGATCGCAGCCAGCGGCCCGTTGGTGACAACCAACGCTGTCACCGCGGCGACTCCCGCGATCGCCGCGGCGATCAGCGCACCCTTGGCGAGCCGCTTCATGCCTCAATCGGCAGAGCGGCTGTGCGTGGTGCGCTGCCCGGCGCGTCGCGCGGCCCGATGCACGCCGGGCATGCAGATCCGCAACTTGCCATGGCAAGGAAACCGCATGCGATCAACGTACTCGCGTGATGGACGCGTATGCAATCGCCGCTATCGCCAGCCATACCGCGAAGCGAAAGCCGAGCGCCGCGACTGTCCGCATTTCGTACGCCGCCCCGGAGGCGATATGCATGCCGAAGCCGAACGAGACAAAGGCGATGGCAACGGTAATCAGGAGCGCGAGCCATACGCCCCAGCGCTGCATGGTCCACAGCGCGTAACCCGCCAGCACATAGGCGAAGCCGCTGGCAAAATTGAACCAGACCACGAAGCCGGCGTAGGCTCCGGCACTCTTTTGCGCGGACGCCGGTCCGAACAGAACCATGCCGGCGGAAAAGATGGACAACAGGCCGAACCCCGCCGCCACCAGGGCGGCGATGGTCAGCGGGAGACTGCGTTTACCCAGAGTGATTGCCATGGCATCGATACTCCTTCAAGGTTGGCGCCCAGCGTTGCGGCCGGCGCTTCGATCCGTGCCGACACCTGCCGGCTGGCGGATTCGAACGACTTCAGTTAATCACCGACGCGCGCATGATGTTTGATCCTGGTCAAACCAGGTCGCCCTTGTCGGGTGTCTTTGCATTTGCTTACATCTATGCGCCGGCGCTTCACGCCCATGCGCGCATGCCGGACCCGCACTACGCACATCCGCAAACCCCGGGCTGGCGGAATCAGGGCGGCGGCAGCAATCGCGCCAGCCACCAGCCGAGCAGCAGTGCGCAGGCGATCCAGATCGCCACGATGACCACGGCCGCGACCCGGTTGGTCGGGCGCAGGAGTGTGGCCTCGGCCCGCGCCCGCGCCGCTACCAACACCTCGGCGGGAATCAGGCGTAGCGCCAGCATGATGCCCAGCGGCACCAGGATCAGGTCGTCGATATAGCCCAGCACCGGGATGAAGTCGGGAATCAGGTCGATCGGCGACAAGGCATAGGCGACCACCAGCCCGGCTACCAGTTTGGCGAGAAACGGGGTACGTGGGTCGCGTACCGCGAAGTAAAGCGCCAGGGTTTCGCGCTTCAGGGCGCGGGCCCGCTCGCGCAGGGTGATGGCAGGCATTGGCGGAATGTTAACGCTTGCCGCGCGGATTGACTGGCCCCGTAGCGCCGGCCTGTCACACAATCTTCATTTGACGCAAACCCTGCGCGCCGCTGCCATGTGCAACAAGTTTCGGGAAAGCCGTCGATGCGCGCATGCGCCGCAACAAATAAGAGATCGCGGTTGGTTTTACTTTCAACCTGCAATCTGGATAGATGCGGCTATCAAGTCAGTTCTTGTCGCGTCGCGTTCGGCCTTCAACGTACATCCATCTCAGGATCAAATTTCGTCACAGTCAAACCGTCGATCGGGCTGAAATGCTTGACGTTTGCCGTGAGCAGCGGCATGCCGTGCTCCAGGGCAGTTGCCGCGATCAACGCATCCCCCAAACCCAGACCGTGCGACAGCGTCATCGCGAACTTTGCGAAGATAGTCTTCCACATCGGTCATGTCCTCACGGTCGCGCCAGATTCCAAATGCCGGATCATTTGTCACGAAACCAGTGGCGTCCGGAGCTGCCGTAACTTCTTCGGTCTCGATACGCACCGTCACATGCTCGGCGCCCGCCAACGGTAGCTTCGCGCGCCACATCTCCGGCAGGTCGGCGACATTCACATGCTCGATAACGATGGCGCTCATGACGTGCTCGCAGGCGGCCATCGGGCCGCTTGGTTGACGATTAGGAAATATCGCTCACATGCGTTGCCTTGTTCAAATCGCTTGATCCAACGCCAACGGCGGCCTCGCGACCGGACCCACAGCGCGGACGGCAAACTCGCCCCTGCTCCAACGCAGGCGGGCAAAAAAGGATGAAGGAAAGCAGGCGAGGTTGGCCAAGGCGTGGCCAAGTGAGCGCGCCTGGAAACCTAAGCGCCGCCGCTCGGCCAGGTACTCCTGCCCCCTCATGTGCAAATCGACGCGCGGCGGTCTCCACCATGCGGCGGGTGGTGCAGGACGGACAAACGCCCCTGCATTTGCAGGAGTAGGCGACCAGGAAATCGTGCCCGCAGTCGGCGCAGCGGGCGCGCGCAAAGCCGTGGGCGAGGATACCGCAGCCGAGATAGCGGCGGAATTCTCGCTCGGTGACTGCGGGTGCGCTCGCCCCGGCGCCATCATTCTAAAACGCCAGCCAGGTGGCAAGATGGGTCTGCACCGTGCGATAGAGCAGCGTGCGCTCGGGCCGGCGACGGCGGTAGAGGGCACTGCGCGGTGAGGCACAGGCGGTGGCGGCAGGCATGACAGTCCGGATCGGGTGATCGGGACACGTAACTGTATGTAAATACAGCTAACAGCGCAATCGCGACTGGCACCTCGTAGATGCGCTCCAGCAGCAGCGCCCGGACATAGCGGGCTGCCGGGCGTTGCGTCGGCTCGTCGGTCGCCTCGGCCGGTGGCGCGACGGCTGGCTGCGAGAGTGGAATCGGCAGGGATGGCGGCCGGCATCGGCGACGTCCTCGCCGAACACGACGAGGCTGTAGTGGTACTCGCCCATGCAGAACTGGCCATCGCCGAGTTCGTTGAGTGCCACGTCCATTTCGGCCACCTGGCTTGCCACCACGTCGTCGCTGGCGATCAGCTGATCGCGCTGCAATTCCAGCGCGCACATGGCTTCGCGGCGCGGCAGGATCGAGAAGCTCTGGGTCTCGATGAATTCGCTGGCTTCGTAGAGCAGGGCGTTCAGGATGCCAGGCTCGACCGCGTCGGCGTACTCCTTGATGTCGACCAGGGCGGCGTATCGCCGTTGGTCTCCTTGGCGCAGTTCGAGCTTGTCGCCGCCAAAGGTCAGGCGCGCGGTCGGCAGCGTGCGATACAGCGGACCGGCCATCATCGGGATCGGCCGCCAGCAGCCGTTGACCAGGTAGCCGAGGAACTCGGATACTTCGGAATAGCTCCGGCCGCGATGCTCCCGGGTGCCCAGCAGCTGCGGGCCGAAGCCGCGCAGCACGCGGCCGACCAGGGCCGATCGCTCTTCCATGACGCGAAGAGCCTCGGCCTGGGCTTCGGCGATGGCGGTGCGCGTGCGCTGCGTTGACTGCAAGGCGCGGCTCACCCGGGACACGTTGGGCCGGTAGACCAGCGTCAGATAGAGCTCGTTGCTCATCATCCGGCGTTCGCCGAGCTTGGCCTGGTAGGCGCGGGACAGGTCTTGAGCGAAACCCGGCGCCTGTGGGTCCTGCAGCATGTCGCTGACGACGCGGTGCAGGCGGTGCGTCCACACCGCCCACTGGCCGCCGGCGAGGTTGCGCAACAGGCTGCAAAGGGCTTCTTGCCGCTCGGCGATCTGGTGCTCGTCGGCGCACTCGAAAGCCACGCCGTCGAGCCGCCAAGCGCGCAGGAAGTCGCCGCCGCGCGTGGCGAGCCTGAATCGACGGCGAAATGGTGATCGAAAGTGAATGCGATGCGAATCCGCGCACGCTGCATGATGCTGAAGCTGGTGGCGTCAACGGCGGATAGTTTGTGCAGATCCTTGCGCTGAAAATGGCGCCAGTCATCGAACGCATTTCAAGCGCATCGGTCCGGTTTTTGCGCGACCCGGTCGTACGGGCGAAACTCGAAGCCATCGGCATGGAGGGGACCGGGCTCGCGCCTGCGGCGCTGGCGGCGATTCAGAAGGCCGACAGCGCGAAATGGGGTCCGGTGATCCGTGCCTCGGGCCTCAAGATCGAGGATTGAACGGGGATCGTTGTCGGGGCAGGAGTTTCAACGGCCAGGTGTTCTCGCGCTGCGGACTGGCGAGAATCATTCCCCTGCGAATACTGTGCCGAGAACGCAAGTGCCCTGGGCTGGTTGGCGTGACCTGCAAGTGCTTGCGCACCGACGAGTCGCCCGCGATCATTTTGAATTGCGCCGACAGCGCGCCGATCATCACCATGGAAAGCGGATTTTGGCGGTCGCTGCGGTTGAGCACAAGTGTGGCAATACCGTCACGGTCATGGCGCAACATGTACGGTTGATCGATTGCGAGCACAGCAGGTGGGGCGGGAGCGTTGATTGGATTCATTTGGATTTGAGCAACTTAATCCCGGGAACTTTCGACAGCAATCGGTCGAACGTCACCAACTCGGCCAACGCCGCATCGCAAGCGGCATGTATCAGACAATCACCGAAATCGACTGAGGGCCGTCACGTAACGATCAATCGCGGCAACAAGGACGGCTTGAGCCTGTTAAACGCCGACCTGCCGCTCAACCTCGCGGTGATCAACGCGCCTGGCAATCCCGGTGGCGGCTTCCTGCGGCGCCAGGGTTACACCTTGGTTTGGCTGGCAGGCCGACGTGGTGCCGGGCAACAACCGCGTCCTGCTCAAGGTGTCGGTGGCGCGCAATGCCGACGGCACGCCGATCACCGTAACGTACGCGGCGAGCCTGACGACCAACCGCTCCTTTGCAAACTTCCTTATCCGCGTCCGCATAAACTCTTTAAAGGCCTTCCATGACTGTTCTGCTAACGCTGAGACTTTGTCACACCAGTGTCAAAAAAGTGTTCCGCTAACGCTGAGACTTGCCCAATAAACCGTTACACTCTGACCCAGACTGTTACTAAAACTTCGGGCAGATTACTTCGGGCAGATTATTTTGCCACCTCCACTCGTGCACGGTTTGCATGGAATCCAATGCGGCTCCCGCTGAACGAGACAACCGGCCGCCAGCGGCCGTTTCCAACCAATGGCCAGGGCGGCAACCAGATGGTGATGCTTGCCCGGGTCTTGCGCGGCTGGCCGGAGAGCGGGACCGGCGCCAGGTCAAGAAATAAAACTTTCCGATTTGAGAGGTCAGAAAGAAGCTTGACAAGCGCGATTCGCAAATTGTGGCGGGGCTGCGGTGGTGTTCTCGCCAGCGCCGGGATCGCGGCGTTTTCCGCAACCACCGAAGCCACTAACCTTCTCAACGTCCAGATCCCAGGAACGCGTATCACCGCAGAAAGCTACGACCTGCATAGGCTGATGATGTACGGCGCCCTGTTGATTATCTGCGTCGTATTCGGGGTGATGTTCCACTCCGCCTACACACATCGCAAGGCAGTCGGGCACAAGGCTGGGCAGTTCGTCCAGAACGCTACCGCCGAGATCGTCTGGACCGTCATCCCCTTGATCATCCTGCTTGGCACGGCATGGCCGGCAGCCAGGACCCTGGCGGGGTTCAAGGACACCTCAAATGCCGATATCACCATCAAGGCAACCGGCTTGGAATGGAAATGGGGCTACGATTACCTCAAGGGTGACGGTGAAGGTATTTCTTTTTTCTCCAACCTCTACGCACCGCGTAAGCTGGCGCTCGATTCCACTGCGGTCAATACCGCTGACTATTCGCTCGACGTCGACAATCCTGTCGTTGTGCCGGTCAACAAAAAAATCCGCATGGTCCTCACCGCAAGCGATGCAATCCACTCCTGGCACATTCCCGCGCTTGGAGTCAAACAGGATGCGATCCCGGGCCTCGCTCGCGACACCTGGTTCAATGCGCAAAAAATTGGCACATATCGCGGCCTGTGCAGCATCGAAGCGTGCGGTGCGGGGCGCGCATGCTTGTTGATCGTCGTCAAAGTGGTGAGCGACGGCGATTACAAAAAATGGGTTGAAGGCAAAAAAGAAGATATGGCCGCCAACGCCGACGATCCGGGCAAGATCCGGACTGCGGGAGTTTTCACGCAGCGCGGCGGGAAAACGTACGCGCCAAACTGAATCACCTGCGATCAATCCGCTGGCACAGTGGTGGCCAGGACTTTCCCTGCGGTGGATGTATCGCCAATGGCGACCTGCCGGGGCCTGATGCCTGCCCGCGCGCGCCAGTCGTGCCTATCACTAAGACACTCGGTTTGCAGCGGTGCAACTTGCTATGCCGTCTTGGGCGGCTCGGGCTCAAGCGCGGTAACGCGGTTAGCAGCCTGTCGGGCTTTCTATTTGCATTTTTCGTCATTGAACCATAGCGTGGTGCGTTAAGTATGTAGGGCAAGAACGGCGTACACAGGAGGACAGGATGGCTGAGTTTGTGATGGTGGATCGGAAGACGGCGTATCTACTACCGCCGTCTGTTGAGGATTGGCTGAACGAAGACCATCTGGCCCGCTTCATCGTTTAAGTGATCGACCAACTCGACCTGTCCAACCTCACCCGGCAGTACGCCGGCCGCGGCTCCAAAGCACATCATCCGGCCACGCTGCTGGCCATTCTGGTCTACGGCTACTGCGCGGGCGTCTTCTCCAGCCGCAAACTCGAGCGCGCCACCTACGACTCGGTGGCCTTTCGCTTCATCGCCATGGGCAGCCACCCCGATCACGACACGTTCGCCACTTGCCGTCGCCGCATTCTGGTTGAACTCCACGCCCTGTTCCTTCAGGTTCTCGCCTTGGCCCAGGAGATGAAGCTGCTCAAGCTTGGCACCGTTTGCCTGGACGGTACCAGGATACACGCCAACGCATCGCGCCACAGCGCACTCTCGCACGGACACATCGAGCAGTTCGAAGTTCAGCTCAAGGCCGAAGCGGCGGACCTCCTCGCGCCGGCCGAGTCGGCTGATCGGGCCGGCATCCCGGACGGCGTCAGCCTGCCCGAGGAAATCAAACGTCGCCAGGACCGCGTCGCGGCAATGGCCATCGCCAAGACCAAGATCGCCGCCCGCGCCGCCGAGCGCCATGCGCGGGAGCAGCGCGAGTACGAACAGAAGATGGCCGCGCGCGCGGCCAAGCAAGAACGCACGGGCAAGGAGTCGGGGGGCAAACTGCCCCAGGCGCCACAACCCGGACCCCGTGCCACCGACCAGGTCAACCTCACCGACGAAGAGTCGCGCATCATGCCAGTGGCCGCGGTGGTGGCTTCGAGCAAGCGTACAACACCCAGGCGGCGGTGGACGCCGCCACGATGCTGGTGATCGGCACCGGAGTAACGCAGGCACCCAACGACAAAGAGCAGGTGGTGCCGATGCTGCAAACGCTGGCGGCACAGGCGCCGACGCTGGGCGTGGTGGAGCAAATGATTGCCGATACTGGCTTCTGTAGCGAGAAGAACATTCAGGCGTGTGAGGCGGCAAAGACATTCAG
>Ga0163149_10004567_pt1 | contig 15038 bp, 19 predicted proteins | sample OliLakLV19MP5G1_FD_148604 | JGI IMG/M metagenome (GOLD analysis project Ga0163149, IMG submission 148604) | Freshwater microbial mat bacterial communities from Lake Vanda, McMurdo Dry Valleys, Antarctica - Oligotrophic Lake LV.19.MP5.G1 | ecosystem: Environmental > Aquatic > Freshwater > Lake >...
ACTCTATTTAGTACTTCTTGAATCTTTTCTATTTCAGCCTGCATCTGCATTATCAGCTGTTGTGCTTGTGGGTCCTGAGCCATCTCTTGGATGAGCTGCTGCTGCTGCTGGATGAGTGCTTGTTGTGCATTTTGAGAATCACGCTTTTGGTTTATCTTTTCCATCTGCTTATTCAGCACATCATCTTTTATGCGATCCAGCTTCTTATCAGCCATGTCTTCCGTCATACCCATGACTTTAGCTATAAGCGGTCGAGAAACTTCTTTTGATATAAGAGCTTGCAGTTTTGAACGTACTATAGGAATATTACGAACTTTCGCTGGCATCTCCATTGTTAGTATTTCATCGAGACCTGTGTTTTCGTCAGTAACACGTTTAGTTACTTTATTGTACAAGTAATCAAACCGAGCATCATCAAGTTCGTCATTCCATAATGCGCGACAATACTGTAGTCGTTCCATACGTGACCGTACAGTACCACTCTCTAATGGAGTACCAAAAGAACTACCACTATAGTTACCAGCTGCAATATACTCATCTACACGCGCACGGACTATTTCTTCCTGCTCCTGAGCGGAATAATCTTCAAGTGGTCGTGGATAAAAAGAGCCGTGCATCATAATCTTGATAATCTACCATTTTGTTTTGAGAATCCAAGTACAAACCTACTGCTTGTATTTACTCGTTTTTCTTTCCCATTATTAAATCCTTTTTTTATGCTATCCAGTATTCCTTCGTATGCTAACATAATAGCTATTGTAATATCGCAGTTATGGTCTTTAGATTTAAAGTCAATAAGTCTTTTTACCATCTCGAAATCATAAAAGTTTGTTGAGTAGTCTTCTACATACGTTGAAAAGTGTTCAATCCAAACCGACTTAGTATTAGGGTCAATGCCATATCTATTATTTACTTTACTATCTTTAACATTAGCATAGCTTATTTCTGGTCTTTCTTTCAATAGTTCTTCTAAGTCATTGCTTTTGTACCAGTCAAAGATAGAAATGTTAGACCATTCAATTAAGTTTTCGCATTCTCCATAATAGATGCACCCCAGTGCTGTCATCTTATAGAACTTTTCTTTACGTGTTGGTCTCCATGTCAAACGGCATACAGGCAACATTGAAGTTTTAGAAGCATTATGATAACCTTTCATCACAGAAAATGATCCTTGGGAATCTGATGTATTAGCTTCGTCTTTGTCGTAGCTATCAGTACCTCCACCATAAAGACCTTCAATCTTATCATCACCTAACATGTAGTCAAAGTGACCTTCTGCTTCTTCATTAGGTCTATCAGGATGTTCTATAATCTGTACAGGATATAAAAAGTCACCTTCGTGGTCAAGTGCTTCTTCCATGCCTGTTGGTGCTGGTGACCATTTAACGCCTACAAGTCTACCATCAGCAAGGATTTCATCAAACCGACCCCATTGAATCTTATTCTCCCAGTCTTGGAGTAGCAAGTGATTTAATTGCTTCTCTAGCTTATCAGTATTGAATGGAGAGCCTCCTGATGAAGAAAAAGCCTCTGATGGTGTAATAGGCATCTGAGTTTTATTCTCATGTAGTTCTTTCTTATCATTACCTATAAGCTTTCGTTTCTTTTGTATAAGCTCCAGTCCTGCTTCTTTGTAAGAGTTACCATCATTATCTGTTACGTAGTACCACCATGCAGCAAAGAATGGACAACACATAGATCCTTCAGGAACACCTGGCTCATATATGTTTGGCACAGCAAGAAGATTGTATTTCTTAGGATTGTAAAACATGCTCATCATGTCAGCTACTCCTTTTTTCATCTCACCACCAGTACCTACTATAACGATAATGCGTCCATGTTGTTTTCCACCTTCTTGAACTGAAGGAAGAATCATATTATAAACCCTTTTCAATAATGGATTTATACCTGACTCTTCCATAAATACAAACGTTGGTGCTTTACCTGACGCTGCTTGAACATTATCTTTTGTTGTTATTGCAAAAGCTTCTGATAGATACCCTTTAGCAATGCCTGCTACTTCAAAACCTAGCTTTACATAAGTAGGAACATGCTTAAGCTTACGTTTAGAAAACTCCCTGCCTGCTTTTTCTTGTGAATATGGCGACAATGCGTCAATGCCAGAAATCATCTTATTAAAAGTAGTAGCAGCATACTCATCAAGGCCAGCAACGATAAGGACTTGTGCTGATGGATACAGTAATAATTCAAGACCGCAAAGTGATGCAAGCTTTTCTGAAAAGCCTATCTGTCTTCTTTTTAGCGCAAGTAAGTTACAGTCTTCATTACGTGCTTTTTCAATAAGATCATAAAACTCTTTGTCAAGATCTAAGAAACGAGGCGGTTTCATACCCTTACCACGACCTTTTACTTTTATACGCCAAAAGTTTAGATAAAAGTAAAAAGCCCCAGTAATAAAAACACCTCCAGCTGTGTAACCATCAATGCACCTTCGTCGTTGCTCGTACCACCATTCAAGATAATAAGCAGGATAGTTAATACGTACTATCTTTCTTTTTTTACTATTGGGGTTGTCATATACTTCCCAAGCATTATTGTAAGTTGGTATAGGATTATCAATGTCATAGATTACTGGTGAAAAAAGTTCAACATTCTGAAATAGCTGCATGTGACTATCATAGCAGCTTATTGACTCAGGCAATCTTGAAGAGTAATAGAATCTTTGGTCTACAGGCTTAGTATCTGTAATGACCATATTGTTTGAACTATCAAGCTTCAACCCAGCTACTTCTATAACAACTTTCATATTTACATGTTATACAACAACATTATAAAATACTGTTATCTGGATGTTGGAACATGAAGTAGTGATATTGACCACACTACTAAAAAGACCTAAAACGCTAGTATCTAAATTCAAAGTTCCTACTATTACTTGACCTCCAGGAGAAAGACTTGGTGTAACGCCTATATAAGTAGAAGCACCATTAAGACCTGTTGCACCAGATGTAAGAACAGTAATAGCAGTAATAGCATTTATCCGAATATCTATAACAGATAACGCATTTTGAGTTACAGTACCTCCATTGAGTATATATGCTGGATTCAAAGGTCCATTAAGTGTAATGATTTCAGAACTATTCTCAAAAAGAGTATAGCTGAAGTTACATAATGCATCAGCAACAGTATAATTTACTACTGTTGTATATGTACCACAATTAGTTTCTATTTCGATGGAAGCTTGAAAAACACCTACTACTGAAGTGTCTAATGATAATACGCCTGCTGTAGCTGATGTAGCTGTAGGAACTACTGGTGTAGAGCCTACATAAGTAGAAGCACCATCAAGACCTGTTGCACCAGATGTAAGAACAGTAATCTCATCTACAGGTGACGACAAGGTACGAACAGTAAAGGTTAGTTCTAACACGGAGTCAGTAACTAAATCAGCCAAAAAAAGTGCCGACAAAGTATTGTTAGGAACAAAGTCATTAAGTAATACTTCAGTACCATCGTCTACAGTTATTCTCCATGCGCAGTTCGTCGGAGGTCGAGGATCGTTACCACCATCATCACAACAAGGTGAAGGATCAGGACAGCAAGAAATAGGAGTAGTAAAGCGACCTTTCTTTACTATGCTTTTGTTGTTTTTAGAAAAGAGTGTCATCTTTGAGTCCTTCTGATTTTGATGGAGCTTCAGTAGGGTTTTCTACTTCACCGCCGTTATCTGAAATAGTTTCAAGCTTGTTTTTGTGTATATCAATAAACTTAGTTATAAATTTAGCTATGCTAGGAGGTATTAACTCTAACTTCGACATGTGTTTAAGTGAAGATAACAAGTTTATAGTAATGCACAAAAAGTATGTAGCGATAGCTAAAAACCTAAACGCTATAGGATTAAATACGTCCGTCATTTCAAAAGCTTCAATCACCTTGCCAAAAGAATGTAATATGGCAAAAAGTATAAAGTAAGCAGGTGCTGAAACTACAAAACGCATGGCTTTTGCTGTAACAAACTTTTTCTCTGACCATGTTACGGCTATTGCTGTAATGAAATCTAAAGTTAATACTAAGTAAAATAACCCTAGCGTCCAAAAAGGAGACCAAACATATTGCTCCAAAAAGGGAATGAAAAGAATAATAAGCGTCATGATGGTTGTTATTGTTAATAACTTGTGCATCCTTATCTGGTCATACTTAAATAACTGTTTGAGCAAGTCAGAAAAAGATACAAAGCCTAAGATGTGGTTATCTTTTTGATTTAGAATTGACATAAAAGTAAAGTTTATATATTATGAATGAATATAAACATTCCCAATAGCCTTTTTTTACTGTATTAAATTAAAGCCTCCAGGTAATGTGTATGTTATACTAAAGTACTAATAGTATTTATTTCTGATAGTACGTTTCCAGTAGGTTCTGAAAAGATAGCTACATCTTCAGCTTGTTCGTTTTGTAAATATCCAAGATCTAAATCTATTATAAATCCATCAAGACTTACTATATAAATAGAAGTAGACCCGATTGTGTTTTCTACGTTACGCATAAATGAAACTAACGCAGGATAAGAACTAGATTGAAAAGTCGCAGCTCCTATAAGACTACCTTCAACTGAATATTTTTTGATGGTTGAATGACCTGATGTTTTAATATAGATGTACATAAGTTATACTGTTACGGCTGGTGATATTGTAATAGGTTCTATTGCTGAAGCATGTAATGCTGGATCAAATCCTACATTACAATAAACAGACATACAGTTTACTGGTGCTTGTGTAGGGCCAGAGCCAGTGAAGATATAAGTAGTATTAGTTTCAACAACTAAGTTCCGTAATGATGGTGCCGTTTGTACAACGATGCCCAGATTATTATTACGGAATGGAGCTCCTCCTCCAATAGTACTGTAATTTATCTTACCTGAGAAATGAATAGTAGTAAGTACATTAGTAAACTCCCAATGAAATAAATTGAAGTTATCAATGATACTAACATCATATAGTAATTGTACACGTGAGCCTACAGCAAAAACATGATTTAATACCAACGGCTGAACAGTAGTAAAGATACCTTGTACTGATACCATACCTTGAGAAGGTACTGCTATATAAGGTGACACAAACGAACAAGCAACACCTGAAAAGGTAATATTATTAAGAACTATATTCAAAGTGGCCGACGTAGCAATAAACACTGCATAATGAGCAGACTTTATCTGTAAATCATTTTCTGTATTTCTATCTACTCGTAAGTTGATGATGCCCTGACAGTTTAAGAAGTAAAAGCATCCAGTAGATTTAAATACCCGACCACTTTTGAAATGATTTATTCTTATATCTATTACTCCAGCAATGCCAAAGTTACGAAGGTCAATAGGCGTAAGTACAGTAACAAAACTTGTCTGTGTATACTCTTGACAATCAATAATGAAAGTAGTGTTTGTTTGAATATTATTACGCCAAGTAACAAAGCTAGCGTTCAATGAACTTACTATTCTTAATGCTTTAAGATAAAAGTATGAACCCGATACTGAGAATAAACGAGTTGTTGTAATAAATGCGTCAAGGGTTATTCTGTATACTGACAAAGCAGACATAAGATTACTTATTGAGCTTGCTGGTGTTTGATTTAAAGTTATGATACCATTACCAGTAATCTCAAAAGTTATTGCTACTCCTTGATCCCACAAAGGCCGTACAATATCAGGAGAACCATTGTATGTAATAGATGCTCCGTGAATCAGGTGAAGCTTAACAAGATTCTTAGCTAAATAATCTGTTGTAAGTACGTTAGTGTTATTATAACTTCCTGAATATACTATTACAGTATCGCCAGGCAGCGCAGCAAGTATCGCGCCCCAAGGAGTTCGGTACGGTCGGTCTAGTCTTTCTCTATTGCCAGTTGAATCATTACCATTCCCCATTACGAAAAGAGTGTTCGCTACTCGTATAGGTATTGTAATAAGTGTTGTATATATAGTTCCTACTGTAGTAGTAACAGTAAGTATTCTTGTCACTGGGTCATACGATACTGAATTAACTACACCATCAGGTTCAAGTGATGACAAGTCAACAGTAAATACAGAACCATAAGCTGTAGTTAAAGTAAGTAGAAAAGTGTTTTCATCATAAGTAAAACTAGTGATGAGGTCGCAGCATTCACCTACGTCAGGACCACAACATGAAGGGGCACCAGGTTTACGCCTAGCTACCATACTTGGATTTTTCTTAAACATAATTATAGTTTCATTCTTTGATGATGAGGTTTTTTATCTTCAGGTATTTCAAACAAGTATAAAGCTGCTCCTTCTCCATCAGCTGTTCCATCGTCTATCTCTGACTTTATCTTAAACTCCTGTGCTAACTTTGTTGATATAGCTAATGCTTTGGCATAGCTTTCTTCAAGATCTGGAGTGTTCTCCATGTCCATCAACTTATTCCGCCAGTACTCCGACTTAGCTCTAAAAGCATCTTCGTTAAGTTCGTTCTCTGTAAGGTTTATCTTACGGTAAAACAATAATAATCTTTGTACACTAAAGTTGGAATCAATAATTTCATGCCCTGACCCTGAAAAAAGATTGTAGTTGGACACTACCTGATGCTTCCTTTCTTTCATTGGCAAGCCCCAGTATGGATTATCTTTCTTAGTATTAGTATAGTATAAATAAGTAATTACCTCCGCGAAAGACCGTTCTTTAGGGAACTCCGCGCGGACTTCAATATATTCAGGTACTGTTTGCCCAGCAGGTGTTACCCATACCTCGCCTCTGTAAATGTAAAACATAATGCGAACATAAGTAATAAAAAGCATACTAAAGAAAAAAGCATGGACTTTTTAAGCCCATGCTGACAATAATCAATCTTCTTTAAAACATATCTTAATATAGCTTTGGCCTGCTGGAGCATAAATCTTACGCATACCTCCTATCTGATGAATGTGGCTATCGCCACCAGAATGACATATAGCATCGCCACCAGAATAACATATAGCATCGACAACAGCCTTATACATGTTATCTAAATCAGGCTTCTTCTTGTGTGGTTTACCTATAAGCGATAACCTGTCAACAAGTGCTTTACCTTTCATAGCTTTAGGTACCGTAATAGCTATACCAAACTCAACATGTGATACAATGCATGGTAAAGTATATGTTGCCGGTAGTCCAAGCTTCCGCACCGCATCAACCCACATCCATTGTACTGACTTCATCCAACTATGATATTTCTTTGCAGAATCAGTAAACTTTCCTTTTGAGGTAGTTCTAACTGCTCCCATAGGTTCTATCCGAAGCGTAATCTCGTAGTACTTTTCTTCTTTAGAAGATACCACTTCTTTTCCATAAACTGCTTGTTGTTCCATTTATATAACTTTTGTTAATTTAATATAATAACTGTAGTGATGACCCCAGCAATGATACCTCCAAGTGTTCCAATAATTGCTCCTTGTCGCCAACTCCTTTTCTTTTCCTTTATACCCAACTTGCCGCAATCTTTAATCATAGTATTTAAAGTCAAAACATTATTAAAAGCATCAGTGTACATCCTCTCATACATTATACTACGATCTTTATATATATGACTTATAGAAATAGCCTCTTTAGTAATCATATCAGATATAGTATTTAATCGACTATATTCAGAATTAATACTCATACAAAGACTGTCATTAACAGATTGACTCCTAAACATACTAAGCATATTATTAAACTTGCGAACACTAATCATAACAGTGTCACCACGACTTAAATAAGAAATAGATAAACCAGGATATACTTCCACCGTGTCCAACTGTCCATGAACAGTTAAAGGCAAACTCATAAATATAAGTATAAACATAACTATTCCACAACGATACAACTTAATCCCATTTAACATAATATACCTTTTTAAATAGTTAATAAAAAAGTGTAGGTACATTAATAACGCACCTACACAATAATACAAGAATGATTTTACCCTAAAACCTTTACAAAGATAATAAATTAATCCTATTACACAATAAAACTATCAATAAAAGTGTGCAATAATATTAAATATTATTAAGCTTATCGTACATCCTCATGTAATCTACTCCTATTAACTCCCCTAGCTTGCCTAACATCTGAACATACTGCTCCTCACTTATATCGCAACCCTCGCCTACACATGGCCATTTATCTTCAACCCAACTATTCTTGCTGCCTAAATTCATAGCATAAATAAGAAATGTTAAATGACCAAGCTCATACGTGCTCCGCTCCAGTAATGCCGATGCTAAACCTATTTCACCTACACGACCCTTTAACCTGCTCGCATTAGTGTAATAATATATATCTTTACCCCCATTCATCACATTGCACATCCCATGGATATAAGAACTGCTAGACGTATCACTGTACTTGCGAGCAGATTCAGAAGACAAGCCACTATACTTCGCAATATCACTACCCAAAGAAAACATTGCTAAACTCCCCCGACCCATCGCTAACGTAAATCGTACTCGCATACGACCAAGCCCTTCAATAGTAAACTCAGTATTGTATTCCTTCTTTACCATGATAACATACTTACTTTTATACTGTCCAATTTCTCCTTGTTACAGCTAATCTCTTTAAACAATATATCAATGCTCGACTTACTCATTTCACGTAGTCTACTAAGCTCTACTATCATACCCATGCTTATTGATACCTGACCCATTAATATACTGTCCCGTTCTATTGATCTATTGTCAAGAATCCGTAACCTATCAACAATAGACTCACTCTCCAATATCATTATCCCAAGCTTTGTAGTGCTCGTGCTCCGTACACGCCACTCATCTAACTGAAATAATATCATCATCAAAAACATAACTATCAACAATACCCTAAATATAGTACTCCACATACAACAATAGTTTTAATTAATTTATAAATACTCCCCCACGTATCTCTCCTGAATATAACATGTTGTCATCACTTACCCAGCCAGCTTCAACTTCTACACCCCCACTATACTTTATGTAGTCCAATACTATCCCCATACGAAACTCATAATCTTTAATCGATAACCTGTACCACCCATGCCAGCTACTACCAGACCTATGGCATAACTCCCAACCAGTAAACCATGTACGCAACTCCTCACCAGATAAGTCATAAACCCCTTCCAGTCCGCCCCATTCTAATATACCCAGCATCATAATATGTTTTTAAATATTGAAACTAAATCTTTCTTAACCATATTCTCATTCCATAACCGTACATCTATATGCTTCATACATAAATCTAATAACTTAGACTTACTATATTTACTTATCTCTTCCAGTTCAGGTAACCCAGTAGTCAGTATCTTCATAGGCTTTTCTTTTATAACAGACTCTAATACCTCAACTAAATCAGCAATCTTACCATCTTCTTCAGGACTAACGCTATAGTAATCGTAGCCCCTAATCCTTGGTACCGTTTTAACCCCTACCTCTTCTCCTTCTAATACCTGTAACATCAAAAAAGAATTAACGTCGTCACGGAAAAAAGCATTTATAACTTCCTTAACCAAGAAATCACCACTAAGCCTATCCCTGTATAATCCACTATGTCCACATGCAACATAGTTCCAACCACTAATCCCTACACTGTTAGATAAAGTAATCAACTCATCATCAATACTCTCATCTATAACCCCTCCTCTAACACTCACATTCCCAAGTAATACCAACTCATCCGAAAATGTGCTTACGTAAAACTCATACAACTTTATTATACTAGTACTCATATTCATATTCATTTATATAACTCATAGCAATCTTACTACTTATATCAAAGATAACTAAAAAAAACTTAATACAAAAACCTATTATTCACTTATTCAAAAAACTTTAACCCCACTTAATATACCCCCCCTAAAGCATATTCCAAAAGCCTTTTAATAGCTTAACACATTTCATAAAAGAAAAAGTAAACACTCAACAAGCCACTCCACGTATCATCCCCCCGCTTTAAATCTTTATAAACTTAATTAAAAACAAAAGTATGCGTATCAAGACAGAGTATTTAGCCAGCAAAGAAATGGCATCAGCAGTAGGTGCAACGTGGGCGATGGCCGACGGCACTTACACCTTCAGTATCCTAAGTGTTCGCACTAGTAAAGGCGGTAACGCAATGTTTGCCACTACCATAGGCTACGCCATGGTCGGCGCGGTGTTAAAGGCGGCAACGCCTAAAGCAAAGGAACTCCTGACAGAGGGCGATCAAGTATCCTATGATTCAATCACCATATTTAATATGGTGATAACAAACAAAACAATTACTAGGGTAGGATCTCCTGCACCAGTGGCTGCACCAGTTGCACCTGTAGCATTAGCAACAGGAGATTAAGCGAAGTAAGCCCATGCACTACGGTGTGTGGGTTTAAAAAAAAAGATTGACCTCACTGTTAGTAGGGTCACACAGCACTGTCGCGAGTGGTGTGCATACAAGCGAAACTTAGCTATTTAGGTAGTTAGGATATAACGTACAGTAAGGGTTGGTGTCAAAGATCTCGGGTTATGACCGAGAAGCATCAGATGCGCTCGGGGTATAGAGCCTAGTAGACATCGGATGTGCAGCCAACCTTTACTTTTATTCTTAGTGTATCATGACAGCGGTACACTATAAACGCATATAACAGATAACGCAGGCGTATCACGCAGTAGACACAAAAGGGGCTAACATGGCATCCATAATAGGTCTGTAACTGAGTGTATGACTATGTTCTTGAATAACTGTTGGATATATGATATTAACATTCGGTTATATATCTTGTCCGCACTTCAGGCATATAGTACTGGTTATCAATAAGTTATACTAAACCTTTTGCAGGCAAAGCAGCATTGAAATATATTCTTCACATAGGGTGAGTTATAAGCTTACTCTACAATACTTATATCATGGATAATAATATGAACAATATCACATCACAGTGGGCAGAGTTGCTAGATTTCTTAGGATTAGAGCATACGGCTGAGGGGATAGAAGAGGCTATGGCGATGGAAGAGTTATGGTGCAGGATCGATTTGGAGTTTCTTTTACCAGGTTCAGGTGTTTCAATGCTTCCTGAGTTTATCGGCATGTTGACAAACTTGCGTGAGATTAGAATAGAAAACAACTTGATTACGGAATTGCCTGATTCCATGTGTAAGCTGGTCAACTTACAAGAGTTGTATGTTTCTGGAAACTTGCTGACCTCATTGCCTGAGGGCTTAAAGAATCTTGAAAAGTTAGAAATATTAGATGTGTCTTACAACTGTCTTACTGTAAAGCCAGAGGGCTTCAGACCTGAGATTAGTTTAACATCTTACGGCAACAAGTTTTAGTATTCAGACCTGAGCAGGTCTATAAAAGGCTCATTTATTTATTCTTAATCTAGGGTAGCTATACACTACTCTACAACACTATACATCATGGACAATAATAATATTACTACAATTTCTAACGAGTGGAAAAAACTTTTAACGTTCTTGGGCTTAGAGCATTCAATAAATGGCTTGGTTGAAGCTCATGAGCTAAAGACCCTAGACTTGAGATGTCGTGAGCTTACTGAGTTGCCAGATGGCATCGGCTTTTTGAACAACTTGAAAGAGTTGTTTTTAGGGCACAACCAGTTGACAGCTATTCCTGATTGGATAGGCAAGCTGAAAAACTTGGAGGTATTTGAATGCAGCAACAACGAGCTTACGCAATTGCCTATAGGCTTGATCAAGCTTAAAAAGCTGAATTGGTTGGAATGCCGCGGTAACATGATTACAGCGTTTCCATCTGGCATGAAAAAGATGAAAAAGTTGTTCTATGTAGATTGTAGCAATAACAAAATTACAGGAATACCTAAGTGCTTGACAAAGCTTAGCAACTTAGAGTACTTTCATTGTCACCATAACTTGCTTGTATCTAAGCCAGAGGGCTTTCGGTCGGAGGTTTTTGTTACATCTGACAACAACAAGTTTTAGTATTACGACCTGAGCAGGTCTATAAAAGGCTCATTCATTCTTTTATTCTTCACATAGGGTAGCTATACACTACTCTACAATACATATACTCATGAACAATAATAACAATATCACATCTGAATGGGCAGAGTTGCTCACGTTTCTTGGCTTGGACCATACGGCTAAAAGCATTAAAACTGCTTTGGGCATGAAATATTTAGATCTTAACGATCGTGCTCTGACTTCGCTCCCTGAGTCCATAGGTCTTTTGACCGACTTACGTCATATACATTGCGGACGAAACAATATTACTAAGTTGCCAGAGTCTATCGGGAAGATGACTGAGTTGCGGATGTTGGATGTTTCATTCAACCGTCTGACATCTTTGCCAGAGTCTATCGGGAAAATGACTGAGTTGCGGATGTTGTATGTAGGGCACAACAATATTACAGCGTTGCCAAACAGCATAGAGCAGCTGACAAACTTGCGCGAGTTGCATTGTAGCTGCAACAAGCTTACTTTATTGCCTGAGGGCTTGGCGCAGCTTCCTAAGTTGAAGATGTTGAATTGTGTCTGCAACCAGATTACTGTAATGCCTACTGGCTTTCGGTCGGAGGTTGTGTTTGCATCTTACGGCAACCTTTTTTAGTTTACCGACCTGAGCATGTCTTTAAAAGGCTCATTTATTCTTTTATTTAACACAGGGTTCGTTATAAGCGTACTCTACAATACATATACTCATGAATAATAATGAAACTATATCTAACGAGTGGGCAGAACTTCTAACTTTATTGATGTTTCCTCATACTCAAGCAGGCATAGACACTGCTATATCTCTTAAAATGGTCTATCTAGGCAACATGAAACTCACTGCGTTGCCTGAGGCTTTAGGGCACCTAACCAACTTGAAGACTTTATATTGCGATAGAAATCAGCTGACTGTATTGCCTGAGTGGCTCGGACAGCTTACAAACTTGAAGACTTTGTATTGCGCATTGAACGATATTTCTGCATTGCCTGAGTCATTGGGCAATCTTGTAAACTTACAAGAGTTGCATTGCGATCGCAACCAGCTGAAGGAGTTGCCAGAGAGCTTGGGCAATTTGACCAACTTACAAGAGTTGAATTGTCAACACAACAAACTTAATTCGCTTCCTGAGAGCATTGGTAATTGCGTAAGCTTGCGTAAGTTGCATTGTGAGGACAACTATATTACAGTATTGCCAAACAGCATCGGGCAGCTTGTGGTGTTGCAGGTGTTGTATTGCGCGTGCAACGAGCTTGTTTCTTTGCCAGAGTCGATGTTACTGTTGCCAAACTTGGTGCATGTAGATTGCCACCGAAATAATCTGACATCTAAGCCTGAGTTAGGTAAAGATGTTGGCGTATTTTCGCACAACAATCTTTTTTAGTTTCTCGACCTGAGTACGTCTTTAAAAGGCTCATTTATTTATCTTTTCATCGAGGGTAGCACATCACTACTCTACAACAATACACATATAATGGACAATACTATCACATCTGAGTGGGTTGAACTACTCACGTTTCTTGGCTTGGACCATACGGCTGAAGGAGTTGCCGAAGCTAAAAAGATGAAAAAACTGGATCTGAACGATCGTGATCTGACTGAGTTGCCAGAGGGCATTTGCTTGTTGACAAACTTGCGCGTGTTGTTTTTAGGGAACAACAATATGGAGACATTGCCTAATTGGATTAGCAAGCTTAAAAAGTTGGAAACATTGGATTTAGAGTACAACAAGATTACATCGTTGCCTTCTGGCATCGGGGAGCTTACAAGCTTACGTGAGTTGCAATGCAACAGTAACGAGCTGGTGTCATTGCCTGAGAGCATCGGTTTACTTGTCAACTTAGAGTTGTTGAATTGCTCATGGAACAAGCTCACATCATTGCCTGCTGTCTTGACAAAGCTGGTAAACTTGGTGCATATAGATTGCGAACACAACGAGCTGACATCTAAGCCTACTGGCTTTCGGGCAGATGTTAGTGTATTTTCGTGCCGCAACCTTTTTTAGTTTACCGACCTGAGCATGTCTTTAAAAGGCTCATTTATTTCATCAAGGGTAGCTATACACTACTCTACAATACATATACATTATGAAAAAACCCGAAAACCGCGAAATAATGGTGATGCTCAAAGCAAAAAACTCAACAATACAAGAGAGGATAGAAGCTTTCGAGGGATTGATTTACCTAATGAAAACGATTCCTGAAGACTTTTTAGGGATGTGCAGTGCGATTGAATACCTAAAAATGCGTGGCACAATAGAGGGATACATGGCTTCATGGTTGTTAGGCGTAATACACGCCGAGCTTGTAGATAAAAGAAAGCGGGAAGACTGCCTTCTCTTCACGCCACGCGATATGGCGCCGCGTGTGGCGTGGTGCGAGGCTAAAATCGCTGCATTAAAAGTAGGAACATACTTGGATTGCAGTCTTTCTGCTTTTCCACCATACCTAAGCTATCGCCAAGATAGGCACAAAAGAAAGATAGTGGAGCTTCAACACATAGAGTACTTTCTATAGCTAACCACACACACCACACACAAAAACCCGACACGTTGTAGTGTCGGGCTGTGGTGTGCAGGGTATATTCCCGTAAGTATACCTTTTAACTAAACCTTTTGCAGGCAAAGCAGCATTGAAATATATTATTAACATAGGGTAGGTCTATAAGCTTACTCTACAATACATATACATATCATGGACAATATCACTATTACATCTGAATGGGCAGAGGTGCTCACGTTTTTAGGCTTGGAACTGTCAGCTGAGGGCATGGCTCAGGCTGAAGAGATGACAGAATTATGGCTATATTTAGATCTCGATTACTTTTTTTCAGGAAGTGGTATTAACAGCTTGCCAGAGGGCATAGGCTTGATGACCAACTTGAAAGAAATAAGATTAGACAACAATAATCTGACCAAGTTGCCAGAGAGTATCGGGCAGCTTGTAAACTTGGAATTGTTGTATGTAAGCGGCAACAAGCTTGTTTCTCTTCCTGAGAGCATGGGAAAGCTTGAAAACTTGCGTGAGTTACATGTAAGCGGCAACAAGCTTACTGAGTTGCCTGAGTCTTTAGGGCAGCTGGTAAGCTTAGAGAGGGTTTCTTTTAGAAGCAACCAGCTTACGGCATTGCC
>Ga0163149_10004569_pt1 | contig 15036 bp, 13 predicted proteins | sample OliLakLV19MP5G1_FD_148604 | JGI IMG/M metagenome (GOLD analysis project Ga0163149, IMG submission 148604) | Freshwater microbial mat bacterial communities from Lake Vanda, McMurdo Dry Valleys, Antarctica - Oligotrophic Lake LV.19.MP5.G1 | ecosystem: Environmental > Aquatic > Freshwater > Lake >...
CGCGACAAGGTTTTAGAAGACATAAAGAAGAAAGAAAAAGAAGGCGGAATGGGAGAAGATGAAGTTTTTCGTTTTAAAGCTGAAACCCAGAAAATTGTTGATGAGACAAATAAAAACCTTGAAATTCTAACTGAAAAGAAGGAGAAGGATATTCTAAATTAAATAAATCATGTCAGTTATTATTTTTCTCATAATACTTTCAATTCTTGTTTTTGTTCATGAATTTGGACATTACATAACTGCAAAGAAAAATGGCATTAGAGTAGATGAATTCGCAATCGGCTTTCCACCGAGGATTTTTTCTTGGATGAGAGGGGAGACAAGGTGGTCTTTGAACCTTATTCCAATTGGCGGCTACGTTAAAATATTTGGAGAAAATCCTGACGAAGAGTCACTCGAAGGTCCAGATAGTACTCGAAGTTTCGCAAAAAAGCCTCGACATATTCAAGCTCTCGTTCTTTCAGCTGGAATTATCTTTAATATTCTTTTTGCGTGGGTTTTAATAACACTCGGATTTATATTTGGTTTTCCCGTGCCTGCTTCTGACTATCCGGCAGAGTATATACACGACAGAAGTCTGGTGGTTCTTGCTGTTGTTTCCGATTCGCCAGCTTCAAAAGCCGGTATAGAGTCGGGTGATACGATTGCTTCGGTTACTTCAGGTGGTGCTGCATTAGAAATATTTGAACCTCAAGCATTTAGCGAATTTATTGCGGATCATGGAGACCAAAAAGTAGAGCTTGAACTTAAACGTGGTGATGTAGTGCGGGAAGTAGAGGTTATGCCTATTACTGGTGTTGTAAATGACAGACCTGTAATCGGAGTTTCTATTGATACAGTTGGCACATTGAAGCTTCCATTCTTTACGGCAATAACTCAGGGTGTAAAAACCACAGCAAGTTTAGTGTGGCAGACGATGGTAGGTCTCTTTACGTTTTTCTTTGATGCATTCCGCGGACAAGGTGACTTCACACAGGTTTCAGGTCCGGTAGGAATTGCGGGGCTTGTGGGTGGGGTAGCAGAGCTTGGGTTCATGTACCTCATTTCTCTTACTGCATTTATTTCAATTAATCTTGCGGTAATAAACCTCATTCCATTCCCAGCACTCGATGGAGGCAGACTTTTGTTTGTTGCAATTGAAGCTGTGATTCGAAGACCGATTTCTCCAAAGGTTACAAATACTTTAAACGCGATCGGATTCTTACTTCTACTTCTCTTGATGGTTGTGGTGACGTGGAATGATATAGCTAAACTTTTCTAAAGTTCAGTAATATCAAATTTCCAATGACAAATATCCAAAAGAAAACCCCCGCGACTTGTAGTCGCGGGGGTTTGGGTTGTGCGCTTCTGGTCAGACGGTCCTCTGTTGAGAACCAACACAGAACTCTATCCAACCAGTTCGATCCTTGGTGTTAATGTAGAACTGGACGTGTTCCACACCGTCCAGTTCGTAGCCGGTTGCCAACCACTTGTCACCACTCCCATCTTCAGTCTGAAGCCTGTTCAGTATGATTCTGGAAAGAACCAGAGTCCCTATGGGAGTAATCCAACTTACTTCGACTGATCGCTTTTCAGCGATTAGTCGAAGTGCGTCGAACAGCATCTCGAGCGAGGGGCCATTAACAACATCGAAACGGTTGTTAGCCATACGGCTCTCCTTAAGAAAAGAACAGTTCCTTTGAGGTAGGAACTAGAACCTGTTACTTATTCCGACAAGGAATAAGTCACCTATCCATACGGATAGGAATTACTAACCTTTTTCTAACATAGTATATGTACAATTTTTGTCAACTAAAGCAACACGTGATTGCTCCAGCTTATTTTTTCCTATATCATTAGCGCAATGAAACAATCACAACTCTTCACGAAAACTCGCAAAGAAGCTCCAAAAGATGAAGTGGCAAAAAATGCTGAACTTTTAATTCGTGGAGGATATATTCATAAAGAAATGGCAGGGGTGTATACCTATCTTCCGCTCGGTCTCCGTGTGCTCAATAATATAAATGGAATTATTCGCGATGAGATGAATAAGGTTGGTGGTCAAGAAATTCTTCTCACATCACTTCAAGAAAAAGAACCGTGGGAGAAAACAAACCGTTGGGTTACCAATCCCGATGTCGATGTTTGGTTTACAACAAAACTCAAAAATGACACCGAGCTCGGTCTTGGCTTTACTCACGAAGAGCCTCTGACTCGTCTCATGAAAGATCATATTCGTTCATATAGAGATCTTCCGGTTTACCCTTATCAAATTCAAACAAAGTTCCGCAATGAATCTCGTGCAAAGAGCGGTCTTATGCGTGGACGGGAATTTTTGATGAAAGATCTCTATTCTTTTTCAAAAGATGAAGCTGAGCATAATGTCTTCTATGAAAAGATGAAGCAGGCCTATCTTAATATTTTTAGGCGAGTTGGTTTGGGTGACAAGACATATGTTACGTTTGCTTCAGGTGGTAGTTTCTCAAAATATTCTCATGAATTTCAGACTGTTACTTCTGCCGGTGAAGATCTTATTTTTGTGGATGAAGCTAAAAAAATTGCGATTAATAGAGAGGTTTATAATGACGAGGTGATTGCCGATCTGGGGGTCGATAAGGATGCAATAGTAGAAAAAGAAGCAGTTGAGGTTGGAAATATTTTCTCTCTCGGAACGCGTTTTTCAGAAGCGCTTGGTCTCATGTACGTAAATGAAAGAGGTGAGAATATGCCTGTGGTCATGGGGAGCTATGGCATTGGTCCTGGAAGGCTTATGGGCACTGTGGTTGAGCTTCTGTCTGACGATAAGGGAATTGTTTGGCCAGAAAGTGTTGCACCTTTTAAATTTCACATAGTCCGAATCTCCGATAAAGAAGATGCGGTAAAACAAGCTGACGGTCTTTATGAAGTTCTAACTCAGAAAGGTATAGAAGTTTTATATGATGATCGAGTGGGTCTTCGGGCGGGAGAGAAGTTTGCTGAGAGTGATCTTTTAGGTCTTCCGTGTCGAATTGTAATAAGTGATAAATTGGTAGCGGAGAATAAAGTTGAAGTAAAAATTCGTAGTACAGGTGATACGCATGTTCTTTCTCGGGAGGATTTTTTGAAGGGTTTACAGGAACATACACCTCATGAAAAACAATAAATGGATAAAAAAACTTCTTGCATGGCTTTCAAATGATATTGGAATTGATCTCGGAACTGCAAATACTCTTGTTTATGTGAAAGGCAAGGGTATTGTCATAAATGAACCTTCTGTTGTTGCCGTCAACCAAAAAACTGGCCAGGTTGTGGCTGTTGGAAATCAGGCAAAACAAATGCTCGGGCGAACACCGGGGCACATTGTGCCTGTACGTCCTATTGTTGACGGCGTAATCTCTGATTTCGAAGTAACTGAGGAAATGATTTCGTATCTTTTAAAGAGGGCTGAGAAAGAATCAAGAAAATTTTTAGGTCCACGTGTGGTTGTGGGAGTACCTTCAGGAATTACTAATGTTGAGATTCGTGCTGTGCGAGACGCGACAAAAAACGCTGGTGCACGTGAGGTACATATAGTTGAGGAACCAATGGCAGCTGCGATTGGTATTAGGCTTCCGGTCCATGATCCAGTGGGTTCAATGATTATTGATATTGGCGGAGGCACAACAGATATTGCGGTGATTTCTCTTGGTGGTGTGGTCCGATCAAAAAATGTGCGCATTGCGGGAGATAAATTAAATACCGACATCATTTCGTACATTAGAAATGAGTTTAAAATTCTGATCGGTGAAAAAACTGCTGAGAGTATCAAGATTGCAATCGGCGCAGTGTCTCCGGGAGAATCTCCACTTGAAGCCACTATTAAAGGTAGGGATCTTATTACAGGGCTTCCGCGAGAAGTGGTAATTACTGATGCTGATATTCGTGAGGCAATATTTCATTCGATTGATGCGCTTGTTGAGTCCACACGAGAAGTGCTCGAGACTACTCCACCAGAAATTCTTTCAGATATAATGCATAGGGGAATTTATATCGTAGGAGGTGGAGCACTTATTAAGGGTCTCGCAGAACTTTTTGAAGAGTATATAAAGATTCCGGTTTATATTGCGCAGGATCCGCTTTCCGCTGTTGCGAGAGGAACAGGTATCATTCTTGAAGACCTTGAGAAATTTAAAGACGTGCTTATTGTAAACGAAGATGAACTACTTCTTGAAAAGTAAAAATAGAGCTCGAGGGAAATTCCTTCGATCTCTTGGTCTCGGTCTTCTTATTGCAGTATTTTTTGCATTGTTTGGTTTTTTTGCACCCACAATCCTCTCAGGTTTTTTTGTAAGGCTTGCAACCCCAGCGTGGAATTTGGGTAATGCACTTAGCAGTGAGACATGGACTAGTACTCAATTTTGGAGAAGTAAAATTGCTCTTGTAGAAGAGAATAAAGCGCTTAAAGTATCGCTCGAAGAAGCTCGACTTAAAGAAGTTGCGTACGAAACCTTGAAAGATGAAAATAACACACTCAAAGAATCTTTTGGAAGGGAACTGCCTCAAGGTTTCATTCTGGCTGGAGTTTTGGCACGTCCGCCACAGATTCCTTACGATACGCTTCTTGTTGATGTGGGGCAGAAAGATGGGGTTCGTGTCGGTGATAGTGCTTTTGCCGCTGATTCGATTGTGTTAGGAACCATAATAGAGGTATACGAGAGTCAGTCAAAAATCGAGCTCTATTCAAATGCTGCTCGAAAAACTCCTGCTTTTATTTCTGGTACCAACATGAGTGTTCTGCTCCAAGGTCGTGGTGGAGGAGATTTTGAGATTGTTCTTCCTCGAGAATCTCCTATTACAGAAGACGATGTATTTGTTGTTGCTGGAATAGAAGGATTCACTGTCGCTCAAGTTAAGACGATTGATGGAAAATCGACTGATTCATTTCAAAATGTTTTGGCGGAAAGTCCTGTTAATACACTTCTTCTTCGTTTTGTAACAATACGTAGACAGTAGTATGTATCCACGAATTTATATAAATATTGGAATTTTAGTTGGAATTTTATACACCCCTTGGTGGTTTGGTGTTCTTGCGTTGGTTCTTGGATTTGTTTTTATCGAAAGGTTTTATGAAGGAATAGTTTTGGCAGCAATCGCCGATACTCTCTACGGAGTTTCTTATAGGGATGCAGAAAATCTCTATCTGACATATCTTTTTATGGCGGTAATTCTATTTATTGTGCTTATGTTTCTTCGTACACGTCTCTCATTTTACGCTCTCTCTTAAGAGCCTATTTAGAATCTAATCGCAAAATATTGTTAACAGACTCTAAAGAGCCTACAATGGAATGTGCTCATGAATTTTTTTCGCAGAAAAAGGAGAAATTTATTGCAAGAGGACATCTACCCTGATGAGGTTTTTCTCGATTCAAGCAATCTTCCCGACTATGACAAGAGCCAATTTGAAGGTCGTATAGAAAGGCCAATTTCTCTGTACTCAATTCTTTTTGTTGGAGTAGTTTTTGTTCTGGTGTCTGTAATTTTTTCTGGAAAATTATGGGCACTTCAGATTATGAATGGTGAAAAGTACGCGGCACAAAGTGAGAACAACAGACTTCATCACACACTTGTATTTGCAGAACGCGGGGTCGTCTTTGATCGAAAGGGAGTACCTTTAATTTGGAATGAAATTAATCCAGACACCTCGGAGTTTTCACTTCGTGTATACAATAAAAATCCTGGGTTCGCGCATGTTTTAGGGTATGTTAAATACCCATCAAAAGATTCGTCTGGTTTCTTTTACAAAACTGAATTTACAGGCATTGAGGGTGTTGAAAAATATTATGATCATGTGCTTGCTGGTACAAACGGTTTAAAGATTACGGAAACAGATGCGCTCGGCACTATTACGTCTGAGAGCGTGATCAAGCTTCCGCAAGAAGGAAAAGATATCAATCTTTCTGTTGATTCTCGCATAGAACAAAAGCTTCATGAGGAAATTTCAAAATTGGCGCATCAAGTTGGGTTTCAAGGTGGGGCTGGGGTCATAATGAATATTAATGACGGAACAATTCTCGCACTTACGAGTTTTCCTGAATACGACTCAGGTATTCTTTCGCAAGGTAGTGACAGGAAAGCGATTTCATCTTTTCTAAACGACAAGCAAAATCCGTTTCTAAATCGTGCGATTTCTGGTGTGTATACTCCTGGTTCTATTGTGAAGCCTTACTTTGCAATTGCTGCACTTTCTGAGGGGATTATCAGTCCAACAAAACAGATCTTAAGTACTGGATCTATCTCAATACAAAATCCTTACAATCCAGAATTGTCCACTGTTTTTAATGACTGGAAAGCACACGGATTAGTTGATATGAGAAGAGCGATTGCAGTGTCTTCAAACGTTTACTTTTTCGAAATTGGTGGAGGGTATGAAAATCAGAAAGGACTTGGTATTTTAAATCTTGAAAAATATGCGCGCATGTTTGGTTTTGGAGAAGTATCTGGGATTGATATTGGCGCTGAGGCAGTTGGTACAATTCCAAACCCTACATGGAAAGCAGAAACATTTAATGGTGAAGAATGGCGCGTAGGAGATACATACAATACGTCAATCGGTCAGTATGGCTTTCAAGTAACTCCAATTCAAGCTGTGCGAGCTATGGGGGCGATTGCAAACGGCGGTACGCTCTACAAACCCACAATTGTCCCTACAGGAAATGAACTCGAAGAGGTCCTGAAGCTTCCTCTCAATAACCCTCAATGGTTTCAGGTTGCACGAGAGGGTATGAGAGAGGGTGTACTTACTGGTTCAGCATCAGGTTTAAACCTTCCTTATGTGACTGTGGCTGCAAAGACAGGAACAGCTGAGCTCGGCACAGCAAAGCAGTATGTGAATTCATGGGTAACAGGTTTTTTCCCTTATGAAAAACCTAAATACGCCTTTGCACTTATTATGGAAAAAGGTCCGCGCACCAATCTTATAGGTGCAACTTCAGTGATGCGTCAGGTCTTGGAATGGATGAGTGTCTATACGCCGGAATACACACAGTAGTCATATTTGACTAAATACCAAAATCAACTACAATACCCATCTAATATCCTTAACATTAGGACTTAAAAAAAATGCCAGAAGATAAAGAATTTTTAACACAGGAAAAATACAATCAGATCGCGACAGAACTCGAAGATCTTAAACACAGTAAACGAAAAGAAGTTGCTGAGCAACTTGAATATGCAAAGTCTTTGGGAGACCTTTCTGAAAATGCCGAGTACCACGAAGCTCGTGATTTGCAGGCTAATATCGAAGATAGAATCGCTCGTCTCGAAGGACTTCTTAAATCTGCAACTATTATCTCTTCGCACAAGACAGATGTTGTTGGTGTAGGTTCAGTTGTGACTGTGCAAAAAGAAGGTTCAAAAGATTCAAAGGAGTATACTCTGGTAGGATCAGAAGAAGCTGATATGGTTTCTGGTAAAATTTCTATCCGATCTCCGTTTGGTGAAGCTGCCCTTGGAAAGAAAAAGGGTGAAAACTTTTCTTTCAAAACTCCTGGTGGCGAAATGACTTACAAGATCATAAAGATTCAGTAGAAAATATTAGGTTGCGCCGTGTTAAAACGTCCCGTACACTTACGTTATGGCATCTCTCGAAGAATTAAGGGAGCAAAGACTCCTCAAACTTAAGAAGCTAACAGAAGCTGGTATAAACCCATACCCGGTTCTTGCAGTGCAGGATAAAACTTTAGCGGAAGTCGTTTCTGCTTTTGAAGATCTCGAAAAGGAAGCAGCGAAACTTTCATTAACCGGACGAGTCATGGCACTTCGCCCTCAGGGAGGTGTGGTTTTTCTAGATTTGTTTGACGGTACAGGATCTTTTCAGGGAGTTTTAAAAAAAGAAGAAGTTGCAGAGGACGTTTTTAATCTTTTTGTAGATACCGTAGATATTGGTGATATCCTCGGTGTTTCTGGAAACTTGTTTGTAACAAAGCGGGGTGAGAAAAGCATAGGAGTCAAAGAGTGGAAAATGCTTTCAAAGAGTTTGCGACCTTTGCCTGAAAAATGGCATGGACTTCAAGATGTTGAGGAACGTTTTCGAAAACGCTATCTCGACACCTTAATGAACGAAGAGGTTCGAAATAGATTTATCACTCGTTCTCGCATTATAAAAGAAATCAGGAGCTGTTTGGATGAAAAAGGCTTTCTTGAGGTTGAGACTCCAATACTTCAGCATCAGGCCGGAGGAGCATCTGCAGAGCCTTTTACAACACACCACAATGCTCTCGATATCAATCTTTATCTTCGCATTGCACCCGAGCTTTATTTAAAGAAGCTTCTTGTAGGTGGTTTTCCAAAAGTGTATGAAATAGGGCGAAATTTTAGAAATGAAGGTATTGATGTAACTCACAATCCTGAGTTTACAATGCTTGAATACTACGAGAGCTGGAGTAATGCAGACAAACAAAAAGAATTTGTTGAGGAGATGCTAAAGCGTCTTGTAAAGGCGGTCCATGGAAAACTTTCTTTTGAATTGAAGGGCGAGACAGTCGACTTTAGCAAGAAAATAAAGTCAGTTTCATATATTGATCTCTTGAAGCGCCAAGCTTTGATGGAGAATCCTGAGACAGCTACTCGTGAAGAGTGGCATTTAAAAGCAAAGCAGTTGGGAGTTTCGGTGGCACCTAGTGATCCGATCCACAAGATTATGGATCTTGTTTACAAAAAAGCGTGCCGACCAAAACTCACCCAGCCAACATTTGTTGTTGACTATCCAACCGATTATTTACCGCTTGCAAAGAAAAACGAAAAAGATCCTTCGGTTGTTGATGCATTCCAGCTTGTGGTTGGAGGTATCGAGATTGTAAAAGCTTTCTCTGAACTAAATGATCCAATAGATCAAGCTGAGCGTTTTGCAAATCAGGAAAAAAATAAAGAAGCAGGAGACAAAGAGGCTCAAGTTATGAATGATGAATTTGTTGAGGCGCTTGAATATGGAATGCCACCAGCAGGAGGTGTGGGAATTGGGATTGATCGTCTTGTAATGCTTCTCACAGATACTCATAATATTCGAGAGGTAATTTTATTCCCGACATTAAGGCAGAAGTAGGCAGAAATTAAAGATAAAAAAGATAAAAGAATGCCCCGGTTGCGCTGTACGCAACCGGGGCATTTACCTGTGCACTCTCCGGAACCAATCTTCGACGTTTCGTGCAAACTCACGGTTTTTTTCGGGGGAGGTCATGAATTCGTACATGAGATTTCTTGTCTCGTGTATTTCTTTGGTTGCTTTTTCACCTGAATCAGCAACTCGCCCAATCTGAATTCCGAGGAAAAAGACAGACCCAATAAAGAGAAGTAACAAAGTGGCGAATACGCTTTTCCAGAAATTATTCATCAGGTACTCCTTTCAAAAGAAGGTTGTTTGCTCTGGGGTAAGTATAGGTCTCTTCTGATGTGAAGCAAACAGCGTCAGAAATTATTCATGCCTACGGCACAGTAAATATCTTTTGGTCTCAAATTTCTTATAACTACGTTATAAGAAATCTTGCGACATGATTCTCCTTTGTAGGGAAATAGAAAAACCCCGCGAATGCCTTGCGGGGCTTTCGTGGGGTTATACCATGTATATTATATCAAATTTAAGTACTAAAGTCAAGAATTATATTCATCGAAAATTCAGTATTTATTCTATGGCTTAGATACTACGGTTCAGGTTCATTGCCATACTTACAAGGTAGTAAGTATGGCTTTACTACATTGTGGATAAGAATATACACAATGTGTTAGCGAGTGGTATATAATGGTACCTAAGTGGGAAGAAGTGGTAAATCGTAATTAAGAAACAGTCCATGCTTATCGGCGAATATACGCATACAGTTGATGATAAAAAGCGGATATCCCTTCCTGCAAAGTTTCGTAAGGAAGTTGGAAAGAAAATTGTGGTAACGCACGGTCTCGATAACTGTTTGTTTCTGTATACGATGACAGAATGGGAAAAGATTGCCGAGAAACTCGCCAGTCTTTCAATGGGTCAGTCGAGTAGTAGAAATTTCAACCGTTTCCTTCTTGCGGGTGCGGTCGAGATAGAAGTAGATTCAATCGGCAGAATCCTTATTCCAGATTTTCTTAAGGAATATGCCGATTTGAAAAGCAAGGTTGTGGTGACAGGTGTTCATAATCGTATCGAGATCTGGAACGATAAGCGATGGAGTGAGTACAAAAAGCGTGTCGAAAAAGAAGTGGATGCGCTTGCGGAAAAACTTGGTGAGGTGGGAATGATATAAAACCATGGAACACCGAACCGTTCTTTTACAAGAATCAATAGAAGGTCTTGCTTTGAAGGTGGGCGACATCTTTGTGGATGCAACGCTTGGTCGAGGAGGGCACAGTGCATTTGTTTCCGAGAAATTTGGCGAGAATATCCAGATTGTCGGAATTGATGCGGACCCTCTTTCAATCAAAGCAAGCGAAGAGAGATTGAAAGATCTTAAAGCACCCTTCAAAGCGCTTAAGGGAAACTTTCGGGACATCGACACGCTTTTGGAAAGTATCGGAGTTGCACATCCTGACAAAATCCTCTTTGATCTTGGTTGGAATACCAATCAATTTGAAGAAGGTGGAAAGGGATTTTCTTTTCAAAAAGACGAGCCACTTTTAATGAGTTATGGCGACAATCCAGATTTCACAGCATCCGACATTGTGAATACCTGGGAAGAAGAAAGTATTGCAAATGTGTTGTTTGGCTACGGCGAAGAACAGTATGCAAGACGAATTGCAAAAAGGATTGTCCTAGAGCGCGCCGAGAAGCCCATAGCAACCGCTAAAGAGCTTGCCGACATCATTGCAGACTCTGTTCCATTCTTTTATCGGAGAGGAAAGATCAATCCCGCAACAAAAAGCTTTCAGGCACTTCGAATCGCAGTAAATGACGAGCTTAAGGCGCTTGCGGAAGGGTTAGAGAAAGCATTCAGTATTCTTTCACCTCAAGGCAGAATGGCAGTCATCTCATTTCATAGCACTGAAGATCGGATCGTTAAAAACTTTTTCAGAGAGTTGCAAGCTCAAGACAAAGCAACTCTTATAAACAAAAAACCGCTGACACCAAGTCGATCTGAGGTAAACGAAAACCCTCGATCACGAAGTGCAAAATTAAGAATAATAGAAAAAATATAATGAAAACAGCAGCAGTTCTTTTAGACTCATATCGAAAATTATTACTTTGGCTTTTTATGGCTGTGATTGTTTTCTCGATAATCTTTTACATGTATTTTGTGAACGAAACAGTTCGTAATGTTGTTTTACGTCAGGATTTTGAAAATCAGGTTACAGACTTAAACTCAAAAGTTGCAAATCTCGAATTTGAATATATTTCACACGCTCACTCTGTAGATATGGTTTTGGCAAGCTCTATGGGGTTCAAAGAAGTAAGAGAACCAATTTTTATTGCCCGCAAAGAAACACTTTCATTACTTAGTCCACAAGAGTAAAATAGATGTTTATATATGAAGCCTCGATTTATTGCGCGAGTTCGCTTTCTTTCTTTCCTCCTGGTTCTTTTTGCATTGGTTCTAATAGGCAAGCTTTATAATGTGCAGATAGTAAGAGGTGAGGAATATAGTCAGAAGGCAGATCGACAATACAGTAAACCAGAATCACGCATCTTTAGCAGAGGTGGTATTTTTTTTGAAAATAGAGGTGCGGAACCTTTCAAGGCGGCAACACTGAATGCTTGTTTTATTGTTGCGCTTCAACCAAATAAAATTAGTGATCCAGAAGCCGCGTGGCGGGAAATTAATGCAGTCATTCCTATAGAGAGGGAAGTTTTTCTTGAGCGAGCAGGTAAAAAAGATGATCCTTATGAAGAGATTGCAAAAAAGATTACTCCGGAAAAGGCAGATGCTGTTATTGCCCTGAAACTTTCAGGTGTCCAGGTTTTTGAAGATCGTTGTCGACTCTACCCAGGGGAAAATCTTGCTTCTCATGCTGTAGGTCTTTTGGGATTTAAAGGAGACGAGCTTGGAGGTAGGTATGGTCTTGAACGTTACTATGAAGACACCCTTGCACGCAAAAATGCAGAGGGCTATACCAATTTCTTTGCTGAAATATTTACGAACATTAAAAAGACTATTTTTGAAGGTGAGGAGCTTCAAGGTGATGTCTATACGTCGCTTGAACTTCAGACACAGTTTTTTCTTGAAAAGAAACTGGCTGAAATCAATAAAAAGTGGAGCTCTGAAATGTCTGGAGGTATCGTTATGGATCCAAAAACAGGGGAGATTGTTGCTATGGCTGTGAATCCAACCTTTAATCCAAATTCGTTTCAAGGTGAGAATGTGTCTGTTTTCTCAAACCCACTTGTAGAGAGTGTGTATGAAATGGGTTCGATTATAAAACCGCTTACAATAGCTGCGGGTATTGATGCGGGAGTAATTACCGCAAAGACTACGTATAAAGATGAGGGTTTTCTTGTTTTAAATACTGCTCGCATAGCAAACTATGACGGTGTGGGAAGAGGTGTGGTTGATATGCAGACCGTGCTCAGTAAATCTTTGAATACGGGTGTTGCATTCGTGGTGAGTAAGCTCGGGAATAGTCGGTTTGCTGATTATTTCAAAGCACTTGAGCTTGGTGAGGAAACAGGAATTGACCTTCCAAATGAAACAAGGGGACTCATTCAAAATCTCGACAGCACTCGCGATATTGAGTACGCCACTGCGTCATACGGGCAAGGGATTGCTATGACGCCGATTGAAACTGTTCGAGCGCTTTCAACGCTTGCAAACGGAGGTGTCTTGCCGCATCCCCATCTTGGGAAGGAGATACAATATGATATTGGAACATCAAAAGAAATATCTTTTCCTCCAGGCGATCAGGTTTTTAAGGCTGAAACAACAGAAGAAGTGACTCGAATGCTTGTGTCGGTAGTTGATAACGCTCTTTTGGAGGGAAAAATTAAAAATCCACGCTATAGTGTTGCAGCAAAAACTGGAACAGCACAGATTGCTAAGCCTGAATCTAGTGGTTATTATGAAGATAGATTCCTACATTCATTTTTTGGTTATTTTCCGGCGTATGATCCTCAGTTCATAATCTTTCTGTATACGGTATATCCAAAAAATGTGTCGTACGCATCAGAAACACTCACGCAGTCATTTTCAGATATAACGCAATTTCTCATTAATTATTATGAAATTCCACCGGACCGTTAAATGCAAGAGTCTTTAATGGGATATTAAATATTAAATCATAAAAAATGAAGGCATACCTCAAAAAAATAATAGTAAAAATTATCGAGTGGGAGGCAAAGGTTGTTCTCCGTAAATACAAGCCAAAAATTGTGGCTGTAACTGGTAATGTGGGCAAAACTTCCACCAAGGATGCTATTTATACTGTTTTATCGCACTTCTTTTTTGTGCGTAAAAGTGAAAAAAGTTTTAACAGTGATATAGGTGTACCTCTCACGATTCTTGGATTACCCAATGCTTGGAATAATCCATTGAAGTGGCTTTTAAATATTTTGGAAGGACTCAAAATTATAATTCTTCCCAATCATTATCCAAAATGGCTTGTGCTTGAAGTGGGTGCAGATCGTCCGGGTGATATTGAAAAGATTGGAAGTTGGCTTCATCCAGATGTTGTGGTTATAACACGTTTTAGCGAAGTGCCTGTTCACATTGAATTTTTTGAATCAAAAGATGCGATTGTGAGAGAAAAAGGATACCTTGTTAAGGCGCTTAAAAAAGACGGTCTCCTTATATTGAATGGTGATGATTCAGACGCTCTCTCTTTGGCTCCTCATGCATTTATAAAGCCAATCACATATGGTTTTAAAGAAGGTCTTGATATTCGAGGATCAAATTATAATTTTGTATACGCACACGAGAAGCCGGTGGCAATTACATTCAAAGTTGATTATCAAGGAAGCTGCATGCCGATTTCGCTCGGACGCGTACTCGGTGTTCAGCATATCTATCCTGCACTCGCGGCAATTGCTGTTGGTGTATCACAAGGTTTAAATCCAATAAATGTTGCTGAGGCACTTATAGAGCATGAACCACCGCATGGGCGCATGAATCTTATTCCCGGTTTGAATAATTCAACAATTATCGATGACAGCTATAACTCTTCGCCTGTTGCGCTTGATGAAGCTCTAACGGCGCTTGAGTCTGCGGAAGTTACAGGAAGAAAAATTGCGGCACTTGGCGACATGCTCGAGCTTGGAAAATTTTCGATAGATGAACATAAACGCTTGGGAAAAAGATCTGCAAATATGTGTGATGTGTTGGTTGCTGTGGGTGTGCGAGGAAAGTTTTTTGCAGAAGCTGCACTCAAGGCACGAATGGCTAAGAAGAAAGTTTTTGTATTTGAAAATTCAGTTCAGGCTGGAGATTTTTTGAAGGAGTATATAGAAGAAGGAGATATTATTTTGGTTAAAGGATCTCAAGGTGTCCGCATGGAAAAAATAACAAAGCAAATTATTGCCGAGCCAGAACGCGCAAAAGAGCTTTTGGTACGACAAGATGAAGAGTGGGAGAGGCGTTAATAAAAAATAACCCCCGACGTACTGTCGGGGGTTTTGTGAATTGTTGTTTTCTTATCTTTGACCGTACCGAGGTCTCCACAGTTCAGACCATTTATTGCCACAGCCGCGTCCAGGCTCATGGTTGCTGCGCCCAGTTGTACTGCTCGGTTCGGGTACAGACTGTTCTGCCAGCCTTTGCCTCTGCCGGTCCAGTATATCCATCCATTCCTTATGGCGAAGTTCATCTGCAGCTTTTTGTTTCGCCGCGATTTGGGCCTCCTCGACTTTTTTCTCGGCGACCCTCTGCACCTCAGTCTCACGCTCGGCAGGAGTCATCTTGAGTGTCGCTGACATCAGGATGAACTCCTTGCCGTAGCTGTTACGGCCTCGGTGAAGTACTGCTGTTGGTGTCCATTCACACGGATCACCATCTTCAACCGGTTCCACCTTTGCTTCATGGTCAAGAATGATCTTGATCGTTACGGTGTAGAGATGAATTGTTGCTTCCCATTGGTCCTTTCTTGATTTGGGGTTGGTCCCCCTCAAGAATCTGAGCTTTTCGAATCTCTCATTAATTGCTAATG
>Ga0163149_10004590_pt1 | contig 14995 bp, 16 predicted proteins | sample OliLakLV19MP5G1_FD_148604 | JGI IMG/M metagenome (GOLD analysis project Ga0163149, IMG submission 148604) | Freshwater microbial mat bacterial communities from Lake Vanda, McMurdo Dry Valleys, Antarctica - Oligotrophic Lake LV.19.MP5.G1 | ecosystem: Environmental > Aquatic > Freshwater > Lake >...
CCCTTTTTCTTTTTTGAACTCTAAGTAGCTTCCTTTTTCTAGCTGATGCCCAATACTTTCTTTTGTTTCGGGGTCAACAATCCAATATTCTTTTATCCCTGCTTTTTGGTAGGCATCTTTTTTTTTGGTGAGATGCAATTTTTTTGAACCGGGTGAAAGAATTTCAATGATCAGGTCTGGGGCACCATAAATACCATCTGTTTTTATTATGGATTTATTTTCAGTCGAAACAAAAATGATATCCGGTTGAAAGGCGTTCTTGCCCGACAGGTAAACATCAACAGGCGCAGCGAATGCCTTTCCCAACTTCATTTTTAAGACATGCGGTAAAATTGCGGTTAGCAAATTTCCTGAAACTTCCTGATGAATAATAGTTGGTGCAGGCGACATAAATAAAGAGTTATCAATCAATTCGGCACGGGTGCCTTCGGGCAGCATCTTAAATACTTCCAATAGCGTGCGGGGTGGAGTTTGATAGGATACTTGCATGCTGTTAAAATTTAAAAATATGGTTGAGAATTGCTGAACTCAATTTACCTGTTTCCTTTTTTAAGAGCGCGTATGTGCCCATGTTAAGTTGGTAGCCGATAGTTTCTTTTGTTAAAGGCTCAACAATCCAATATTCTTTAACTCCGGCTTTTTCATAGGCATCTTTTTTTTTGGTGAGATCCAATTTTTTTGAACCGGGCGAAAGAATTTCGATCACAAGATCGGGGGCACCATGAATACCATCTTCATGCAGAATTGCACTATTTTCTTTGGCAACAAAAACAACATCTGGTTGAAATATATTTTCCTTATCTAAAAAAACATCAACCGGCCCGGTAGTTACCTCGCCAAGATTTTTTTTTGCCGCCAAATTGTATAACTGGGTTGCTAACAAAATAACGATACGCTGATGGCTAAGAGTTGGAGCAGGCGACATATATAATGAATTATCAATTAATTCAGCTCGTGTGCCTTCGGGCAGCATCTTAAATACTTCCAATAGTGTGCGGGGCGGTGTTTGATAGGATACCTGCATGCTGTTAAAATTTAAAAATATGGTTGAGAATTGCTGAACTCAATTTACCTGTTTCCTTTTTTAAGAGCGCGTATGTGCCCATGTTAAGTTGGTAGCCGATTGTTTCTTTTGTTAAAGGCTCAACAATCCAATATTCTTTAACTCCGGCCTTTTCATAGGCATCTTTTTTTTTGGTGAGATCCAATTTTTTTGAACCGGGCGAAAGAATTTCGATGATCAGGTCTGGGGCACCATAAATACCATCCTTTTTTAATTTGGATTTATTCTCAGTTGAAATGAATATAATGTCAGGTTGAAAAGCATTTTTGTTGGATAGAAAAACATCAACTGGTGCTGCATATACTTTTCCTGACTTTTTTTGCCTCACATGCATAAAGATAAGACTGGCAAGAGTAACTGATACATCCTGATGGCTAAGAGTTGGAGCAGGCGACATGTATAATGAATTATCAATTAATTCAGCTCGTGTGCCTTCGGGCAGCATCTTAAATACTTCCAATAGCGTGCGGGGTGGTGTTTGATAGGATACCTGCATACCCAAAGATAAACATTTAAACTTTTGAAGACTAACTCTTCACTTCCGCCTGGCTGAGCTCTTCGTAAAGTTTCAGACTTTTTTCTGTAAACCGAGTGGTGTCAAGTTCCAGGCCTTTTAATATGTCGAGCAGGGCATTTATCTTTCCTTCCGTGGTAAAGAACTTATTGAGAATCATGATCTTCTGTTCTTTCAACAGGCAATAACCCGCTTTAAAATTTCCCTTCTCGTACCTCAAAATGTAGTCCGATTCGGCAATTAAATCTTCGAGTTTGGTAAGAAATTGATTGGTGTACTTAATCATTCGTAGTGGCGAATTTTTAGAGTGGCAAGATAACCTTAAATTTACGATTTACGAATTGCGATTTACGAATTTGAACTGGTTTATTCATTCGTAATTCGTCATTCGTAATTCCAAAATGAACGAAGAGAAAACCCTTATCGTACTTGTTGGGCCAACCGCTGTAGGGAAAACCTCGGTTGCTATACAGTTAGCTGAACATTTTAAAACGGAGATTATTTCGGCTGACTCGCGCCAGATTTATAGAGAATTAGAGATTGGTACAGCTAAACCAACAAACGAGGAATTATCTCAGATCAAACACCATTTTATTAATTCACACTCTATTGTGGATGCGTATGATGCTGGCTCGTATGAACGAGATGCCTTGCTACTGATCAATGACTTATTTAAAAAGTATGACACCTTGATTTTATGTGGCGGTTCAGGATTATATGTAAAGGCCGTGTTAGAAGGGTTTGATGAAATGCCTGAAATACCTGCAGGTACGCGCGAGAAAATTATGTCAGAGTATGAGGTAAAAGGGTTATTGTGGTTGCAGGATCAAGTGAAAGAAGTTGACCCGGATTATTTTAATGAAGTTGATATCAAGAATCCGCATAGGCTCGTGCGCGCGCTCGAACTTCACGCAGCCGAAGGTAAACCCCTTAATGAGCTTAGAAAAAAAAGAAAAGTAAGCAGAGCATTCAAATCGATCAAGATTGGCCTCGAAGCAGAACGAGAAGAGCTTTATAGACGGATTGACTCGCGTATGGATGATATGATTGCCGCAGGGCTTTTTGAGGAGGCTGAGAAATTCTTTTCACAACAACATCTAAATGCTTTGCAAACCGTAGGCTACCGAGAGATATTTGGATACCTGAATAAACAATATGATAGGGAAGAGGCAATTCGATTACTGAAACGAAACTCAAGACGATATGCTAAGCGACAACTGACCTGGTATAAGCGTGATCAGGAAATTAAGTGGTTTAACATTAATCAGGTTACCGAAATGATTGGTTTAATTGAAGGTTGATAAAGGACAATTGATAATTTTGTTAGTGTTAATTACTAAAAATTCAAGTTGACTAATAATTATTTATTTAAAAGTGAATGAATAAAAAGGTTTTAGTCATTACATACTATTGGCCACCGAGCGGTGGTGTGGCTGTTCAACGATGGCTGAAGTTTAGTAAGTACTTGAGAGATTTTAATTGGGAGCCTGTTATTTACACGGTTTCCAATGGGGAGTTTGCTGAAGTTGATAATTCTTTGTTTTCCGAAATTCCTGAAAATATAAAAGTATTAAAACACAAGATTTGGGAGCCTTACTCAGTCTACAAATTATTTACAGGCAAAACGACAAGTAAAAGAATAAACAGAAATACAATTCAGACAGGGAAATCGCTTTCCTTTTCTGAAAGAATTTCTATCTGGATTCGTGGAAATTTATTTATTCCTGATACGCGATTTTTATGGATAAAACCTTCCATAGCTTTCCTAAGAAATGAGTTAAAAAAAAATAAGTATGAGGCCATCATCTCAACGGGGCCACCCCATTCAAACCACTTAATTGCTCTGCAGTTAGCAAAATTAACGAAACTCCCCTGGTTAGCTGATTTTCGCGATCCTTGGACCACAATGGATTACTTTAAAGATTTGAAATTGACTAGGTGGGCATACAATAAACATCATAAATTAGAGCTAGCAGTTCTTAAAAATGCAACGGTGGTAGTTGTGGTTGGGAGTTTAATGAAACAAGAATTCGATAGGAAGGGAGCTAAGCGTGTTGAAATTATTTCGAATGGATTTGATGAGTTTGATTTTAATAGTCCAAAACCAACTGTCCTTGACTCAGATTTTACCTTGGTGCATGTTGGTTCGTTTCTTAAGCGAAGAAATCCATATTCTCTTTGGAAGGTAATTTCACTTTTGAAAAAAGAACAACACCCAATGGCTGACAAAATAAAAATAAAATTGGTTGGCAGGGTGGAGCAGTCTATTCTCGACTCAATTGATGAGTTTGGTTTAAAGCCAAATCTTATTCAAGTTGATTATGTACCACACAACAAGGTGGTGGAGTATTTGAAATCGGCACAAATTCTATTACTTCCTATTGACGATTTTGAAGGGGCTAAATGGGTACTTACTGGAAAGTTATTTGAATATCTTGCGTCATCGCGACCGGTGTTGTGTATTGGACCAAAAGAAGGTGATGCAGCAAAGGTACTTGCGGAAACTGGATTAGGAGATACGTTTGAGTTTGATGATTTAGCTGGGTTAAGAATCTACCTGATAAATCAATTTGAACGCTACAAGAAAAATACACTTTTCATAGAAAAAAATACAAGTATAAACAAGTATTCAAGGCGCGGACTAACGGAAAGGCTTGCTGCTTTGTTAAACGAAATTTCAGAATGATAAAATTACTAACAATAATTGGAGCCAGACCCCAGATCATTAAGGCATCAGCTATGAGTCGGGCAATTAGGAACAATTTTTCAGGCCAAATCTTTGAAGTATTGGTGCATACCGGGCAACATTATGATGCGTCAATGTCTCAGGTTTTTTTTGATGAACTTGAAATGACTAAGGAAAATTATAACCTGCAAGTTGGTTCTGGATCGCACGCAGTGCAGACCTCTCAGATGATGGTTAAGATCGAAGAGATACTTAATGAGGAAAAGCCAAATGCAGTTCTTTTATATGGAGATACAAACTCAACGTTAGCGGCTGCAGTAACAGCGGCCAAACTTCATATTCCAATAATTCATGTTGAGGGTGGGGTGCGATCCTTTAACAAAAAATTCCCCGAAGAAGTAAATCGACTACTTTGTGACCATCTTTCAACCTTGATTTTTGTTCCCACTCATTCTGGAATTAATAATTTGCTAAAAGAGGGATTTAATACTCAAAACACACCACCCTATACTTCTGATAATGCCGGAGTCTTTTTTTGTGGGGATATAATGTATGATAACTCGTTATATTTTGGTTCTCAGGTTGAAAAGAGAAAAGAATATCTTGTCGATCTTGGAGTTCAGGATAGAGAATTTGCTTTAGTTACTCTGCATCGGCCTAGTAATGTTGACGATCCTGAAGTGTTGGCTAATTTACTCAAAACGTTCCTGCGAATTTCTAAAAATTCAAAGTTGCCTTTTGTTTTTCCAATGCATCCGCGAACCAAAAAAATATTTGAAGAGCAACTAGATAAACTATTGATAGAATCCATTTCTGAAAGTGAAATTCATTTAGTACAGCCAGCTTCATTTATTGAAATGACCCTGCTTGAAAATCGCGCTCAAATTATTTTTACTGATTCGGGTGGTGTACAGAAGGAAGCTTACTATTTTAACAAACCGTGTGTAATTCTTTTGGAAGAAACCCCATGGCCTGAACTTATTGAAAGTGGAACAGCCATCCTAACGGGATCAAGCACTGAAAAAATTGAAAATGCCTTTTCAAATCTAATGTCTCGTAAAAATGAACTAACTTTTCCCACTATCTTCGGAGATGGTCAAGCAGCTTCCTTTATTTGTAAAAAAATAATCGCTTCCTTTTGTAGTTGACTATTTTAATTTTTTAATAATCGCAGCTCTTTGCTTAAATTCTTCCATAGTTATTGCTGGATTGCCAATGTAAGTGGTATCAGATTCTGTATCCTTTAAAACCACTGCGCCAATTCCAGTCATCGTATTGGGAGCAATTTTGATTTTATTCTTTATAGAAACAGAAGGTGCAATCCATGAATTTTTACCTACTAAACTACTACCTGCGATCATAGCATTGGCAATTATTAGTGAGTTCTTTTCTATCACTACGCCATGAGCAATGTGTACAAGATTATCAATTTTAACGTTTTCAAAAATTTCAGTGCTTCCCATTACTCCGCGATCGATGCATGTATTATTATGTATTTCCACATAATCATGAATAATTACATTACCGATATGGTCAAGCACAACATACTCTCCGGCTTCGTTTTTTTCGTAACCAAATCCATAATTTCCAATAGTGTTATTGCATCCGATTGTAACATAGCTTCCAATTTTAGTGTCGGCTAATATGCAGGTGTTATGCAGAATTTCGCAGTAGTCGCCAATCATGCAATTTTCCTCAATAATTACTCCATGACCAATGTAACAATTGTTGCCTACTGAAGCATTGTGGTGAACGAAGGCTGAATTCTCAATTTTGTTTTCGCGTTTTCCTTTGGTGAATAACGTCTTAATGATTTTGAAGAATGCCGCCCTTGGGTTTTCTACTACTAAGAAATTACTATTACTATGCTTCAGTACTTCATACGATTTTTTTGTCAATACTAATAGGGCAAGATTTAGATTTTTCGAATCCACTTTACTGCAATTTGAGTCGCTTACCCAACTAATCTTTTGACGTTGATCGACTTCGCCAATCTTATCAATTGCAACAGCATCAGTTATTTCTGCCGTTGAGTTTTTAACGTATCTTTCTTCCTCTGTAAAAAGATCGAGAACCTGGTTGACTGTTAGTGCTTTCATCGTTTTAGATTACCCAACGGATTACTTCAAATGCTTCTGCAAGTTTAGTATTGATTTGTACGCCTCGAATTGTGGCCAATGAATTTATAAAATTCGCATTTAGGTATGATCGGTGCTTTTGTGATTCATAAGCATTTAGTGCTTCTAGTTTCCTTTCGATATGTTTTAAATCTAGTCTAATAAAACTGGAGGTATTAAAAGTCAGGTTATTCCAGGGGAGCTCATAAGCTAGGATTGATGTATTTTTAAAAGCCCGCAAACCTTCTTCCGAAATCACTTGATGATCTTGATGTATGTCAGTTAGAGTTGGCATAAACACCAAATCAGGTTCAATACGGGTTTTAATTTTGACTAGTTCTTCCAAAATATCTTGCCTAAACTCTTTAAATCTTCGCACATCGAAATCATAGAGAATTAGATTCTCGGATGGTATTCCTAGAATTTTGGTTGCCACCCTTACTTCTTTCTCTAACGTATCGGGCGCAAGGTGCGGAGGCAACGACCTTGTGCAAATAGAAAAAGCAACATAATAAACCTCAGCACCTTCCTGAATGAATTTAGCGATACTTCCTCCGCAACCAAGTTCACCATCGTCAGTATGGGGAGCTAACACCAAGATTTTTTTCTTCATGAAATAGAAAATTTGAACGCTATTTAACTAAAAATATGAAGATTATTATATAAAATTTGGAATTGCTGCAACGAGCAGGTTTAAGTGCAAATTCTCAATCAAACTAAAGCCGGAGTAATTGTAGAAAGAACGGATGCAACAGCAATTAAAACTGTACTACTTTCGTATTATCGAAATTGGAAAGAAGGAATTACCGTAAATAAATCAGCAATTGATCAATACTCAAGAGAGCAATTAACAAGTAAGTTGGTTAAATTATTAGAAAATTTGTCGGCAGGTTCATCTGGAAATTAATAATTAGTTTTGAGATTAGAATGAATGCCAGTCTATGATCAAATATTTTCCATTCACAGCATCTTTCGATATGAAGATGGGAGTGTCTCCCATGAAGGAATCTGATTTGGTTATTGAGATTGATGCGCACTATCAAAAAGAAACAGCTTTAAAGAATTCATTGCTTAATCAGGATCATGCCTATTATTTTAATAAGCTACAGGGCACTTCTGCTGCAGAGTGGGAAGCGTTAGAAAAAATAACTGCCGACCTGATAACGTATGATCCCGTAAATTTCTCCCTTTACAAAAGCGGTAAGGAGTGGCGTTGGGTAAACAGGTTATTAAACGAATCGCAAAGCTTTACTTTCGGAATCGATACCTCATTACCTCTTTCACCTTTAGATTGGATTGGGCGACAGATTCAGGAAGACCTCGTGATATTGGACAATAAAGGAGTGGTTGTTGCAGGGCAATTGTGTTTTCCTAGTGGCTGGTCATTAAATGAAAAATTAGGCAAGCAATTTATAGAAGTGCATGCACCGCTTCCTGCTGTTACTAACCCCATGATTTTAGCTGCGAATAAACTCATAGAGCGCATTCCTGTCGGCAAACCAATGTCAAGAAATAATTGGGGATTCCGCTTTGGAGATCAACTGGATTTATCATCAAAGCACACCGTAAGCTATCGGCAGAAGATTCGTGAAGGATTGTCTGAGCTTACACCAGAAGCTATAGGACAAAAAATATTTCTACGGGTAGAACACCAAACACTTACACGATTGGCTTATTCAGATTGTATTTTATTTACAATACACACCCATCAAAGTCCATTGGAAGAGGAAGTAATAAACCGAGAGCGAGCCGGAGTAATGCTATCCTTTTTAAAAACAGTGCCGCCAGATTTGATTAACTATAAAGTGATGGATTTGTTTTATGACAGACTGATTGAGTATTTGAAATCGATAGACTGAGCCAGCTGTTATCGTTGTCACCGGTTCGGTTTAGAATCTTCTCAATAATCTCGATTGCTTTTTCTAACCCAGTGCATTTACCAATCCAAATATTTATAAATTATTCGAATTAATCGATAAGCTTCATCCATATTTTTTGCCTCGTAAGAAATCGTGTAGCCATCTACTCGTTTCATGCCGGGTATGCCCATGGCAACATCGGCACGGGTAGGAGTGTCCGCTTTAAGTACAAACTCGATTGGATTCTTTATAGATAAGGGTTTAGCATTTTTTAAATCTTTAATGGCAGCAATTGTTTGGGTTTGTAGTTCCTTATTCACCACATCAGGATGAATAAGTTTAGCGGCACTGGAGCCAATGGCCTCTTTGGTAATGACAGTTCGTGTGGTAGTTAGTTTTTTAATTTCATCCGAAAAAGTTTTATCACCACTTGCTAATATTACGGGCACCCCGATCGAGCCAGCAAAGAAAGTATTCAATCCGCCTTCACCTACTTCGGTGCCATTAAGCCAAAGGCCTTTTACAACACCTGAACCTGTGTGTGCAAGAAAACCATTTTCAGTTCCCGCCATGGCGTGATAGCCAATAAAGATTATACCATCAAAACTTGAATCAAGACCCTGCACCATACCCAAAGGCTTGATGTTACTCTGAATGTATTCTACACGTGGGTCAAGTTCAGTGTGCAATAAGTTCTGCATATCTCCATGACTATCATTTACTAGTATGGTAGCAGGACCGGTCTGGAAAATTGCTTTTACAACAGTATTCACTTCTTCTGTCATTAGTTTTCTTCCTGTTGCATAGTCTTTTCCACTGCTGTTAACCATTGCCGAAGTACCAATGCCGCCAATACCTTCCATATCCACCGAGATGAAAATTTTAACAGCTTTCTGCTGAGCAAAAGATAATGTGGAAATGCTAAGGAGAAAGAGTAGTAGTTTTTTCATGGTTGAACAGTTATGGTTGTTAAAAATAAAAACTTATCAAGACTCTGCCTATTTGAAACTTCAAAAAAAGAGAAGAATCACTTCCGCTATTTTAATGAGGTGATTATTTATTTTGCGCATTGGGCGATTTGAAATGCAATTTTTTTGAACCAGCTCTGCGTACGCTATTTTTTAAAATACTCAACCTAAATCAAACCTTTTTCAAAGGCAATGCGAATCATTTGAAGTGAGTTATCGGCACTCAATTTTTTCTGAATATTTCTTCGGTGCGTTTTTACAGTGAGCGCAGATATAAAGAGTTCATTAGAAATTGATTCGTTGCTATGCCCTTTTGAAAGCATCTGAATAATTTCTAGTTCTCTGCCAGAGAGTAGCGCACTTTGATCTCGCTGTTTAGGTATTTTCGGGAATTGGTTCTTTCCTTCGCAGATGTAGTGAATAATTTCGACTATTAAATCGGCATCTGTCGATTTGTTAACGAGTCCATTTGCACCAGCTGTGGAGGCTTCTTGCGAATATCCCCATTCTTCATGCATGGTGAGAACTAAAATTTTTGTTGTTTTATTTCTGGTTCTAATTCGTTTTACAACTTCAAGCCCACCAAGGATTGGCATCTCAATATCAATGATTAATAAATCCGGATTGAGCGCATCAATTTTGTTTAATAAAGATCTGCCATCATTGAATTTTCCAATTACCTCAAACCCGCCATACACAGTTAGTAATTTGTCAAGGCCATCCATGAATATCTTGTGGTCATCAGTTAATATCGTGCGGATCATAAGATTATTTTTTTAATGGAATATCAATTGAATAAGCTGTTCCGTTTTTTCCGGATTCAAAATCCAAATTACCATTTAATGAATCAACTCTTGACTGAATATTACTTAGGCCAAGCCCTGGAGTAATCAAAGCAGGATCGAAACCAATGCCATCATCGGTGTAAACGATATTCAGATAATCGGGGAATACATTAATGTGAATAGATATATTTTTACTTTTTGCATGCCGGGTTGAGTTCGATACTAGTTCTTGAATAATTCTAAAGATAGTAGTGTTCAAATGGGTATCGGTTACTTCGGTGCCTAAAAAATCAAACTTGATTTGAATAAGACCGTGTTCATTAAGTTTTGCAATATAGTTTTGCAACCCTGCTGACAATCCATACTTACTAATGCCTGGGGGAGCCAGGCCATATACAATGCCCCTGATATCTGTTATTGCTCTTTGAAGTTGATTTTGAATCGTGGTTGCCTCTTGAGTTTCGGTTTTTTTATTTAACTGTTCAGCAATAAATTTAATGGAGGCTAAGTCTGTACCAATACCATCATGCAACTCTTTCGCTATACGAGACCGTTCGCGCTCGGTGGCTTCAATCTCCGCATTTAATAATTTCTTTTGTTGTTCATTGATTAATCCTAAATATTCATTCCTTTTTCTATACTGTTTTATTCCGCCTCTGTAAAGTAATAGTCCTACTAGTGCCAGCGCGAGTGCCGTTGTTATTCTAAAGTACCAGGTGCTCCACCAAGGAGGGCTGATTTGAAAAGGTATGGCTGTTGCAGCAATCCAAGTGTTGTGGTCAACTGAGAATTGAAAATCGAGATTATACTTACCCGGTGCTATTGATAATAGATTTAAAACTCGTGCTTGAGTTTCTATCCAGTTTGATTCTTCTTTAATTCGATAGCGGGCATAAATATTTTGGTTGGAGAAGGATATGAATCCAAATCTTATTTGAAGTGGAGCGTTATGTGGTAATATTATCTTTTCAGTTTTGCTTACACTTATTGGATTGATTAAGTCATAATAAAATATAGGCTGTGTTTTCTGTGTTAAGGTTTTCAGAGGGATGATTTTTAATTTTTTATCTGATATGGCCCAAATTGAAGTATCTGTAAAATGAATACTAGTTATTCTATCGTTGAGGGATTCATTGGATATTACATTGCGAATTTTAAAGTGATTGTCATATGAAGATACTCTTTCAACAGCGATTAAACCTTTTTCTGTTGCAAGCCAGATTAGTGAATCGAGTTGCACAGCATGATAAACGTCATTGAAAATAGAATTTTGATCGATGTTAAATGGGCTAATTTCAAGGGTCTTTTCATTAATAAGCTGAAATCCATTGCCGATTGTTCCAATGAGAATTTCTGATTCATTAATTGTAGTCATAGTTTTAATTCGGGAATTAATTAAAATTTCAGGTTTGGCCAACAGATTAAATTTTTGATCATATATTTCAAGTCCGGTTCTGCCGCTTATGAATAGCTTCTCATTTTTGCATATAATAGCTAGGTGAATAGTATTGGTTTGCACGTATTTTGATCGACCATCTGGATAGAATTTTGAAAGTCTCAGCTTACCGACTGCCCAATAAGCTGAATCAGATTCGCTGAAACTTGTATATGAGCCTTCTATTGACCGATTTATATGGCTAGTATTTAAATCAACTATGTATGTTCTATTTGTGCTAGCTGAAACCCACAGTTCATTATTGCTTGTTATAAATAGCGCGCGGATTGGTGGCTCAAAAATTTTCTTCCAAATTAGGTTACCAGTACTAAGTTCATATTTTGAAACAACGCCTTTTTGATCGCCAATATAGCAGTGATCAGAACCGAATGTTACAACTCGTGTCTTTTCATCTAGATCAAAACTTTTTGTTTCAAGATTAGAAGTGTAGAATACTCCTTGTTCTAATGTGCTAAACCAAAATCCGCCTTCATGATCTTGCAATACCCTCGTAATGGAGTACTCAGATAAAAATTGACTAGTAACTATTTTATAAGTTCTATCAATCTTGTCGACACCATTGCCTGAATATCCAACCCAATAGAATCCTTCATCGTCTTTAGATAAACTTATAATAGAGGCTCTACCGGTGAATACCTTTTTAAGAGTTATACCATCATACTCAAAAATATCAGAATTGATTGTAAGCAAACTGAGATTGCCATACTGGAGCGAAGAAATTACTTTATTATGCGAAAGTGTGTCAGTAAGTTGAATGATAAAGGACTTATTGTTGATGGATAGTTTCTTTACCTTATTGGACAGCACAGATAACCCGACAAGGAGTTTCATTTCCTTGGAAATCTTTAAAGTCAGGTGATTTGTGTGGAAATTTTCGACATCAACATTGCCCATAGGATCAATTTTAACAATTGATTTTTCAGTAGAGAAATAAATGGTGTCCTTAAACGAGTATAATCCATACATTAAATTGTTTTGTGCAAGGTCTCCAAGATATTTACTCCAATTTATAGGATGTATTTTCCCATGATCGTAATATGATATATTTCCAGAATAAGTTCTGAACCAAATGCGTTGTTGTTCATCTTCAGTAAAGCCAAAAACTACAGGGTCAGTTAATCCATCTTTTATTGTTAATGTCTGCATTTTAAATCCATCAAAGCGAACTACTCCATGGTCTGTTGCAAACCAGATAAATCGTTGACTATCCTGAAAAATATCATATACTTCATTACTTGTTAGCCCATCGTTAATTGAGTAGCTGATAAAGTTTGGCGTTTGAGATTTAGCAAAAAAAACACCACTGTATGCGCAAAGGAAAAACACTATCTTTTTCAAATAAGGCATAGGTTTCTGGTCTCTGAAATTAAATTACTATTGGCATGTTGAAAGAGAATTCAAAAAAATATAAACCCAAGTTATTGAATTTCAAATAATTCTAAACATTGCATACTCTTTTTGGAGTATTAAATTACAGGTATGATGCAATAGAAGATAGAAGTTTTTAGGCGAAAGGCATTGGGTAAATTTACTTAACCTAAGGACTAACCCATGAAACAGTCTTTCACCCACACAAGGGCCAAGTAAACCCGCAGCATTTTTAAATTTTATTTTGTTCGATGATTTCTATAAGCCAATAAAAGCGCAGTCGGTGGCTGTCGGCAACCTACCCAATGCCGTGCAGTGGCTGAATTTAAGCACGGGCGTAATCAATGAACCCGGCTACTTGTTTGCGTACCTGAGTTATGACGACCAGAATGCCCAACCAGTGTATTATGATGAGTTTACCATTACCCATGCCGAGAGCCATTTAATACAGGCTACCAGTTACTATCCCTATGGGTTACCAGCCTATACATGGATGCGCGAAGGAGAAACTGCAAACAAGTTTGCTTTCCAAGGCAAGGAGTTAGATCCAAATTCTGGCTGGAACGACTTTGGTAGCCGTATGTATTGGGCTGACTTAGGACGATGGTTTGCAACAGACCCCCAGAGGCAGTTTGGCAGTCCATATCTTGCATTAGGTAATAACCCAACTTTAGGTGTTGATCCGAATGGTGAGTTTGTTTTTTTATTCCCATTATTGTTGGCGCATTCGGTTTGGTTCGTGGAGACACGAACCAGGGTGTTCGATCCCCAGAGGCAGTTTGGCAGTCCATATCTTGCATTAGGTAATAACCCAACTTTAGGTGTTGATCCGAATGGTGAGTTTGTTTTTTTATTCCCATTATTGTTGGCGCATTCGGTTTGGTTCGTGGAGACACGAACCAGGGTGTTGGTTTATAAAATGAGAAATCAAATTTTCAATTCAATTACTAACACTTAGAATGAGATTGGTATTTGCGAGTGTGATAACATTATTAGCGGTAGTTTCTTATGGTCAGGAAATCGAGTATGGTATTTTTTGTCGTCAGAATGCTGCTGGAGATTATTCTGTAAAGACAGTAATCATTTTAAACGCTGATCAGACATTTGAGTATGAGTTCACCGGGCATATGATTCGCGACAAAGCAAAAGGAACTTTCTCTGTGAGTAAAAACAGTGTTATCAAATTAAGCTATGATACATCTGGCTTAAAAGATCAAAATGAAAAAGAGATAATCGATATGGCCCCCAAGGTGATGAATTATGAAAACGGAAGACTGTATGAGGTAGATAAAAATGGTAAGGCTATAAAAACGAAAAGACTTTTGAGCAGATATAGACGGTTTTACTTGCTTGGCAGCTATTCGAGGCGTAAGGATGTATTTTTAGAAAAAAAGGATGGTAAAAAACCCTGTGAGTAGTAACATATAAACCCCTTATAATACTTCCCATATGAGTTCTGTTGTGACTCCATATAATGACCAGTTTCTCAGATATTTCTTATTTCCATGGCTAAGAAATTAATACTCCGAATTATTTTTTCGTGGGTTGCACTTGCAACCCACTATCAGGTATTTTCTCAAACATCAAATGAAAAGAGAGATAGCCTTTCAAAAATTGGATATTATACCGATAGCCCCAATTATTGGATTGTCAATAATTTCATCTTTTCTACTAGGTCATTTAGATTCCTAAATTTAAATAGAAAGGAAATGTCAGGTAAGAAAGTATTGACTGAGGAAGAAGTGAAGAATAGATTTAGCATTACGCTTAAATCTGGAGCAAATCAAATTACAACCAGAAAACAATTTATTATTAACGATAAAATTATTCTATTAAATAAAGATTCGGTTAGAATTGTCGATGATAATAAAATAATTACAATTTTTAACATTACTGGAGATGAGTTACTCAAGAAATATAGCATTAACAATAAAAGTGGAGGCATTGTGATCAAAACACGTGATACCAATTAATTATTTTAATCTCTCGCCCTTGTTGGGTGTGTCACGAAGGAATAAGACAGTCGGTTTTATTCCATGCTGTATAAGAGATTGTCTCGTCCTGAAATAGGTTTACACGAATTAACGTGTAAACGAGATGAAAAAATCAGATAAAACCATTCAGGAACAAGAAGCTATTATAGCTGAGTATTTGTTGGGCGATACTACCTATCGTAAAT
>Ga0163149_10004597_pt1 | contig 14974 bp, 17 predicted proteins | sample OliLakLV19MP5G1_FD_148604 | JGI IMG/M metagenome (GOLD analysis project Ga0163149, IMG submission 148604) | Freshwater microbial mat bacterial communities from Lake Vanda, McMurdo Dry Valleys, Antarctica - Oligotrophic Lake LV.19.MP5.G1 | ecosystem: Environmental > Aquatic > Freshwater > Lake >...
GGGTTGGAAATCACAAAATCTTGACTGATCGTGACCGACCCGAGTAGAAAACATCCACAGCACAGACGCGGCGGAATCGCCGGTCACGTTCCGCCGGAACCGCTGGTCATCTTCGCCGGAATACGCAATCACGTAGTCGTTGCCGTTCTTGAATACCTCCGCGGCAAACCCGAACCCGCCACCCGGCGGTACTAAGCCGGTTTGTTGCTCCCAACCGAACGACTCAGAATCGATCGAGTTTTGCAGAGATCGTGAATATGCCAGGTAGCTAAGTACAGCGAGCTGCGGATCTGTAGCGGTCATGATTTGTACTCCAGAAAAGGTGCGAGTTCACGAAAAACACGTCTTTCGCGAAGTCTGCCGAACACTGAGGGTCGCTCCCGCAGGATTGCCCAGTTTGACTCGTGCAAGTACAAGGGATCCGGAGTGCGTTTTCGTTGCTGGACTTCGCGACGAATTTTGCCGCTGCTATCGTTCGGGCGAAGTTCGACCAGCAAGTTCGCTTTGCGCCCAAGATATTCGGACGGCACGGAATCCAACACCCAGCGCTCCCCCTTGACCCGAAAGGCCCATTGTCCTGTGGGCGGCTGGCCGTTGTTCAGCCAAAACGTGACCTCATCGGTTCCAGCGACTAACCACCACACGCCACTAGCAGGCCGTTGAAAAAGGTCTGAACTTGTCCGATCTTGGCATGCCTGCCATGGGGTGTGTTGAACGGGAGATAGAGCGATGCGTAGCCAAGTGGATCCCCAGTCTCATCTGTTCAGTTACTTCTCGCCCGAGGAGCGCGTGCCGGCAACGCACCCGCTGCGCTCGATCAAGGCGTACACGGAGTTGGCACTGCAGCAGATTCAGCCGTTGCTGGACGGGATTTACAGCCAGATTGGCCGCCCATCGATTCCGCCGGAGAGATTGCTGAAGGCACAGCTGTTGATTGCGCTGTACTCGGTGCGCAGCGACCGACTGTTCTGCGAGACGCTCGACTACAACATTCTGTTTCGCTGGTTCCTGGACATGAGTCTGGAGGAGCCGGCTTTTGATCACTCGACGTTCAGCAAGAACCGCGAGCGCCTGGCGCACGAACAGGTGGCGCTGAGGTTCTTCGATGCCGTGGTGCGCGAAGCGCGGCGCCTTGATTTGCTGTCGGACGAGCACTTCAGTGTCGATGGCAGCTTGATCGAGGCCTGGGCGTCGCTGAAGTCGTTTCGACCCAAGGACGGTGGCGGCTCGCCGCCGGATGCGGGTGGGGATCGGGACTTCAAAGGCGAGCGGCGCCGCAACGACACGCACGCCAGCACCACCGATCCAGAAGCCAAGCTGAGTTTTACGGGTCACGCGTTGATGGACAATCGCCATGGTCTGGTCACCGATGTGTCGCTCACGGCCTCGGTGGGCGTCACCGAGCCGGAAGCAGCGCTGGCGTTGCTCTCGCGGCAGCGCCGCAAGCATCTTCGGCCCAAGAGCGTCGGCGCTGACAAGGGCTATCACACGCAGCAGTTCGTCACGGGGCTGCGAGCGACGCACATCGCACCGCATGTCGCCTGCGTGAGCAACCGCACCACCCGAGGACTCGATGGGCGCACGCTCAACGCGCCTGCCTATCGAGCCAGCCAAATCGTGCGCAAACGCATCGAGCAGTTCTTCGGCTGGGGCAAGAGCGTCGGCGGCTTGCGCAAGACCCGGCTGCACGGCGTTGAGCGCAACGCGCAGCTGATGTGGCTCACTGCTGCGGCCTACAATCTGCTGCGCATCAGCCGCCTGTGTACGACAACCCAATAGCCTGTCCCAGAGAGCACCCATGAGCCGATCTGAAGCGTTACATCTAGCCGAATCGCAGCAAACGCGGCGAGCGGGCAACGACATGACATGCTCATCACGCCGTCGCGCTGTTCCTGAGTGCATGAAATCCATCAATCATCAGCCTTTTTCAACGGCCTGCTAGGCCATGGCGGTACCACGACGTGACAACGCAACATCGAGCACGTCACGCTGAGGACGCCGCCGCTCGATGGCGCGGTTCGTACGCTACTGATCCGGCGTAATCAGCCGCACGGTCGGAAAGTAGCCCCGAAAGCGACCCGCGTCCCGAGTCAGTAGGGGCCACTGCATAACCGCCGCGTGCGCACCAATATAGAAGTCGGGCAGGACGCCCTGCTTCGTTCCCTTCCGTCGTCGGTACTCCAGGAAGACTTTTCCGGCCAGGAACAGCGCGTCGCGCGGGATCGGCTCGACCACCACCGACGCGTCCACGAGCACGCGCTCCAGTTCCTCGATCCTCGCAAATGCGATGGACAGCTCCGAATAGATGACCGGATTAATCACGAGCCGATCCGTCAGGCTGGCCGTCTCCAGCTGCCCTTGTGACCACTGCGCCCATTTCGGGTCGTCCGACACGACGTCTAGCAGGACGTTGGTGTCGACGAGGATCATGCGCTTACGGGCCGCGGGTCAGGGCAAGAATCGCCTCCGTCGTCATGCGCACCGTCGCTCGACCGCGCAGCTTGGCGAAGCGGCTCACACGAGGCTTGCTGCGCCCTCCTGCCGGGCGAAGCACCACGTCCCCGTTGGGCAGGCGTTCGAACGAGACCCGCGCACCTGGCTTCAGACCCAAGTAGTCGCGCACCGTCTTCGGAACCGTGACCTGGCCTTTGCTCGTCAGATTGGTTGCCATAAAGTGTTACCTCTATTTAGGAGAGTAATACATCGTGGTTGGCGACAACAATGTTCTTATTCGGTAGGCGGATTATCCGCACGATGTCGAAGTGAACTGAACCAAAAACGATATACGCAAACATCGGGAGTCGAGTGTCAACGCTGCAGACAAACGAACGCGGCAACTGGCCGTCGTGAACCTGACGCGGCCTCAAGCCATATCCCTTGGCGATTGCCGCCTGCGAATGGACGGGAAGCTACTCTCGCGGCGGAACTTCCGGCACTGGGCGTTGCGCGATAGCCGTTCGATTGCGATCGGAGACGCGCGCCACAAAGCCACGCACCGCCACCATGCCAACGAAACCCAGCGCCATGACGCTGGCCGCCCTGCCTGACAGCGCACCGCGCCACTCCACCCAGCCCAGCAACGCCACCACGGCCAGGCACAGTTCATACGACAAGCGCGGCATGTGCAGCACGCCAAAGCCAGGCCAGCGGTTCTCGAAGGTCAGCAGCGTGTTCAGCAGCAAAAAGGCCAGGCCGAAACACAGCCACCAGCCCGGCGCCAAAGCGGTCAGGGTGCCCACGGTGCCCAGGCCCTGGCGGGCGTCACCGGCGAATGGCCTCGAACTCGATGATCAAGTCCACGTTGTCGCCGACCCAGCCATTGGCCACGGCGTAGTTCATGCCGAAAATACTGCGCTTGAAGCTGCCGCGTGCTGACACGCCCATCACATAAGGCTTGCGCCCGATGCCGCCCATGGGGGACTCGGCACTCTTGTTCCACGTGGCCAGCAGCGTCAGCGGCAGCGTCTTGCCCAGCAACTGCAACTGACCCTTGATCTCGAAAGTTCGATCACCCGTTCGCTGGGCGGTAGCGGCAGTAAACACCATGCGCGGGAACTGGGCGCTGTTCAGAAAGTCGGCGCCTTTCAGGTGATCGTCGCGTTTGCGCTGGTTGCTGAACACGCTGTCGGTCTGCACTTCGATGCGCACATCGGTCAGCGTCTTGCTGGCCTCATCGAAGTTGTAGCTGCCGCGCGCGGCGCGGAACATGCCCAAGGTTTTGGCGTAGCCGATGTGGTCGACCAAAAAAGCGACCGTCAGATGATCGGGGTCGAGCTCGTAGCGTGCGCCTTGGCTGGTTGCTTGCGCCTGCACGAGCGCTGGCGCTGCGAATGCCGTCAACAAGGCAGCCCCAAGGTACAGCGCAGTGCGGCGTGTTGGTTGGGGTTGGGTTTGAGTTTGGCCAGTTTCGGTACGCATGTTCAGCACTCCTTGTTATGCCCCTTGCAGGGGGCGGCGCTGTTGCGCCAGCTGACGAATATCCACGGCAAAGGACAAACAAAGCAGAGCAAGGCTACACCCCGCCAAGGCTGTGGCCAGCGGCTGCGGCACGATCGGCCCCAGACAGACGATCAGGGTCGTGATCTGCACCACGCACACCGTCTGGCGGCGACGGCTGGGCGCCAGCGGTGCCGCCAGCCAGGTCCAGCGCCAGGCGGCAGCCAGGAAGGCGTAGCGCATCAGCCCGGCGGCCAGTATCCAAGCCCCGGCCTGGCCGCTTTGCCAGACCAGAGCGCACAGCACCAGGATCAGCGCAGCATCGGTTTCCATGTCGAAACGCCCGCCAAAGGCGCTGCTCAAACCACTGCGCCGCGCCAGTGCGCCATCGACTGCGTCCAGCAGCGCGGTCACGGTCGCCAGCACGACGATGCCCCAGGTCAGCGGTGTGGCTTGCATCGGCGGGTGCAGCAGGCTTTCTCCGATCAACGCCGCCAGCAGCGCCACCAGCATCAGGCGCAGCGTGGTGACGCGGTTGGCAGGCCCCCAACGCGGGAACGGGTGCGTGCCGCCGCGCGACGCGCGCCAGGCCAGGGTGGCCGCTGCGGTGTACAGCAGCATGGCCTTGACGACGTAGTCAGCGCCCAGGCCAGCGGCCCCGCTGGCGACAAGGGCCAGCAGCAGCAGGCCGACAGCAAAAGCCAGCAATTCGCGGCGCTCAGATTGGCGCAATGCGGGCTGGAATGCGCCTGCGCCTGTGCACGGCCCGGCCTGGGTTGGCGCAGCAAAGGGGCGATGCAGGTTCATGGCGTCAACCGTAACATCAGCGCAGCCAGCGCGTGTATCCGCAGGGTTTCACTGCGCCAGCTTGCGCGCCCAAGCTGCCTTGCCCCCTAATGCCGCCGATTATCCCCAACTGCCCCCCACGCCAAATCAAGCGCTTTGACTTTGACTGCTCCCGACCATTCAACACCCCCCAGCGGCCCCACAGCACAGTCCTGCTGGGTGGCGGCCCCCGGCCACGCCGAGTTGCGCAGCGAAGTGCTGCCGCCGCTGGCTGAAGGCGAGGTGCGCGTACGCACCCTGCACAGCGCCATCAGTCGCGGTACTGAAAGCCTGGTCTGGCGCGGCGAAGTGCCTGCCAGCGAGTTCGAACGCATGCGCGCGCCCTTTCAGGTTGGCGACTTTCCCGGGCCGGTGAAGTACGGCTATGTGAATGTGGGCGTGGTGGAAGCTGGGCCACCTACGCTGTTGGGCCGCACCGTGTTCTGCCTGTATCCGCACCAAACGCTGTTTCAGGTGCCTGCTGATGCCGTGCTGCCGCTGCCGCCAGGCGTGCCCGCCGCGCGGGCGGTGCTGGCAGCACTGCTGGAAACCGCGATCAATGCGCTGTGGGACGCGCCGCCGCGCGTCGGTAGCCGCGTCGTGGTGGTGGGCGCTGGCACGCTGGGGTTGCTGATGGCCTGGCTGGCTGCGCGCGTGCCCGGCTGCCAGGTGCAGGTGGTGGACACGCAAGCGGCACGCGCCGCACCAGCCCGTGCGCTGGGCGCCCAGTTTGTGTTGCCTGATGCTGCCCAGCCCGACGCCGACCTTGTCATCCACACCAGCGGCCAGGCGGCAGGTTTGGCCACAGCGCTGGCATTGGCCGGTTTCGAGGCCACGGTGCTAGAGCTCAGTTGGTACGGCAGCCGCAACGTGTCGGTGCCACTGGGCCAGGCATTCCATTCCCGCCGTTTGGTGCTGAAAAGCTCGCAAGTGGGCACAGTAGCCAATGCCCAGCGCGCACGTTGGACCCACCGCCGCCGCTTGGCGTTGGCCTTGAGCCTGCTGACCGACCCCGCGCTGGACATACTGATCACCCACACCGCACCTTTTGCAGAATTGCCCGATGTGCTGGCGGGCTTGGCGGGCCATGCCCATGCCGACGTCTTGTGCCACCGCATCGACTACCCCCAGGCTGACACCTGAGACCCACAACCCCGAACCCAGAACACAGCAGCGATGTACACCGTCAACGTCAGAGACCATTTCATGATCGCCCACAGCTTCCGCGGTGAAGTCTTCGGGCCAGCGCAACGCCTGCATGGCGCCACCTACGTCGTCGACCTGGAACTGCGCCGCACGGCGCTGGACGCCGACGGCATCGTCGTCGACATCGGCCTGGCCACGCAGGTGTTGAAGGAAGAACTGGCGGCGTTGAACTTTCGCAACCTCGACGAACTGCCGGAATTTGCCGGCCAAAACACCACGACGGAATTCATGGCGCGCGTCATCTACGACCGCATTGCCGCACGCATTGCCGATGGCGCATTGGGGCCGCACGCGTTGCCCGCTGCTGGCCAGTCTGGGTTGGCGTGGATGCGCGTGACGCTGAACGAATCGCATGTGGCTTGGGCGGCCTACGAGGGCGCCTTGCCGCCGGTTTGAACATCGCTGATGAGTAACCCACGCTCGTTCACGCTGCTGATACCCGGCGACTGGGCCACGCCCACTGGCGGCTACCGCTATTTGCGCGCGATGGCCCAGGCCATGGGCGAGTCCGGCTGGGACGTGACGGTGCTGCGCATCGACGCCGACTGGCCTGCGCCCGACACAGCGTCGTTGGCACGTGCAGCAGCGCAGATCGGCGCGCTGGCAGACGACACGCTGGTGGTGGCAGACGGCCTGGCCTTCGGCGTGCTGGCTGAGGTCGTGGCAGCACATGCACAGCGGCTGCGCTGGGTGGCGTTGCTGCACCACCCTTTGCACATGGAAACAGGGTTGGGTGCAGTGCAGAAAGCACAGTTGCTGCACAGCGAAACGCAAGCCCTCGCGCTGGCGCGGCAGACCATCGTCACCAGTGCCAGCACACAGCAAGATGTGGTGGCGATGGGGGTTGCGCTGTCGCGCGTGGCGGTTGTCGAGCCTGGAACCGAGCGTCATCTGGGGTTTTCGACTTCAAGCGCGGCCAGCGAGGGTGGCGGTGTAGACAAGCCAACCGATTCCGAGCGCCCGGTGCAACTGCTGTGCGTGGCCACCGTCACGCCGCGCAAGGGCCACGGGTTGCTGTTGGATGCCCTGGCGGGTCTGAGCACGCTGAACTGGACGCTGCACTGCGTAGGCAGCATGACGCGAGACACCGCAACGGCTGCCGCAGTGCTGGCCCAAAGCCAGCAGCCCCGTCTGCGTGGGCGTGTGCAGTGGCATGGCGAAGTCAGCCCTGCCGCGCTGCAAGCGCATTACGCAGCCGCCGACCTGCTGGTGATGCCGTCTTGGCATGAAGGCTACGGAATGGCCGTGGCAGAAGCGCTGGCTGCTGGCCTGCCGGTGCTGGCCAGCCGTGCCGGTGCGCTGGCGCAGACCTTGCCGCCGCAAGCCGGCTTGCAGGTGCCCACAGGCGACGTACCGGCCTTGCAAGCAGCGTTGCAAATGCTGGTGTCAGACCCGGCGCTGCGTTCGCGGCTGGCCGCAGGTGCGAAGGCCGCCGGGCAGCAACTGCCGACCTGGCAGCAACAGGCGGCGCTTTTTGCTGCCGTGCTGCACGGGGTGGAATGAAGGTGGCGGCAAAAAAAGTGCCAACAGGAGCAACAGCGGTAACAACGGCAGTGGCGTCATCAACACAACCACGCAGCAGCCCTGACGTGGCGGGCTTCAGCGCCGACTGGCTTGGGCAGCGCGAACCCTTCGATGCAGCGGCACGTGACGCTGCTGCGTCTGATCTGGGCCTGGACGCCAGGCTGGCGGCACTGCGGCCCAAAGGCACGAATTCAGCCGCGGCAGCCACCGAGCCCTGGCGCGTCATCGACCTGGCTTGCGGCACCGGCGCCAACATGCGTTGGCTGGCGCCGCGCCTGGGCGGGCGGCAGCAGTGGTTGGTGGCGGACCATGACCCTGAGTTGTTGCAAAGCTGGCCTGAGCATCTGGCCCGCGTGGGCACGGCCGCAACGCGGCGCGTTGCCAAGAAATCAGCGTTGGCTGAAACCCTGCACCACAGCAGCCCGCATTTCCAGGCCGCCATCGTGCGCCAGCAAGTCGACCTGGCTGCGTCGTTGGCCCAATTGCCCTGGGCGTCGGCTCATCTGGTCACCGCTTCAGCCTTGCTCGACCTGGTCAGCGCGGCCTGGTTGCAGCAGCTGGTGCAGCACGCCGCTGCTGCGCGCGTGGCGCTGCTGCTGGCGCTCAGCGTGGACGGTCGACATGGCTGGTCTGTACCCGACAAGCTTGACGACACCGTTGCTGCCCTGTTTGCCGCGCATCAACAGCGCGACAAGGGTTTCGCTGGCCCGGCGCAGGGAGCAGCCGCCGCACCCGCCCTGGCGCTAGCGCTGCGGGCGGTGGGCTACCGCGTCTTCAGTGCGCGCAGCGACTGGCATCTGGACGGCAGCGCAAATGCCCAGTCGCTGGCCTTGCAGCGTGCGTTGATAGCCGGCATGGGCGCAGTGGCCTGTGAACAGCAGCCAGCCGCCTGCGCTGCGGTGCAGGCCTGGCAGCAGCGGCGGCACGCACTGGCCGCGCGCAGCACGCTGGTGGTGGGCCACATCGACTTGCTGGCTCTACCACCACGCTTGACACCTGGCGCGGACTTGCGGCAGCGCCAAAGGCGTCAACTGAAGGTCTCCGCCTTCAAGTCCGCCTTCAAGTCCGCCTTCAAGTCCGCTGTTAAATCCAGATCCCACAACATGTCCTCACCCAGCGCCAGGCGGCGCGCCGGTGGGCGCGGGCAGTCGGCCATGCGCGTGGCGCCTGGCCATTGCAAGCCAGGGCGGCCGTTGCCAATCAGCACCGGCGCAATGACCAGATGCAAGCGGTCCAGCATCCCGGCCGCCAAGCAGCGCGACACGGTGACCCCACCACCTTCGACGAACAGCAAGCGCAGCCCGCGTGCGGCCAGGGCCGCCCATACACGCGCCGGGTTGAAGCCCTTCGCGGGGTCATCGGCGTTCAGCAGGTCTTCCACTGCCAGCACCTCAGCACCGCTCTGACCCACCCCTGTTGCCATTGGCGCCTGCAACCTGGAACGTGCCACTGCCGCATGGCGGCTGTCGCACACCCACAGGCTGGGTGCAGCCCCGTCACACAGCACCCGCGCGCTGCCGTCCAGCCGCGCTGCCGGGTCCAGCACCACGCGCACGGGCTGCGGGCCGGGCACGCGCCGGGTCGTCAGTTGCGGGTTGTCGGCAGCCACCGTGCCTGCGCCTACCATCACCGCGTCGCACAAAGCGCGCAGGCGATGCAGGTGCAGCAAGCTCTCTGGGCCGGTCACGAAATACGAATCACCCGAGGCCGTGGCCACGCAGCCGTCCAGGCTTTGCCCCAGTTGCGCCAGCGCCCAGGTGAGGGCTGGCGAGTGCTGAATACGCCCAGCCTGCGCCAGCCGGGCGTCCAGCAGCGGCTTGTATATATTGAACAACGCGCGGCTGGCAACAGACCAACTGCCGCCCAGCTGCCAGCCGTGAACGGCATCAGCGCGCAAAAGCTCTGGCTGGGTGGCCTCAGCCTGGGATTTGTGCAGCCCCTGGCGCGCTTGCAGCAGCAACCGCCACAGTTGCGGCCAGTCTGTAAGCGGGTCGGCAGGTTGGTCGGTAAGCTCAATAGATGGCATGAGCGCGATCATCGCAGCCACAGTCCGTTGGCTCAAATTAAAGACTCACATCCACAGCGCAGGCCGCTGCGCGGCTATCCTGTCCAGCATGATCCAAGCCTTGCCCGCACTCATTCACTTGCAGCCGACCCCGGTAACGCCCTGATGAACCGCCCTTCGCCTTCACTTGCACACCTGCTGGGCGCCGATGCGGCGCCCATTGACCGTTTTGCGCCTGGCGCTGCTGCCATCCGCGTCGACCGCGCCTGCACCGAGCTGCGCCGCGGCCGCCCCCTGCTGCTTTCCATGGGCGATGAGTCCGTGCCCAACACGCCAACCGCCTGGCTGCTGGCTGTTGCTGTCGAGTCCCTGCATGAACCACTTTTGCGTACGCTGACAGCCAGCGGCCGTGCGCCGCAGTTGCTGCTGAGCATGCAGCGCTTGCATGCATTGGGCTGGCCCCATGCGTCCACGCCCCGGGCTTTCGATCTGCTGCCTGACGTGAGCCTGCTGCAATTGCAGCAACTGGCTGCCGTGGCCCCTGGCCCAGGCGACACCGCGCTGCTGGGCGCACCCACCGCTGCCGGCGCAGACCAGCCTGCACTGCTGGCGCTGCTGTCGCTGTGCAAGCGTGCGCGTTTGGTGCCAGCCTTGCTGCTGTTGCAGCTGGACCCGCCCTTGGCGGTTGATGCTGAAGACGCCAAAAACGCCGAACACGCCAAAGACGCTGCCAACGCAGCGCCACTGCTGCAATTCGACCCCGCCGACATTGCGCTGATGGCGCCGCCTGGTGCGGCGGCCTTGCGTCAGATCAGCGACGCCCGCGTGCCGCTGGACGCAGCAGAAGACTGTCGCGTGGTGCTGTTCCGTGAAGTCGATGGCGACGCTGAACATGTGGCGGTGGTGGTGGGCCGGCCGGCTGCTGACATGCCGGTGCCGGTGCGTTTGCATTCGACCTGCCTAACGGGCGACTTGTTGGGCAGCCTGCGTTGCGACTGCGGCCCGCAGCTGCAACAAGCGGTGGCGCGGTTGGCGCAGACGGGCGGCGTGCTGTTGTATCTGGCGCAAGAAGGCCGCGGCACCGGCCTGGCCAACAAGCTGCGCGCCTACCGTTTGCAAGACGCCGGGCTTGACACGCTGCAAGCCGACCGCCACCTGGGCTTTGCTGGAGACGAGCGCGACTATTCAGCGGCAGCAGCGATGTTGCAAGCACTGGGGCACACGCGCATTTACCTGCTGACGAACAACCCGCAGAAAATCGCCGCACTGCGCCAGGCAGGTATCGAAGTGGTCGAGCGCTGGGCGCTGCCCGGCCCGGTCAATGCGCACAACGCGCAGTACATGAACACCAAACAGAAAGCCGGCCACCTGGGCAGCGACTGATAGCCGCTGGGCAAGGCCTGCGGGCTACGTGCGGATGTGTCATGTGTCATCGGTCATGTGTCATGGGTCATGTGTCACGGGTCGCGGGTCATAATTCAGCGCCATTGGGGCGTGTAGTAGGGGTCGTCCGACCGTGGTGCGTCACCTGATGCGGGTGAGTCGGTGGCACTGGAAGAAGCAGAAGAAGACGCATAAATCTGCAAACCCAGCGCCAGCGCTGCCGGTACCGCGGCCAGCAGCGCAGCTACCAGCGGCAACCAGCGCAGTCTGGGCGAGAAAAAACGCAACAACAGTGGCACGGTAAAAGCCAGCGCCAATACGCCCAGCAACATGGCGGAACCAGCCATTCGGTCGGGCGTGGACAGCAACCAGGCCCAGCCGATTGCCAGGCCCGTCAGGCCCAGCAGTTGCAGCAGCCATCCGGGCACCTGCAAGCCCGATGCGGGCCGCAGCCAAGCCCACAAGCCCGGCACCGCCGCGCTGCAAGCCAGCATCATCGCCAGTTGCGCCAGCAGCAGTGAGCCGCCGTTGGCGACCAACAGCGCCAAGCCAAAACTAGCCACAGCGGTCACGGCCGTCACAGCGGTAGCCGCCGCACCCGTGCGACCCGCTGCCCCCGCTGCAATCAGCGCCAACACAGCTGCGCCTGCCAAACCAGCCAGGCGGGTCGCCCACACGCTGGGTTGGTCACCGGCCAGCCAAAAGCAGGCCAGCAGCCACAACACGGCCGGCGCCAGCCAGGTGGCCAGGAAGTTGGTCTTGCCACGCGCTGCAGCCCACAGCGCCACAGCCAAAGCCGCCAGCACGATCCACGGCAGCTTCTGCGTATGCGCCAACGCGGGCCAGTTCAGGCCGGTCAACAAAATTATCGGCACCAGCAAGCCCAGCAGCGCCCCGGCGGGCACCCAATCTAGGCCTGCGTGTTGGTTGCGCTCATTGCCCTGATTGCCATGACTGCGATTGCGGCGCGCAGCGAGCAATCGCTGAAGCCCGAGCAGTGCCGCCATGCCCAGCACTGCCAATACAAGCGGCAGCACCAGACTCTGGAAGACGGGGTGATTCAGAAGGTTCAAAGCGGTAGCGAGCAGGTTGGGCAACCTGCATCATCGCCCGTTTTGGCGGTGCCCGCGGACGTGGACGCGTTTGAAGGCGCATTCGGCCACTGCAATCGGTTCCCCGTTCTTCAGCCCGGACCAACCGCACTCGTACGCAGTCGTGACTTGGTGATCGACTAGCGTGTGCCGCAGCGGCGCGGGCGTTCCGTGGTCGAAGAGAACCCGCACCTACGCAAGTGCAAGCGAGCTACGAGCGGCATGCTCCAGGACTGAGCGCGCTTGCTCGAGCGACACGCCCGGGAACCATTCAAGGAACTGGTGGACAGAGGCATCGTCTTCGAGGTTCTCGAATAGAGCCGCGATCGGAACGCCAGTGCCCTTGAAGACCCAGGCACCACTCATCCGCGCGGGGTCGCACTCGACGGCGGGGCATGAAGACCAATCAAGCATGGCAATGATCCTAGCACTGCGTGTCGTGGTGCCCATGGCAGAGAGCAACTAACGAGAATAGCAATGGAGTAGACCCGGTTTTGTGGACACATCATGTTCACAAAGAGAGGATCAACAGATGGGACAGAGGAACAAGCGATACGCGCCGGAGTTTCGGCGCCAGATGGTCGAACTGCATCGGGCAGGAAGAACGTTCGCCGAGCTGTCGGCGGAGTTCGGCTGCACGAGCTGGTCGATCCGGCACTGGGTCAAGCAGGCGGCGCGTGATGTCGGCAAGGGCGACGGCGGGCTGACGAGCGCCGAGCGCGAGGAACTGACGCGACTGCGGCGCGAGAACCGGCGTCTGAAGGAGGAGCGCGAGATCCTCTCAAAAGCCGCGGCCTGGTTCGCCACGGAGAGCGCTCCCTTGAAGCGCTCTTCGGGTTCGTGAAGGTGAACCAGGCCACCCATGCAGTGGGGCGGGTGTGCCGCAACGGTCTGATGATTGCCCTGGGCTGTTGACCGGCACCGAACATTGACCAGATTCTCGGGCCTCCCGGTCTACAACGCAGAGCAGACCGATTGCCTTAGTAGACCATCAAGTTCAGCGATATACAGTGAATCGAGTTGGTCGAGCTTGAACGCCGGTCCCTGGTCAAGTGCACTCGGCCTAGGAACGACAACGTCGCTAACGGCACGGCCCGGGTACGTGACGGGATATGCTCGAAAAACATCGGACAATCTAATGAGGCAGGTGCTCATATTCGGAGCGCAGGACTCGCTGCGGCGGGAAGCTTGCGATCCTCGCCGGCATCGAAGAGCCCGAAGTCATCGCGAAGATTCTGGCGCAGATGGAGAAGACTGCGCCGGATCGGCATCAAGCCGAGCTGCCACTCGGCGCACGCTCACCGCCGACACAGGCGCGGCTGATCTGACACCCCCGAGTCAAGAGCTGATGATCGCTTGCTGCCGAGGAACCCGCAGCGGGTAGGGTAGGTTCATGCCCTCATCAGTTCGGACGATCGCAATGCCGCTTGCGATGCGGCGAACGGGCGAGAGGATTCTTGTCGAGGCACCGCTCTGTGCTGCCGGCCTGGCGGGACTCGGTAGAGCAGGTCGTTTGAAAGTACTATGCGCCGTCTTGTCGCTGACCACTTTCATCTCGCAAATCCGTCAACAGGATCCACCATGACCACGACTAGAGAATTGAAAACGAGCACGCTAGTCGGACTGACCCTGGCACTGCTGGTGATCCCGCTGATTCCGCTGGGATTCCGTGCGTCGTTCGAATCATTGAACTCCGGTCTGGTCTTGGCACGCGAATTGTGCATTTTTGCCGGCGCAACACTTTTGCTTATTTTTGTCAGGCGTGTAGAGAAGCAGCCTTGGTCATCGATTGGCTTGCACAAGATACCCGTGGGGCAAGCGGTGTGGGCGATAGCGGTTGGTTTGATTGGCTGCGCCGTGGCAACTTTTGTTGGGATTCTCTTGATTCAGGGACTTGGGTTGCCATTCGGCGGTTCCTCCGCCTCGTTCAAGCCAGGGATGTTGCTGACGAGCCTGATCATGTTGCGAGCCGGAATCGTCGAGGAACTGTGCTTTCGCGCCTACGCGATAACGCGGATGGAGCGTCTTACCGCCAAGACCAGTCTTGCCGTGGCTCTTCCACTCGTCATCTTTGCTGCATTTCATGCAAACCAAGGCACGGGCGGGATTCTACTGGCCGTCATGCTCGGCGGTATTCTGTCATTAGTGTACCTGTGGAAGCGCAATCTCTGGATCAACATGATCATTCACTTTCTGGTCGATTTCATCCCCAACGTGGTCCTGGCTAATGTTCTGAGCTGAGCGCGATGGCTTATGACTGGTTTCCGGCGCATATATCCGACATCCAGTTCAGGCGCGAAACCGAGTTTGCTATTGATGATTCGCCGGGGCTGTTCGAATCAAAGTCAGTTCCCGTTTGCCAGCTATTTGTTGATCGACTTCAGGAATCGACCCATGAGCGCGTTACTTGCCATCAATCGTCGGCCAGGCAGGCTCTGGTCTTTTCTCCAATATCCGCTCACACGCTTCTAGCTGGCGATTCTGTTCGTCGTCGTGCCGGTGATGGGAGTTTCAAGGCCAGGCGACGTCAATACATTGGAAGGTCGTACCGGGATCTCGCACGGATCAGAATGGCAATCCGATACCCGACGTTGGCTTGCCGCCTGTAGCCGCAACGCCGGTAAATCCAGGTGGAGGCAGCGTGCCGAATCCAGGAGGACCGAATACTACTTCCGCGGCGCCAACCCAGTGGTGCGAGATCGATATTGGAAGCTGCTTCTCCTATTTGGATGACAACGGAGTAACAATCGTGTGTTCGAGCAATCGACCACGAATCCCGTGCTAGCAGGCCGTTGAAAAAGGCTGATGATTGATTGATTTCATGCGCTCAGGAACAGCGCGGCGGCGTGATGAGCATGTCATGTCGTTGCCCGCTCGCCGCGTTTGCTGCGGCTCGGCTAGATGTAACGCTTCAGATCGGCTCATGGGCGCGCTCGATGGCAGGGCTACTGCGTTGTGGGACTCAGTCGGCTGATGCGCAGCAGATTGTAGGCCGCAGCAGTGA
>Ga0163149_10004599_pt1 | contig 14973 bp, 12 predicted proteins | sample OliLakLV19MP5G1_FD_148604 | JGI IMG/M metagenome (GOLD analysis project Ga0163149, IMG submission 148604) | Freshwater microbial mat bacterial communities from Lake Vanda, McMurdo Dry Valleys, Antarctica - Oligotrophic Lake LV.19.MP5.G1 | ecosystem: Environmental > Aquatic > Freshwater > Lake >...
AAATAACCATACACTATTTTATTCAAAGATAAAACCATGAAAACAAAATTAAAAACGATCGGTCAGTTTTTATATATACTGCCTTTAATCGCAACAGTATTTTTCGTTTCTTCTTGCAAAAAACATCCAACAGAAAACCTTGCAACAATTGCCGGCAACAGCAATCTTCCTACAGGAGCACAGGCAGATTTTTGTTATGCACAAAACGATGATGCATCCAAAAAAACCGAAGGAGCAGCAACAAAAGTTTCTTTATGGCCAAACGGATCAACAATAAGGGTAAAGTTTTTTAATGATGCCACACTTTCTAATGGGGCTTTAGCATCAGATATAGTTAAACAGTGTGCTCAAGAATGGAAAAGTTATACAAATATTAACTGGCAATTTGTTGCTTCTACGCAACCAGCAGATATAAAAATATCCTTTTATTTAGGGGCAGGAGGTAACAGCCAGGTTGGAACAAATTGCCTGAATCCATACTTTGTGTTCCAGAATCCAACATATCCTACAATGAATTTAGGATTGTACTCTTCTGATTTTCGCGGAACGATTCGACATGAATTAGGACATGCTCTTGGTCTAATTCATGAGCACCAAAGTCCTAGCTCCCCTATTATATGGAATGAATCAGTTGTATATGCAGACGCTGCTCTACCTCCCAATAACTGGAACCCAGTTCAGGTACAACACAATATTCTCAACAGAGCTTCTGCAAGTCAAACAAATTACACTTTGTTCGACAGCAAATCAATAATGCTCTATACTTTTCCTTCTGGCTGGTCAAGCAATTATCAAAATTCAACTCCTAACAATTCACTTTCTATAACTGACAAACGTTTCATAGGCTCTCTATATCCATTTTCAAATAACACTAACCTTAAATTTACTTTGTTAGCAGGCGAACAATTAACAGCTAACCAGGCTATATGCTCTCGCGACGGAAGATATAAAGCCGTTATGCAAGGGCAAGGAAACTTTGTTTTATATTTTATTAAAGGTGGGGAAACGGCTTTGTGGAGTACACCCATAGGAGGAAGCAAAATTGTAATGCAGAGTGATGGCAATCTTGTTGTGTATACCGCAACAGGAGGAGTAACATATAGCTCAGGCACATATGGCAACGGGGGATCCAATCCATATTTAGCCTTGCAAAACGATGGTAATCTTGTAATATACAAAAGTAACGGAACCACAATTTGGTCATCCGGTACAGCACTTACAGTTAACTAATTAATATTTCACCCGGATGGTTCCAAAAAATTATCCGGGTGAATATTAATTTAAACCTTTATAATAATTTGTTAAAACCTACAATTGATTTTTCTCTTTCATACGTATTAAATTCAAAATATACACGTGGAAACCTACAATTGAATTCAAAAAAAATTGAAATCAAATCGATAATTACAGACATTGAACTAAAAAAAAACAAATGAAAAACTTCCTGCTCCCCCTTGCATTTATACTGATAAGTTTAAAATCCTTCGGTACCGTTTATACTGTTACGCTCGTAGCTGGCGGTACACCAACACCCGCAACCGGACCAACGGTTACTTGTAATGTGAATGACACTATTTGTTTTGATTTTGGTGGGATATTAATGATTGGCTGGGATATTTATATCAACTCAGGCGCTATTACTTCTTCGAACTTAATCTACTGGGATTACTCTTCGGCTAAATGTTACTACATTGTACAGGCCTCAGATACTTCGTATGATTGGGTGGCGCATCCATGCATATGGGCTGGCCCGATCCCACCGCCAACTATATTTCTAACTCATGGCAAAATAAATATAATTGCCCATAATCCTGATGGCATTAATGAAGCTGAACAAAACATCTCCATCCAGATTTTCCCAAATCCATCCAGTGAAATAATTCATATTGAATCCAAGACAGTTTTGGGTAAGCTGCGGATTATTAATGTAAGTGGCCAGGAAGTATTCTCAACAATTACTAATGACAACAGGCACGCCATTGATATTTCTCAATTCAGCAATGGTATTTACTTTATTGAAGCGAATGGCCAATGCCTGAAACTAATTAAGGAATAAATATTTTTTACTGCAGAATGAAAACAAAATCAGCATTGCTTCTTATTTTGTTTTCTGACTTTACGAGCTTTAAAACATTTTCCCAAGCCAATATAGCAACAGGAAATACAGTTAGTTCCACTTGCAATTGTCCGACTCAACAAATATGGGACATCACTTTTGATACAACAGGGAATCATGCTAATTCAAATTTCCCGGAAGCATGGTGGACGGGAGCTGCACCATGGTCATACTATTTTAATGCCGGCCCCAACTCAAGAATTGGAATGATATCAATAGCAATGACGATAGGCGATCTTATAAAAACCGGCTGCCCTGTAAGACCATTTGCTCAATTACCCAGCCTCTCAACTTATTCCATTTCGCCAAACGAAGTTACTATGCTTGATTTTGAAGATCCTTATTTTAGAGATAGTTTACAGCTTGTAAATGAGTTGATAGATACTGTGCGTGCGCACGCAGGTCCAAACGCAATACTCGTAAATTATTCCGGGCCTTATCATAATGGCGAACTATTTGAAGGTTGGGGTAATCAGGACAATATTATTAGCGCAGCGAACGGTGATACATTAATATTTAATTTACTTAAAACACACTCACTTAAATATCTTTCCTATATAAACAGGCTGAATGCCATTACAGTAGACGCCTATATGCTGGGGGATACTATTATAAATGGTATTTCTTTACAAGCGCGCAGCTTGTCGTATCATCGCGCTATTGTTAATATTTTAAATCGAATATTTCCCGGCAAGCCAGTGTACGCTATCGCATGGGGAGCATATCATACTGTATGGAATCCTCCACACGTATTGTTAGACTCTATCAGGCCAGGGCACGTTATAAACCCGAATATACGCTGTGATTATATTACATCGTTGAGTGATTATGATGGATTATTTATATGGGGCGACTACAGACCAGACAATGAATGGCTCGCAAAAATGCTGGAACAAAAATGTTTAGGAACAACTGATGTAACAAATGCTCAACACAAAAATGAGTCTATTCAAATTTATCCCAACCCAAACAACGGATCATTCACCATTTACCTGCCCAATGAAAACAAAGCTTTCCTTGAATTATATACAGTCACCGGAGAGCTTGTAAACAAGCAGGAATTAACTGGAGGCACGCAACAAATAAAATTCAATAACATGCGCGATGGATTCTATGTTGCAAAAATATTTACAGGAGAAAATATTACATACGAGGAGAAATTGATAATACAACAATAAATAAAAATTGAACTAGGGGCGCTTTAATAATACAAAATTCATTAAATGAAAACAATTGTATCGACACTACTAATATTTATATCATTTACGAATATTTTTGCACAATCTGATACATCATTCTGGTTTGTTGCTCCTGATATCAGCACCAATTTCGAAACGCCCATTGTATTTCGTGTAACAAATCCAAATCCCCAAGCTGTAGCAGTATATTTTACTCAGCCCGCAAACCCATCATCCCTTGTGAACCACGTATTGATCATTCCTGGAAATACATCCTTTACTGATGATATGAGCAGCTTAATATTGGATATAGAAAACACGCCGGCGAATGCAATTTTAAATAACGGGATTCATATTTCATCCACGGATTCAATTTCAATTTACTACGAAGCCAACAACATCCTTAACCCGGATATATTTGTGTTAAAAGGAGCAAGCGCGCTTGGAAATAAATTCTATGTTGCCATGCAAAATTTCTGGAACAACAGTTCTTATTACTCACCTACCCCATATTCTTCTTTTGAAATTGTGGCCACCGAAAACAATACCACAGTAAATATTACACCCGTAACTGCAATTGTGGGTCACGCAGCGGCAACTTCATTCAGCATCATATTAAATAAAGGCCAGACTTATTCAGCAAAGGCTACGGGCCAACTCGCGTCTGATCATTTAAGCGGATCAAAGATTGAATCAGACAAACCTATTGCCGTTACAGTCTCTGATGATCTTATAACAAATCCTGGGGGATGCGCCGACTTGAGTGGCGACCAAATTATTCCTGTAAACAATATTGGCAGCGAATATATAGTTATGAAAGGGTTGATTGATTCCACAATAGCGCAAACGCATGAAAAAGCGTTTGTTATCGGTACAGCAAATAATACCGCCATATATATTAATGGCAGTTCCACACCGACCGCAACAATAAATGAGGGGAGTACTTATTCATTTGACATTATAAATCAGGCTGTATATATAAAAACATCTAAACCTGTATACGTTTGGCACACATCCGGATTTGAATGCGAACTGGCAGGAGCCGTATTGCCTTCAATTGAATGTACAGGATCCAATCAGGTAAGCTTCACCCGCTCTACACAGGAAACATTCGCCTTGATGATCATGACAAAAAATGGCTTGCAAGGAAATTTTCAGCTAAATGGCAGCGCGACATTAATCCCGGCTTCAACATTTACAACTGTAAGTGGGACAAACGGAAAATGGGTTGTAGCGCAAATACAATTTAGTACTACAGATGTAAGAGTAGATTCTGCCAGTATTGTAAAAAATACGGGGGGATTATTTCATTTAGGAATTATTAATGGAGGAGTGCATTCAGGGTGCAGGTATGGCTATTTCTCAGGCTACGCCTCTTTTCAAACAGATATTTTGCCGGACAGTCTGAATATTTGCAAAGGCGAACAATTTATCCTTGATGCCGGCGAAAACGAAAACAGTTATTTGTGGAATGATGGTTCTGCGACCCAAACCTTCTCCGCTAATTCGCAAGGAGAATACTGGGTACAGGTTATAAATAAACAAGGCTGCTCCCTGCACGACACCACGACTGTAGTTTATAAAAAAGAAAGTCTTATTGAAATTTTACCGGTAAATGTATTTACTCCAAACAACGATAAAATCAACGACACATTCGATCTGTTGAAAGGCGATGCCAAACCTGAGCAATTTCATTTACAAATATTCAACAGGTGGGGTAATCTTGTTTTCGAAAGCTCAGACCCGGACATTAAATGGGATGGGAAAGAAAACGGAGAAAATATTTCCGAAGGAACTTACTACTGGAGTCTGCAATACCAATCGCCTTGTACAGAAGAAAGCAAACACACCGAAAAAGGGTTTGTAACACTAATGAGATAAAATAAGTTAAATTTACTTCCCCAATGAAGATAGCAACAATTTGGCGGTTTAAAATAAATTAGATTTCTTGCAATAATTAATCCTATTGTTGATAGCAATGTTTAAAAAACTTGGCTTTATCCCATTTGTTTTTCTACCGCTAATTTTAATTCTCAATTTTTCAGTTTCGATTTTCTCTCAAAACAACCGGGCCAATGTATGGTGCTTTGGATCGCGCGCCATACTTGATTTTAATTCTACCCCGCCAATATCTACCGGGCCATCATCGATACACTCCACCGAAACCTGCTCATCAATATGCGATGATTTTGGAAATTTATTATTTTACACTTCGGGTGATACCATTTGGGATAAAACTCATACTCCGATGCCAAATGGAACCTCGCTAATGGGGAATTGCAGTTCAACACAGGGCACTCTAATAACTCCTGTAGTTGGCGATTGCAATAAATATTACGTTTTTTCGGGACCAGCCAACGAACAATATTTTACCAATCCTGGATTGCGCTATTCTATTGTTGATATGGGCCTCCAGGGTAACGGCACCATTTCTTGTCCCTTAGGTGATGTAGTAAGCGCTTCAAAAAACATTCACCTTACCCCTTCTCCATTAACCGATACGCTTAATGAATACCTTACATCGGTGATGCATCCCAATGGCACGGACTACTGGGTTATAGTAAAAGAACGACTATCCAATATTTATTATTCTTTTTTAGTCACTGTAGCGGGTATAAATCCGGTTCCCGTGCAGTCGGCAGCCGGACTATCCTCTTTCGGAGTCTCGGGATATCTTAAACCATCCAAAGATGGTAAACAATTAATTGCGTGCACTGGCATAGTAATGCCTAATGGTATCACACCGCCTATCAATCCTGGCTTAGTTGAGCTGATTGATTTTAATCCCCTTACCGGAATGCTAAGCAACGCTGTGCAAATAAATAATGGGACCAATGAATATTATTATGGGGCTTCCTTTTCATGCAATGATTCCTTAATATATGTCCTTAGTGGTGAGGCTACAACAGCTCAGATTATCTTGTATCAATACCAACGTTATGCTTCTACAGTGTCGGCAACAGAAACTGTGATTGGCAACCCTGCATTTTATGCTGCTTTACAGTTGGGGCCTGATGGTAAAATATACATTTTTGGTTATAATTTTATGGCAGGCGGTTCTGGTTCGTTATCGGTTATTAATAATCCCAATTCATTAACCACGCCCGGCTTTCTACCCCTGTCATTCTCACTACAAAGCGGAACTGGTTCTTATGCCGGAAGCCCTAACATTTTTCATGGTTATGAACGGGAGTTTTGTACACAATCTCCTCCTATCAGCCATTCAACTTTAATTTGTTCCGGAGATAGTACAACAATTGTAGCAAACATTATTTCCTCATGTTATAATTATGGCTGGAGCCCGGCAACAGGGCTTAGCAATGCAAGCATATCTAATCCAAACGCTTCGCCTGCATTGGGCACAACCTATACGCTTACCATATCAACGATTAACTGCAATAATTATACTGACACATTCAGGGTGAATTTAACTCAACAGGCCTTAGTCACTATAAACGGGCCCGGATCTATTTGTGAAGGTGACAGTGCAACACTCACTGCTATAGGTGGCACAGGATACACCTGGAGCAACGGTTCAACCAATAGTTCAATTGTAGTACATCCAACTTCATTAACAAGTTATACCGTTTATGGAAATATAAATGGCAATTGCACGGATACTTCTTCAGCCACAATAGCGATAAATGCACTTCCCGTAATTGATGCCGGATTAAACGATACGATATGCATAGGACAAAATGCCACACTATATGCTTTGGGTGGAACAACATATGTTTGGAACACAAGTACTACAGGTTATATGTTGACAATTTCTCCAAATATAGCTACAACTTATACAGTAACAGGAAGCGATGGAACTTGTTTTAATACAGATAGCGCAAGAGTTGTTGTAAATGATTTACCTGCAACTTCAATTTCCTCTTCTACCACAATTGCAAGCGGACAATCTATTACATTAACTAGTTCAGGTGGAACAGCCTATTACTGGACTCCATCTGCAGGCTTAAGTTGTGTCACGTGCCAGAATCCTACCGCGTCACCAACTATAACTACCACTTATTATATAACTGTTACCGACCAATATGGGTGTATAAAAATTGATTCTGTAAAAATTACGGTAGAATTAATCTGCAGTGAATTATTTATTCCTAATGTTTTTTCTCCGAACGATGATGGAGAGAACGATTTATTTTTTGTAAAAGGAAGTTGCCTTAAAAACAGCACCCTGTCCATTTATGACAGGTGGGGTAAAAAAGTTTTTGAAACAACAGATATTACAATAGGATGGAATGGAGAATATGGAGGTGAAAAATTAAATTCCGCAGTATTTATTTATTCACTTACCGGAACTAATGCCCAGGGAGAAAAAATAAATCGACAAGGAAATATTTCGCTGATAAGATAGTGTATAATAAAAACCGGGATTGGTATGATAAAAACCAATCCCGGCTGAAGGTATTTAAATACCTAATTAATTTCCGAGCAACTTAATTATCTTATCAAAATAATCATTTTTGTCAGTAGAAAAATTCTGGCTGTTCGAAAGACTTTTCTTTACCTGGTAAACTTCTGTTACAGCTTTTGCACCCTTTGCATTCGCAATAGCTTTTACATCTGCCGGCCCTATTAGTTCATCCTTAGGACTAACAAAGATGAGGATACTTATAATTTTTGTTTTGGGGCTTTCAAGACCATACATTGGTTCGTAGTTTTTGTCAAAACCAAAAGGGATCACCACATCTTTTCCTTTTACTGCTTTTATCTTCGCTTTCATTCCTTCCAATGAAGCCCATGGCCCATCAACAATAATACGACGTGTCTCAATTCTATTCGCTCCAACACCAAGCGAAAGTCCCCCTCCTATATTGATCCCGTAAAAATCAAACTTCGCTGATGCACGTAATTTTTTCAGATAATCACAGGCAGTATTAAGATCTGTGATAAACTGAGGATAGATATATACATCAGGCTCTATAGTAAAATCACTGCTTTTACCATAACCCCTGTAATCATAAGCAAGTACATTGTAACCGGCCGAAAGGAATGAGTTGATCAATTCCAGGTTATCAGCCATATTTCCATCGCCACTGCTGCTTATAATAATATTGTTATTTACTTTTTTAGGACACTCGAAATACCAGGTGTTAATTTTAGCACCATCAGAAGTCGGCACGAGTTCTTCTTTGTATTTCATTCCGAATTTATCCGGAAGCACTTTATATTCCTTCGAAGGACTCAGTGCAAAAATATTTGTAATAAAAGCCAATGAACATACCGAAACAACAAAAATTTTCTTCATCTGCGCTGTGTTTTAGATTATTATTTGGTTGCTAATATAATAAATAGACGACCACTTATATTTAAAACTTATTTTATAGAAATTAACAATGTAAGGCCGGCATATTAACACAATTGCAATTATGTTAATAATATCAGATGCAATGTGAAGGACGATAGTTAAAAAAGATGCAAAAATTATTACCTAAAAATTCTTTCGAAAAAAATCAACAAAATTTACTTATATTCTTATTCCAATAATCAGTAAATCATCTACCTGCTCAAGGGGGCCCATCCATTCTTTAATGCTTTTATCGAGTATCTGCTTTTGCTCCTGCATTGTTTTCGATTGAATGGAGAGTAAAAGTTCCTGAAACTGTTTGTATTTAAATTTTTTTCCAACGGGGCCGCCAAACTGATCTGCATAGCCATCGCTGAAAATATAATAAGTATCGCCTGCAAGCATATCTATCCCATGGTTAGTAAAAGGTGAAACCGAATCTCCCGGAGTAGGTCCAATAGGAATCTTATCTGCCTTGATTTCAGAAAATTTACCGTTCCTGATCAACCACAGTGGGTTGTAAGCGCCGGCAAATTCAAGTTTTTTTGTTTTAAAATTTATGTTACACAAACTAATGTCCATCCCATCGTTTACAGCATCATCTTTGTTTTTTTGCTTAATTATTTTCGAGAGGCTCCTGCTCAAATTGTTCAATATTACTGCCGGTTTTGTAAGCGCAAGTTCATGCACACATTGATTTAAAATATTAAATCCTACAATGGACATGAAGGCCCCCGGAACACCATGACCAGTGCAATCCACAGCGGCAACAAGAATTTGATCTCCCCATTGCTCGCACCAATAAAAATCACCACTCACAATATCCTTTGGGGAATAAAGAACAAATGAATCAGGAAGTAAGTTTTTAAATTTTTCATCAGAAGGCAGAATAGCATCCTGTATCCTTTTAGCATAATTAATGCTATCTGTAATGTCTTTATTTTTTTCTTCAACAATTATTTTTTGTTCTTTAATTTCTTTGTTGGCCTCATTCAACATATCATTTTTTACACGCAGGCTTTCATGCGCCTTTAAACGATTACTCAACACAAGAAACGACAAAAGGCTTGCCGTAATTAACAAACTCAGAAACAAGGAAGGATTTACCTGAGGTTGATCAACAATAAAAAAACCCAGGAAAGTTAAGATAAAACAAACCGCCAAAAACATTAATAAGGCTCTGCTTGAGCGGTATACAAGAGTAAGCCCGTAAACAACAACCATCATACCAATGCAGTAATCACTCAAGTAATTATTTTTTACAACAAGAAAAACGAAATGAAATGTTATGATATAGGAAAGCGCATAGGATACATGCACGATGTTTTCCTGGAAAAATTTATACCTCAAGGATAGTATTAAAGCGGTAAAAATAGATAATGAAACGAACGCCCTGCCCGCCAATGGATCATACACCTTTGGCCCTACCATATGACTAATAAACCAAAAAGCAAAATAGATAGACCCCGCAAGAGCGAATAACTTACGATAGGACTTTAAATCATAAAATGAAGCGGTTGATTTGGGCATACAGTCTCGCTGATATTTTAAACAAAAGTAGAAAAACAGTTCAATGTTTTTTGGAAGTTATATCTATTGAACTGTTCGGCAAATAGTTGAGCATTCCCCATGATTACTTAAAAGCAACAATTTATTACATAAAAAAAGCCCCTGAAAATATTGATTTTTCAGAGGCTTGTACCCGGGACGGGACTTGAACCCGTACGTCCGTGAAGACACAGGATTTTAAGTCCTGCGATACAAAGTCCTATAAACCCTTATAACTCCCTATTTGCCTCTCATTAAGCCGTATTTACTGGATTTTAAGAAACCGAATAAAACCGAGTAGAAATTCAATATATGTAACCTATATGTAACCATTTTAATTATTTTTTTTATCTTTGCTCTTGTTAGGTTATTCATTTAAAGTAATTATATGAGTGCAAATATAAAAATAGTTAGATATAAGAGTAAGGAAAAGAAGGGTGGCAAGGCTCCTCTTGCCATTAGAATTACAAAATCTGGAGAACGGGCTTATATTTTCCTGAAATATTTCCTAATTGAAGGAGAATGGGATGAGACATCTTCAACAGTAAGAAAGAATTATCCCAATTCCCGAAGATTAAATATTCTCCTTAAAAATAAATTTTCAGAAGCAGAACAAGTAATTCTTGATGCTGAAAACAAGGATCAGGATTTATCATCACCGCAACTTAAGGAATTAATTCTTGGTGGCGGATTTACATTTGTTTCGTTTAATAAGTTAGCAAAAGAATATTTAGATGGAAAAGTATCTTCGGGTAAGATTAATCAATACGTAGCTGATAAACCCAAATTTAAAAAATTCAGAATTTTTTTAGAAAAAAAAGGACTTGGTATATCGGTTCTATTAGACAAGGTACAGCATAATGATATTCAGCAAAATAAAAAAAAGAAAGACGAAGAACCCAAAAGGGATATCAATGTGAAATTAATAACTGGATCTCTTTTGAAAGATTATGAACTATATTTAAGAAGCCTTGGGAAAAGCAAAACTACAATTTACAATAATTTGAATGTTATTAGAATCCTCTATAATAAAGCTATTGAGAAACGTTTGATAGATGAAAAAGAGTATCCATTTGGAAAAGGCAAAACCCAACTTCAATTTAAGCCAGGAGAAAGCATGAAGATTGGATTAGATGAGAATGAGCTTGAAACACTTGAAAATATAGAGATAACTGAAAATAATTCTGACATTATATTGGAGTTGAAGAAAGGTAAGAAATATATAAAGAACTTATCGCAACGACTAAATGACTTGATTCATGCCAGGAATGTATTTTTATTTTCATTTAATTTTGCAGGTCTTCGCACCGCTGATACTTTCAAAACGAAATGGACAGATTTTAAGAATGGAAGATATTATTATATCATTGGAAAAAACTCCCGACCTGTTGACGTACCTATCCCTGAACAAGCTAATAAAATTTTAGAGCATTATATAAAAGACAAAGTAGCCGAAGACGATTACGTTTTTCCTGAATTGAAAAGGGCAAAATCTAATGCTAATGATATTCATACAAAGATTAGAACTGCTAATAGTAAAATTAATGAAGATCTTTCGATTCTTGTTCGAGTAGCTAAAATTGAAAAAAAGATTAGTATGCATATTACTCGACATACATTTGGTAATCTTTCAAAAGGAAATATACCACCAGAAGTTCTGCAAGATTTATATAGACATAGTACTTTGACTACTACTATAAATTACCAGCAAAACTTTATTAAGAGAAAATTGCTTGATGAAGGGTTATTAAAAATTGTGAATTTCAGAAGGCAGAGAAATGAAGAAACCACTGTTACGCTCGAGTAAAGTAAAAAACACCTGCTATTGCTCAACAGAATATTGAAAATTTCATAAATTTGTATTAACATTTAATAAATCAAAATGATATAGAATCATAAATTAACGTATAGCACATTGTTGCTTGCTTAGGTATTAGAAAATCCGCGAAATTTTTAGATCCACCGGCAAATGACGAAGGGCATCCATTACATGGGTGCGTCCTTCTCATTTTACTGGTGGATCGGGTCCTCGCGGAACCTTCTAACTAAGTGAATGTTGTAAGGTAACGCACCCACCATATTTATATAAAAAGGGTGTGTACCGAATAGGGGTGCATACCCTTTTTTATTTGTTAATTCTAAACTTAGAAGCCATGTTAACCCCATCTCTAAAGGATATAATGCTATTTAGTTTTCTAAATATTTGCATTATTATATTATTCAATGTCATGTTATTCGGGTATTCTGATTTTCTTACGTATGAAAGAAATAACAGCACTTTAATGATGGATCAACATAAAATAGGTAAGTTAGTGTCCGTCTTTATACTTACGATTTTTACACTAAATATTTTGCTTTTTAGATTTTTACTTAGAATAGGGAACCAGCCAATTTATAGCTCAATAAAGGCCAGTATTGGTGTGATTTTTGTTGGAATACTTACTCTTGTAATAGGATTGCTATATAACCTTAATTGAAGCGGATATGAGAAGAATTGTATTGAGGCATAAGATGATCTGTCATTTGTTGGAAGCGTGTAACAGAGAGCTTTTAAAAGAACCAAATAACATGGAAATTTTAAGAACCAGAGGGGTTATGTTTAACATCGCTAAGAAATATAACGAAGCAATAAATGATTTTATTGAAGTATTAAAGGCATTGCCTGAAGATGCAAGCTCCTATTATTTAAAAAGTGATTGTCATTACCAACTTGGTGAATTTGAAAAAGCAAAACAAGACTTTATGCGAGCAACATTATTAGAAGATAATCCTAACATAGATAAAAAGTATATTGAAAATGTTTTAGTGCCCGATAAAACCGAATTGGCAGATATTGAGAAGATCCTTGAATATGAAAGAAACAAAGCAATTCTGAAAAGTTTTCCTGATTTAGCTGACACTAAAGAAGATTAATTAGGAAATTTGAATGGTTCCAACCATCTAAGCGCAGATGATTCATCGCTAAAGACTTTAGCTGGAATTAAAGGCTTGTCAAGTAAAATAAAAGCATTTCCCACAAATGCCAATAGTCTGTTTTTGGTAAAGATAGCTCCGGCACTTATAAATTTACATCCTGCGGGACCAGCTAAGTAATTCCTTCCATCTGTATCTATACACAAAAGCCCGGTTACATCTACTAAAAAAGGTCGTAAGATTCCTGCCGAAATCCTTTGCCTATCTATAACCATTTCTTTTGCTATATGAATATCGATAACAAGATCGCGTTTGTACTTCCCATACATAATGCCATTATTTATCCACAACGAAGAATGGTAGAAATCATATACTTTACAGGAGGAAGGTATGATAATTGACATTTTTACGAATGAAAGAATGTTATTAAGTAGAGTAGAAAATAAAAACCTGAATAGATATACCTTCCTCTTGATTAACTATAGGGGAGTTCTAAAAATTAAAATGTTTATAACCAATGATTTGTATGTCTAAAACAAGAGTCAAGTCTTTGTAAATTTGTGCTAAAAAATATAACAATGCAAAATTATCAGTATAAATCCCAAGGAAAAAAAAGTTTATTTGATGAAGAGTTCATAGTAGAAAAGCTAACAGCAATAGGCAATCCTCTAGAAACGATAAGCAAAGTAATAGATTTTGAAATGTTTCGTTACACATTAGAAAGTAAACTATTGAAGTCAGATAAAATAAATAATGCAGGAGCCAAGCCATATGATTTAGTGTTGATGTTTAAGATACTTATTTTACAGCGCTATTATGGTTTAGGTGATAAACAAATAGAATATCAAATATTAGACAGAATAAGTTTTAAAAAATTTCTTGGATTAGCAACAGCAGATAAAGTGCCCGATGAGAAAACAGTATGGTCATTTAGAGAAAACATAACCAAATCAGGGCTTATAGAAGAGCTGTTTGCTCAATTTAAAAGTTATTTAGAATCCAAAGAATTGATATTTAATGAAGGCCAATTAGTAGATGCTAGTTTTACAATAGCACCACGCCAACGGAATAGCAAAGAAGAAAACGAAAAAATAAAACAAGGCGAAGGCGATAATTTATGGAATGATGAACCAAACAAAAAACGCCATAAAGATATTGATGCACGCTGGACTAAGAAAAATAACGAAACATTTTATGGCTATAAAAATCATGCAAAGGTAGATACAAAAAGTAAATTTATAAATACATACACCGTTACAGATGCATCTGTACATGATTCACAGGCATTGGATGCTCTTTTAACAAAAAGAGATAAAGGTCAGGATTTACATGCAGATAGTGCTTATACAGGAGAAGAGCAAGAGAAAACAATAACAAAGTATAAAATGAAAAACAACGTTCATGAAAAAGGATATCGCAACAAACCTTTAACAGAAGAACAAAAAGCAAGCAATAAAAACAAATCAAAAACAAGAGCGAGAGTAGAACATGTTTTTGGTTTTATGGAACAAAGCATGAACGGTTTGTTTATACGTTCGGTAGGTATGGTAAGAGCAAAAGGAATAATTGGACTGATAAATTTAACCTACAATTTGTTTAGGTACGAACAAGTCATTCGCCCAAAACCAATAAAAATAAAAGGCTGATAGATAGATAGATAGATAGATCAAGCGTAATTTTTAGATGAAATAATCCACAAAAATAGTTTAAATTAGTGCTGATTTTGAAAAATCGTTTAACGGGTTCTGCGATTTTTTGAAATCAAATTATAAAAAAGTAATTTTTAGAACCCACCTAAAACTACTACTGTGAAAAAAATCATTTCGATTTCTTACTTCCTCATATTAATCATAAATTCTTTTTCCCAAGAAAATTGTGGTAATGCAATTGATGATGATGGCGATGGATTAATTGATTGT
>Ga0163149_10004600_pt1 | contig 14972 bp, 8 predicted proteins | sample OliLakLV19MP5G1_FD_148604 | JGI IMG/M metagenome (GOLD analysis project Ga0163149, IMG submission 148604) | Freshwater microbial mat bacterial communities from Lake Vanda, McMurdo Dry Valleys, Antarctica - Oligotrophic Lake LV.19.MP5.G1 | ecosystem: Environmental > Aquatic > Freshwater > Lake >...
GCTGAGAATCGCTTAAATGAATTTTTAATCGGGCAGGTATCCGAATAAAAAAATGATAAATTTAGTTTTTTCACAGACTGCCGTTGTGCGTAATTATTGCAGACACATAACAGAATGAAATTATCAATTACCATATTAACACTTTTAGTTTCGCTTCAAATTTATGGGCAGGGTTCTACATTTTTCAAAACGATTGGAAAGAAAAACCTTCATTATTTAGAATTCAGTAACAACTATGTGAAAGTGTATAAAATGGGTTCATATTTTGACAAGGCAGGTTCAGGTTCCGCAATAATATTGACAGACACATTAATCTTTACAAAAGAAAATGAATTTAAAGGAAAACAATACTCTCTCTTTAAGAACGAAACACATTATACACTACTTGCCGACAATGGAAAGAAATATGAAACAGAACCAGAAAACGACCTAAACAAAATAAACTCAGAATTAAATAATGCTTATTGCCTAAAAAGCTACTTTGACATAAGTGATAAATTAAACAAAGAATTCTCGTTATATCATTACACCTTTAGAAATGGGTATTATGCTTGGGAAAAGAAACCCAACAAAACTATTAGTCATGACAAATTTATTGAGCAGATAGACAAAGAAATAGTAATTATTTACGACAGCATTTCTAGTAAGCAGGCTTCCCTAGCTAAAACGACAAATTTTATTACCGCCAATGTTAGACAAGCAAATTACTCCGTCTTGAAAGACAGCATAATTACATTACCTATTGATTACCGACCTCAAAGTGGATATTTTGACAAGTCAGTTTATCAAATGTCAAAAGCAAATCCAGAATATTTTTACAAACTATTGCAGGACTTTCCGACAAGCAAGAAATTTATTTACTTTGCTGTTGACCAAGACAAAGAGCTAATAAAACAACTCAAACAAGTGCAAGGCTATGACGACTTTAAAAAAGATTTTTTTAAAGAATATAAATATGGAAAAACAATGCCTTATAGAATTATTGGGACATATGCAATCATTGCCGGACTATTAACATGGTTGATAATTGCACAACCATAAATAACTACGCAACAGCTAAAACGTCAGGTTGTGAAAAAACTAAAATGAAATCTCTGAGAATCGTTTAAATGAAAAATTGCAAAGGGAGGTACCCGAATACAAACAACATAAAATATAGTTTTTTCACAGACTGCCGTTATAGGTAAGTGGGCGGACGAAATTACGGCAGACAAAAAAAGACAATATTAAAAACGCAACGACATGAGAAAATTAATAACCATCTTGGCATTTATGTTCCTCTTTCAAATCTCAAACGGACAAGACACTATTAGGCGTTTTGAATTCGGCTCGACACTTGTGACAATTAATTCATTTAACACTAACTATTATTATGCCCCCGACAGACCCTCTGTTGAATTTATTAATGGTGTGTTTTTTCGGTATACAAAAAAAAGACTTGGACTTCGGCTTCATGCAAGTTACACGGACAACTCGACTACATTTGCATCACCTGTTGGTTTCGCAGACGGTGCAAGTGGTGACATTAATAACAAAGACGTAAGAATTGGTGTTGGTGGACAATTTTCACTCTTAAAACGTAAAGAGTGGTTTTATACTTTCCTTGACCTTTCATACCGCAATGTATTTTCAACGGGTCATTATTACGGTGGACTTGGGGGCGCTAATGAACGTTTTTCAAGTACAGCAAATGGGTTGGACTGTTTCTTAGGTTTAGGTTTTAAAATCAAAACTATTAAGAATGTTTATTTATCTCCCGAACTCGGTTATTATATTTCAAACAAATTTGTAAGCAAAACGACAACGGATATGTCTTGGGGCCAATCTTCAAAATACAATTATTCCGAAACAAATCTTAATCCCGTTCTTAAGTTACACTTCACAGTTAAGTTCTAGTTTGTATGCGGACACCGGCAATAAAACTTTGTGCGCCCACCATACCTATAACAGCACCTTTGCGTTATGGCGAGCGAAGTGCGAATAGTAACAGTAGTGCAATTAATAAACATTGTGCGTTTAGACAGGTTCATTTTTTACAATTTATTAAATTCATTTTCGCTGAAATTTTTCCTACAGCCCTTTAAACAAAGAGTTTCGTATTTCGTTAAAATTGGTAAATCGTATAAAAAAATCATTAAATTTGTCCCGAAGGGATTCCTTCGGAATAATTCAATAAAAATCAAACAAAATGAGAGTAATAGAATTTCGTGAAGCACTTCGTGAAGCAATGAATGAAGAAATGCGCAGAGATGAAAAAGTATATTTGATGGGTGAGGAAGTTGCCGAATATAATGGTGCTTACAAAGTAAGTAAAGGCATGTTGGCAGAGTTTGGAGAAAAACGCATCATCGATACGCCCATTGCGGAGCTTGGTTTTACAGGCATTGCCATTGGTTCAGCTGTAAATGGTTTACGACCAATTGTAGAATTTATGACCTTCAACTTTTCATTGGTTGCGATTGATCAAATTATCAATTCAGCTGCAAAAATGATGAGTATGAGTGGCGGACAATTTCCTGTTCCTATTGTTTTTAGAGGTGCAACGGCATCTGCAGGTATGCTAAGTTCTCAGCATTCACAAGCATTTGACAACTGGTATGCCAACTGTCCAGGTTTAAAAGTAATAGTTCCATCAAATCCTTACGATGCGAAAGGCCTTTTAAAATCAGCTATCCGTGATAATGATCCTGTAATTTTTATGGAGAGTGAACAAATGTATGGCGAAAAAGGTGAAGTGCCGGAAGGCGAATACCTTATTCCAATTGGTGTTGCAGATATCAAACGTGAAGGAACAGATGTAACAATTGTTTCTTTTGGGAAAATTATCAAACAGGCATTGGGTGCAGCAGTTGAATTAGAAAAAGAAGGAATTAGTGTGGAAGTTGTTGATTTGCGTACCATTCGTCCGATTGATTATGCAACAGTAATTGCTTCGGTGAAAAAAACAAACCGCTTGGTAATTGTAGAAGAAGCTTGGCCATTGGGTTCAATTGCTACTGAGGTGGCCTTTAAGGTGCAGAAAGAAGCATTTGATTATTTAGATGCTCCTGTATTAAGAATTACAACAGCAGATGTTCCATTGCCATATGCTCCAACATTAATTGAAGCGTCTCTACCAAATGTGGAGAGAGTAGTGAAAGCAGTGAAGGAAGTGATGTATGTGAAAAAGTAATTGAATGATTAGGTAATTAAGTTACTAGGTAAATAAAAAAGAACGCCCCGAAATAATACTATTTCGGGGCGTTCTTTTTTATTTCATTCTGTTAAGTGCAATCTTGTTACTTAGTCACTCAATTACTCAGTTACCTAGTCACCCAATTACCCAATCACCTATTTAACGATAGTAACTGTTCCAATGTAATTATGTTTCTTGTTAAATACATCGGTTAATTTAACTTTCCAAACGTATACATCTTGCTGTGCCATATCATCACCATGGTTTGCTTTTCCATCCCATAGTTTATTAATGTCATCTGTATACCAAATCATATTTCCCCAACGGTCGAAAATCATGATTTCATATTTTGCAATTCCAACTCCTTGTCCTTGAAAGAAATCATTCACGCCATCACCATTTGGTGTAAAGGCATTCGGAATGAAGAATGTAAATTCAGGGTCAATTACAATTGTGTGTGACACATTATCCGTACAGCCATTTCCATCCACAATTGTTAAAGTAACAGTGTATGATCCGGAAAAAGCATTTGGAAAATCATGTGTTGGATTGGTTGCATTTGAATTTGTAGAACCATCACCAAAGTTCCAATCCCAACTTGTGATTGGAGAAGTTGAACTTGATTGATCTGTAAAGTTAACAGTAGGTTCCAATATTGTAGCAGGGTTTGGAGATGCAGTAAATTCTGCAATAGGATTTGCAAACACTGTGATGTAATTGATATAGGTATCTGTTGAAGTACATCCTCCTAAACTGGAAGTAACAGTTAAGCCAACAGAAAATGTTGCATCGGTTGTTCCTAAATTAGTATAGCAATGTACAGGAGGATTTTGTCCGTTGAACGTTGATCCATCACCAAATGTCCAGTTCCATGTTGAAATGGTTCCCCCAGCTACAGCAGATGCATCGTTAAACGTAACACATACAGGAGAACATCCTGAAAGAATATTTCCGCTAAATAAAACAATAGGTAATGGCAACACTGTAACCGTAACAGTTGCCGTAACATCGGGTGAACAACCGTCAGTAACCGTAACCGTATAAACGGTTGTAGTAGCTGGTGATGCTGTTGGATTTGAAATAGCAGCATTGCTTAATCCGGTTGCAGGCGACCAAGAATAAACATAAGGTCCACCGGAACCATTCGCGCCTGTTGCAGTAATAATTGTTGATGCACCCGGACAAATTGAAACTGCCGGAGATACAACCACAGAAAGTGGAGGATTTACTGTAACGGTTACGTTAACAGGAGCAGCAGCACAGCCATTCACATCCGTTGCATTCACTGTATAAACAGTTGTTCCCACAGGTGAAGCATTTGGATTTGCAATGTTTGTAAAATCTAATCCTGCAGGAGGAGTCCATGAATAAGAGTAAGGACCGCCATTTCCGCCTGATGCAGATGCTACAATGTTTGTTGTTCCGCCAAAACATATGGTTGGAGAAACAATGGGAGCAATAACTACAATGGTTGGTTGAGTAATAGTAACCGTAGTTGTAGCGGTACATCCATTTGCATCAGTAATGGTACAAGTGTATGAGCCAGCACATAAACCGGTAGCATTAGCAGTAAGTTGAGCAGGAACAGAGTTCCATGAATAAGCATAACCACCACCAACTGTTCCACCGTTTCCAGCAGCTGTTGCTGTTCCATCACAGATACCGTTGCATGTAGCGGCTGTTGATGCGCTTGTTGATGCAGTTAATAAAGTTGGTTCAGTAACTGCTGTATCATTCGTTGCCGTACATCCCCATGAATCGGTAACGGTAACAGTATAGGTCCCCGGACAAAGTGAACTGCAGGATGCAGCTACACAGCCGGAATTCCATAAGTAGGTATACCCTGGAGTTCCTCCTCCCGGAATACAAATTGTTTGTCCGTTACATAATCCATTACAAGTAACATCAATACCTGCAATGGCAACGGTGATTTGCGGATCAGAATAAATGGTAACATCATCAGAACCCACACATCCACTTGGATCGGTAATCGTAACGGTGTAAAGTGTTGTTGTTCCAGGATTTGCAACAGGATTGAAAGTGTTTGTGTTGCTTAATCCTGCAGCTGGCGACCATGAATAAGTGTATCCCGGACCGTTAGGTGTAGCATTTAAAGTGGTATTTCCTCCAAAACAAATAGTGTCGTCAAGACCCGCATTTACAACCAATCCCGGAGCAATGGTAACAGTAACAGGAGTTAAAGGACTTGTACAGCCCAGTATAGTAGTTTGAACATAATACGTTGTATTAATAGCCAATATCGGAGTTGTAAAACTCGCTCCTGTAAAAAGTAAAATTCCACCCGGAGCATCAAACCATTCGTAGGTTCCACCCGGAGCAGTTGCTGTTAAATTAGCAGTGTTATTTATACAGATAGTTGCACCCAATGCTGTAGGAGCAGGAGGAGTAGGATTAACTGTAATTGTATAAGTGTTAGGTGTTCCCGGACAGCCAGCAACAGTAGGTGTTACAGTGATAGTAGCTGTAATAGCACCGGCACCTGCATTGGTAGCAGTAAATGCAGGAGCATTTCCAACACCCGATGCACCTAGTCCGATAGCAGTATTAGAGTTTGTCCACGTAAATGTTCCACCAGCAGGAGTACTTGTGTAAGCTGATGCAGGAACGTTTCCACCATTACAAATTGTAATATTTGCAGGAACAGTAACAGTAGGAGTTGGACTAATTGTAATTGTATAGTTGCTTGGCGTTCCAACACAGCCAGCCAAAGTAGGAGTAACAGTAATGGTTGCAGTTACTGCAGTAGCTCCAGCATTAATTGCAGTAAATGAAGGAGTATTTCCGCTACCAGATGCGGATAAACCAACGGTTGTATTTGTATTTGTCCATGTATAAGTTGCACCAACCGGTGTACTTGTATATCCACTTGCGGGAACGGTTACTCCATTACAAACGGTAAAGCTTGCCGGTACAATAACGGTAGGACTAGGATTGACTGTAATGGTATAAGTGTTAGGCGTTCCAACACATCCTGCTAAAGTAGGGGTAACAGTTATGGTTCCACTGATGGCCGCTGCAGTAGCATTGGTTGCTGTGAATGCAGGAACACTTCCTGCACCTGATGCACCTAAACCAATTAAGGTATTAGAATTCGTCCATGTATAAGTTGCTCCGACAGGTACGCTGGTAAATCCGGTTAATGGAACGTTTGCTCCGTTACAAACAGTGATTGGACCGGGAACGTTAACCGTAGGATTTGGATTTATAACTACAATAACTGTTGAAGAAGCAGTACATCCGCCTGAAGAAGCAACAACGGTATATGTCCCCGCAGCAAGGGCAGTAACTCCAACAATGCTAGGGTTTTGTATAGGAGATGAAAAAGCATTCGGTCCGGTCCAAGCATACGTTGCACCGGCAACAGTTACAGCAGTTAAATTTAAAGTAGCTCCAACACAAACAGGGCTATTGCTTCCGGCAGTTGGTGTAGCAATAACACCTCCACCTGTAACAGTAACGGTATTTGTAACTTGACAGCTAAGTGCCGTATTTATAATAGTAACAGTATATGTTCCGGGAGCTAAGCCTGTAGCAGTGTTTGCTCCGGCTACGCCTGATGTAGTAGAAACAGTAGTTCCAACAGAATTTGTCCAAACATAATTGTATGGTCCGGAAACACCCACAGGAGTTGATGTAGCAGTTCCATCGTTACCGGCACACGTAGCCGCAGTTGACGACATTGTGGGAATACAACATGCACCAACAGCAGGTAAAACAGAAGCAGGGTCATCTAAACATCCAAGACTTGACCATGAACCAGATTCACCATCACCACTCGCGTTTACTGTTACTGATAAGTTAGAACCGGGAGTACATCCAGGTGCAACAGTTGCTGTAAAGCAAAAATTCCATGTTCCAGGAGCGATGATTCCACTGCAATTATCTCCGAAATTATTATTTGGAGCTGTACCTGCATCGTTGGTATCAAAATAAAATCCGGGTCCCCAATTCACACCATTTACAATTCCAATACCCGCTGGAAACCAAGCCCAAGTACCTGTTCCTTGACATGGTGGAGGTGGAGCAGCAACAACTGAACCCGCAACCCAGCCTGCACCTAATGTTACTTGAACTCCATGAAGCCAGTTAGTATTTACTTGTGTGTATTGACTTATGTGGTAACAAAAAGTAACGACCTGTCCGGGATTATACATTCCATTTACAGGCAGAGGTGTAGCAGTAAACGTACTTGAATTCACACAATCAGCGCAATCTTTATTGTTTTGAATAATCATGTTGAATGTACCAACCTGACCTGTTCCACCACTAACCTGAATATAGTAAGTTACTCCGGGAACCATTTGTTCAACAGTAAGTGTAGCAGTTCCGGCAGTTCCTACAGCACAACCTCCAACACCTCCGCCAAGTGCTCCACATGTTCCGGAATACATTGCAATGTTTACGGTTGAAAAAGTAGCATTTACAGTAATTACAGCTTGATAAGAAGAAGCTGTGAAACTATACCAAACATCATTTGCAGGCACAGACATTGCTCCACCTGCGCAACCCGGTTGGAATAAATAAGGACTTGCAGGTGTTGCTCCAACAAGTGTCCCTGGTATGTTTAATGATGCACCATTTTGAGGTGCCGTTCCAACACATGCTGCAGGGGTAGGAAGTGTACCGATGTTTTGAGCGCCTGCACAATTGTCGTTTGCCGGTTGAGCAAATGCTTGCTTGCTTATAAAGCTGACAAGTATAATAAGCGCTAGTATTAATTTTTTCATTTATTAGATTTGTTAGAGAGTATTTTATTAGAGAGATTTTTTTTAATGGAATTTGGAAACAACATGATGTTCTTCCATTATAAAATTATTGGGTCCTAATGAAAAAACCGGAATATCTCTTGTTGAAGAAAAATTTTCCGGATAGTCTGATAAGTTTAAGGCACGAACGGCAGTATTTATTTCTGTAGCTGAATATAATTCAGCTTTCACACCAGTGTTGAATTCGATTGTGTGACGAGTGTTTTTTAATCGGTGATATTGCATGTCAGAATTATTCATCGCATCAATGTAGGGTTGGATGTCTGTAACGCTTCCATTGCTGGTGATTGCATAGGTTTGTCCTTGAATTTCTTGCGCGTTTAAAATCATGCTAAAGCAGATTCCTGCAAATAAGAAAATAATTTTCAGTAAGGTGTTCGATTTCATTTGGTTATGTATTAAAAATCAATTTTTACGAAGTAAGCAAAAATACTTTAAGCATACAAACTCATATTGTAAAGATACTTAGTAGTTCGATTAGCTTTATTGCTTATTTAGATGCTAAAATCAGGAGAAAAGTTGCATTCTTTTAAAAAGTAAAAAACCCTTCCAAATTTATTTGGAAGGGCTTTTTTGGTCTTTAAAACCGAACTGTTATTTTACGATGGTTACAGTTCCGGTATATTTGTGCTTTTTGTCTTTGTGATCGATGATTTTCACTACGTAAACATATACATCTTCTTGTGCTATTTCTTTACCGTGATTTACAGTCCCATCCCAATGTTTAGTGACGTCATCAGCGAAGAAAATTAAGTTCCCCCAACGGTCATAAATCAGCATCTCAAATTTTTTGATGTAATCACCTTTGCCATAAAAATCATCATTCACACCATCTCCATTTGGAGAAAAAGCATTTGGGATAAAGAATGTAAATTCAGGATCAATTACGATACAAATTTGTGTATTATCTGTACAGCCAAAATTGCTTGTAACAGTAAGTGAAGCACAATAGGTTCCTGCTTCAGTAAATGTATGTGTAGGATTTTGTAAAGTACTTGTGGTGTCGGCATTCGATGAAAAATAATCACCAAAGTTCCAAGCCCACCCTGAGATAAAGCCTGTTGAAACAGTCGATTCATCTGTATAAGAAATAGTTGGATTAATAATGCTCGTTACCAATGGAACGCTGAAATCTGCATTTGGTGTAGGGTGTACAGTAATGTAATTGTTTACTGTAGAAGTAGAAGAACATCCTCCTAAAGTAGAAGTAACAGTTAAAGTAACATTATAACTTCCAGCAACTGCATAACAGTTTGTAGGAGCATTTGTAATTGCAGTGTTTCCATCTCCAAAACTCCAAGCCCAAGTTGCAATGGCACCACCAGCAACTGTTGAGTTGTCGGTAAAGTTCACACAAAGCGGCTCACAACCAGAAGTAATGGGAGCGCTGAATGTCACAACCGGTAAAGGCAACACAGTGATAGTAACTGTTGATGTTACAGTAGGTGAACAACCATCACTTGCAGTAACCGTATAAGTAGTAGTAACAGCAGGAGAAACCGAAACAGGTGTTCCTGAACCTGTTCCTGCAGGAGTCCAAGTATAAGTATATGGTCCACCACTGCCCAATGAAGCCAGTGCAGAAATGTTAGTAGAAGCACCCGGACAAATAGAAGCAGTACCGCTAGCCAGCACGTTTAATGGAGGATTTACAGTAACAGTAACGTTAACAGGAGCCGCGAGACAACCATTTGCATCTGTTGCATTTACTGTATAAACAGTAGTAGCAGCAGGAGTAGCAGTAGGATTAGCAATGTTAGTAAAATCTAATCCAGTAGCAGGTGACCAAGTATAAGAATAAGGTCCACCATTTCCACCCGAAGCAGAAGCTGTAATCATTACACTACCTCCAGTACAAACAGTAGCAGGAGCGATTGGCGCAATCACAACAAGTGTAGGTTGTGTGATAGTAGCAGTAACAGTAGCAGTACAGCTATTTGCATCCGTAATGGTACAAGTATAAGTACCAGCGCACAATCCAGTAGCAGTAGCAGTAGCCTGAGCAGGAATCGTATTCCAAGAATACGCATAACCAGCACCAACAGTACCACCAGCACCATTAGCAGTAGCAGTTCCATCACATACACCATTACAAGAAGTAGGAGTAGTTCCCGAAACAGCGGCCGTTAATAAAGTAGGTTCAGTTACAGTAGTACTACCTGTAGCAGTACAACCCCAAGCATCAGTAACAGTAACAGTATAAGATGCCGGGCATAATGAAGTACAGGAAGCAGCAATGCAACCAGAACTCCACAAGTAAGTATAAGCAGCCGTTCCTCCTGCAGGAATAACAATAGTTTGTCCGTTACAAGCACCATTACAAGTCACATCAATACCAGCAATAGCCATAGTGATTTGTGGATCGGCATAAACGGTAACAGTTCCTGAACCAGTACATCCACCAGCATCTGTAACTAAAACAGAATAAGCAGTAGTAGTTGCAGGAGTAGCAGTTGGAGTAGCAGTGGTGGCTCCAACTAAAGTAGCAGCTGGAGTCCATGAATAAGAAAATCCGACACCACTTGGTGTTACACCTAATATGGCGCTTCCACCAAAACAAACTGTATCGTCAGAGCCGGCATTTACTATGAGTCCGGCATTAATAGTAACTGTAGCAACAGCAGTTGAGGAACATCCCAAAGAAGTTCCTGTAACAGTATAAGTGGTAGTTGTAGCAGGAGATGCATCTGCTGTATTCACTCCTGTAGAAGTAGCACCAGCACTCCAGATATATGTTGTTGCACCACCAGCAACCAAGTTGGCAGTGAATGTTGGACACACATTTGGAGAATTCACCGTTGTTACAGGAACTGGATTAACAGTAACTGTTGCAATAGCAGAGCTTGTGCAGCCACCTGTTGTTCCAGTAACGGTATAAGTTGTAGTAATAGAAGGCGATGCATTAGCAGTGTTTACACCAGTAGAGGTTGCTCCGGCAGACCAAACATATGTTGTAGCTCCAGTAGCAGTTAAATTAGCAATTTGTCCATTACATATAGTAGGAGAATTTACAACAACCAGTGCCCCAGGATTAACAGTAACGGTTGCAATAGCACTTCCCGTACAACCTGCAGTTGTTCCTGTAACAGTATATGTTGTTGTAACCATAGGAGAAGCATTAGCGGTATTGACACCTGTAGAAGTTGCTCCTGCCGACCAAACATATGAAGTTGCTCCACCGGCTGTCAAATTCGCAGTTTGTCCGGGACAAATTGTTAGAGAATTCACGGTAACAGTTGGGGTAGGATTTATAGTGATACAAACAATATTTGAATAAACAGGTGCTCCGCAACCACTTACTTGTGCTCGAAAACAGGTATTTGCTGTCATGCCAGCTGTAGTAAAGGTGGTAGTTGTAGCTCCAGCGATATTGGTCCAAGGGCCTCCGGCTACCGGTGCGCTTTGCCATTGTATGCCTCCTACACTCCCAACTAATGAAAGATTGACGGGAGTTCCCGAACAGACGGATGCAGGAGTGACTGATGCTGTTCCCGCAATTGGTGCTGGAGTAACGATGATCGTCATGCTTAGGTTTGCAACTTGGTTACTGCAATCATCAGTAACAGCACAAGTATATGTTGTTGTAACCGCAGGACAAACAGTAATAGAATTAGTAGTAGCTCCTGTGCTCCAGTTATATAAAATGGCAATTAAACAACCACCTGTTGGAGTAGCAGTAATTGTAGAACAACTTCCAGCACAAATATTATTTGCAGAAGCAGCTATTGTAGCCGTAAAAACTGGCATAACACCTGGTGCCACAAATGTTTGAGTAGGGCACCATGGTCCAACCATGAAATTATGATTTTCTCGCATTCTGTATTGGTAAGTTGTGCCTGGACAAAGAGCTGCAAAAGAAATGTTTACTCCGGGATAATTTTGAACAATACAACTTGGTTTCATCATTTGAGCACTTTGATAAAAAGGGTAAGTAGCCAAAGGCCCATAAAATCCAGGAGAAAATGGAGCAGCATTAAATGCTTCACCAATACAACGAACTTCCACATCCAGCCAATATGCAGCACAACCACAAGTAGGTGAGTCGGATGCCGCATTTACAGTAATTCCACCTGCAAAAGGAGTTTGTTGTGTGAAATTTACTAATGCAATGGCATGACAGGCCTTTGCTTTATTAGCTGAAAAGACTGTTAATAGGGTGATTAAAAGCGCAAAAAGTGTAGAGTTTAAAATTTTCATAGTAATATAGAGCTGTTTAGTTATATCGAAGATGTTAGCTTCTACTCAATAGTTGCATAGAATGATCAGAAAAATGATATTATTTTATTAACAAGATATTAAGAAAATGGAAAAGGCTCTTAATGGGATTTGACAAGCTTATAAGTTGTTGATTGTGAGTCGGAAATTAATACAACAGTATAGATGCCGTTTTGAAAGTTTTCTATATCGGTCAACTCAATAGTTCCATTACAGAATAAAGAAACTCTTCTCATTTCTTGTCCAAGTAAATCATAGATAGCCAATACATATTCTCCCGAAAGTATTCCTGTAATAATTACTTTATCATTTGCCGGATTCGGATATAAATAGCTTGCCGGATTTAAATTGTAATTGCTTGCGTTTGTAAGAATGGATGTACTATCAATTTGCCAGACAAATGCATCCACATCTCCGCTTTTTATTGTTTGAAAAACACCTGCTGTTACGGGGAAATCAGGACTATAAGTATTGCCCGAGATTACAATTTTTTGTTGCATCACTTCACAAATATCATAAGCATAATCAGCACTGCTTCCTCCATTTAAGTTAGACAACTCAACGGCTCCGGTAGTATCAAATGTCATGTATACAATGTCAGAGCTTCCATTATTTATGGTATCATATTTATTTCCTTCCATTGGAAAATTAGTAGAACTTGTTTCGCCACAAACAGTAATTTTTTGATTTGTGTTTACAATAATTCCTCTTCCTGTATCCCAAGCTGAGCCTCCTGCATAAGTTAGCCATCGTAAGTTTCCAGAAGAATCAAAGCTTCCTACAGACAAATCTCTCACGCCATTCATTGTTGATTGAAATGCACCGGATGTAACCGGAAAATCATTGCTGCTGCTATAGCCTGTAAAGTAAATGTTATTGTTATTATCACAGGCTAATCCATAAATGTCTTCATTCCCTACTCCACCTAAGTATGTTGACCAAATCTTATTTCCTGTGCTATCATATTTTGCTAAAAATGCATCACTTCCACCCATTAAAAAATTTTGATAGGAGCTTGCATCAACTGGAAAATTACTGCTATAAGTATCGCCCGCAACAATTATATTTCCGATTGAATCAAACCGGATAGCATGGCCATCTTCGCTGTTTAGTCCTCCTAAATAAGTACTCCATTTTCTGTTTCCTGTACTGTCAAATTTTGCAATAAAGCAATCCAATGCTCCTCCAAACAAAGGTTGCCAAGCACTTGCAGACACCGGAAAGTTGTTGCTGCTTGTAAATCCTCCCAGCGCAATATTTCCTCTTTTATCCATGTCCATGCTAATCGCAAAATCCCCTCCTGTTCCTCCTGCATAGGTTCCCCACAAAAAAATTCCATTCGCATCAAATTGAGTTATGAAGGCATCCACCGTTCCAGAAAAAGTAGAACTAAATACTCCACTTGTGCTCACAAATAAATCGCTGCTGTATGTATAGCCTGATAATGTTGGCTTTCCCGATGGACTTACTTTTAAGCGATAACCAAAATCGTTTTGACTTCCTCCATAATAAGTGGCCCATAATCGTTGTCCGGTTGAATCAAATTTGAAAATATACGCATCGTAATTTGCATTAATGCTTGTTTGAAATGAACCTGGGCTGCTTGGAAAATCTATACTAGCGGTGTATCCCGAAATATATATGTTGCCATTCTTATCGCCATTTACTCCATAACATTCATCCGCATCGCTACCACCTGTAAAAGATATCCAAGGGTCGATAACAATCGATTGACAATTTTTTGGAACAGATGTGGTATAAGTAATGCTGTTTTTTTCTATTGTGATGGTGCAATTTTTTTCTTCTCGATTTATTTTTTTATTTTTTTTAGCATCAGCATATACGGATGGAAAGTGTTCTGTTATTTGTCCTAATGGAGTTTCAATAACAAGCATTTCTTTAGAATTTAGTTTGTCGAAATCTTTTTTTGCAACAGCTCCAATCAGTTCAAATGAAAATTCTACCGTGCTGCTTTGTGGATTTTCAAAAACAATATCATATTTTAATCCTTTATCAGGATGGTTGTAAAAGACGATGGACACTCCTTCTGAATTATTTTTGTATGTAATTTTATTGAATTGATTTGCTGAAAAACGTGTTCCGTTTTTGTAAAAATTTAATTTTTCTGATTGAGGATCTCCTTTTTCGAGTTGTATTTCAGCTGTGCTATTTATTTTGTAGTCGTATCTAAACACATTTGTTTTGTGCCCAATTAGAACATCGTTGAATAAAACGTTGTCGGTTTTTTCAAATAATACAAAAGCTATTCTGTCTTTTAAAAAATAAACTGTTCCTCCTTCAATGGATGTGTAAAATAAAATTTGCTCTGAATTAGAAAGTGCTTGGTTGATTTGTCCTTTGTTCTCAATAATGCCGGAAGCAATTGTTGGTAGCGAAAGTAGTAGGGATAAAAAAATAAAAATAATTTTTTTGATAGTCTTGGGATTCATTTTTTCGCTTGCTTTCCTAAAAATAATAAAAAAATCCGCCCGGATTGTAAATACTCGGGCGGATTTTTTTTCTTTTAACTTATTTTACAATCGTAACTGTACCAATGTATTTATGCTTTTTGTCGTTAGCATCAGTAATTTTTACAGAATAAACATACACATCTTGTTGTGCTATTTCTTTACCATGGTTTGCAACACCATCCCAATGTCTATTAATATCATCAGCGAAGAAAATTAAGTTCCCCCAACGGTCATAAATCAGCATCTCAAATTTTTTGATGTAATCACCTTTGCCATAAAAATCATCATTCACACCATCTCCATTTGGAGAAAAAGCATTTGGGA
>Ga0163149_10004616_pt1 | contig 14916 bp, 8 predicted proteins | sample OliLakLV19MP5G1_FD_148604 | JGI IMG/M metagenome (GOLD analysis project Ga0163149, IMG submission 148604) | Freshwater microbial mat bacterial communities from Lake Vanda, McMurdo Dry Valleys, Antarctica - Oligotrophic Lake LV.19.MP5.G1 | ecosystem: Environmental > Aquatic > Freshwater > Lake >...
GTGGCCGGGCCCGCCGCAGCGCCGGCCGCCGTGGTCAAGCCCGAAACCAGGCCCCGCATGACACAAACATCGCTTTTCGAGTTCTCCGTGCCCGCCCTCACCGCCGAGCCCGATGCGCCGGCGAAGCCCCTCGCCGATCACAAAGGCAAAGTCGCCCTCGTGGTGAACGTCGCCAGCGAGTGCGGCTACACCCCGCAGTACGGCGGCCTGCAGGCCCTTTATCAGGAACTCGCGATCGACGGCCAACTCCCCTTCACGATCCTCGCCTTCCCGTCCAACGACTTTGGCGAGCAGGAGCCCGGCGGCCCCGATGAAATCAACAAGACGTGCACGAAGTACAAGGTCACGTTCCCGTTGTACGGCAAGATTTCCGTAACCGGCGATTCGGCCGACCCGCTGTATCGGTGGATCATCCAGCAGCCCGCTTCGGGCAACGAACCGCCCAAGTGGAATTTCACGAAGTTTGTCGTCGATCACAACGGCAAGGTCGTGGCCCGGTTCGACACCCGTATCAGCCCGGACGACCCGACCCTGCGCCGCACCCTCAACGAACTCCTCGCGGCCGCGCCCAAGACTTCTGCGCCTACCTCCACCAATCCCGACTCCAAAGCGCCGGTCGATCCCAAGTAGTCAGCGCTCTCGCGCGCGGCACGGCGCTGAGCACGGATCGTGTGTTCCTCCGGGTTTGCTCTTGACTCTGTCGTAACGTCTCTGCCCCCGTACCCCCTTTGGCTTCCTTCCGATACATCGCCGTGGCAGCCAACGGCCAGCGTGTCGAGGGGTTGCTCTCCGGGCAGTCCGAGCAGGCCGTCATCGCCGACCTTGAGAGCCGGCAACTGACGCCGGTTGAGCTTGTGCCCCGGGCCGAGCGCGTCCGCCGCGCCCGCGGCGTCGGCCTTCGTCCGTTGGGACAGTCGTACGAGCAACTTTCGGATCTTCTTCACGCCGGCGTCCCGCTGCTCCGCGGGCTGAGGCTTTTGGGCGGCCGCACCGGCTCGCCGCGGCTGTCCGCCATCTTCCGAGGTCTCGCCGAGTCCGTGGAGAAAGGGGTGGACCTGGGGCAGGCCATGGCCGACCAACCCGAGATTTTTCCGACAGTTCAGGTGGCGATGGTGAGAGCGGGCGAACGCGGCGGGTTCCTTGAGAAAGTGCTCGCCCGCATCGGCGCGCTGGTGACGGCCCAGGCCGATCTCCGGGCCAAGATCATTGGAAACATGGTCTACCCGGCGGTCCTCATCGTCTTCGGTCTCCTCGTCATCGGGGTGATTTTCTGGAAGTTCGTCCCGCAGTTCCGCCCGATGTTCGCGGCCCTGGGCGACGAACTTCCGCTGACATCGAGGGTCGTTTTCGCCGTCAGTGACGGCGTCGGCCGGTTCGCTCCGCTCACCATCGCGGCCCTGCTTGTGGCCGCCTTTGCGTGGTGGCGGACGGCCCGGATCCCCTCGGTCCGCACCCGCATCGAGGAGTACAAACTGCGGATGCCGGTCGTCGGCAATCTGCTCCGCGCCTACGCGACGGTGCGATTCTGCCAGTTGCTCGGCACCATGCTCGATAACGGCGTCCCGATGATCGCCGCCCTCACGATCGCCCGCGATGGAGCCGGCCACCCGCTGTTCGCGGCCACGATCAACACCGCGATCGAGCGGGTGCGCTCGGGCGGCCATTTGGCCGAACCGCTGAGGGACAGCGGCCTCTTCGATGACGACGTGATCGAGATGATCTCGATCGGCGAGACCGCGAACAACCTGGACGAAGTCCTGCTCAAGATCGCCCTGACGATGGAACGCCGTCTCGACCGGCTACTCACCATCGCGGTCCGGCTCATCGAGCCGCTCCTCTTGGTGATGATCGCCGGGGTCGTGGGCCTTGTCGCCGCCGGCTTGCTCCTGCCGATGAGCAAATTGGGCAACGCGTTGTAACGACCCGGCAGCCGCCGCTTGCGGGGGCGCGGGCCGTGGCGGCGGCCGCGACGTTCTGGCCGGGACGTCTTGCTGTGATCGGAGTTCAGACTACGATGGGAGTGCACGCCTCACGGAGGAACCGCCTATGCGTCTGAATCGTCGCCGCTCCCGCTCATCGCGGGGTTTCACCCTCATCGAAGTGCTGATCGTGATCTTCATCGTGCTCGCGCTGGGCGGGCTGGTGGCGTACAACTTGCTCGGCCAGAAGAAGAAGGCCACCGCTAACTTGGGTCAGATCGAACTCAACAACCTCAAGTCGGCGCTCAAGCAGTTCAACTTCATTCACGACCGCTACCCCACCGACGAGGAAGGCCTGGCAGCGCTCTGGAGCAAGGAAGCACTCCCCGACGAAGAAGCCCAGAAGAAGTGGCAGAAACTCATGGAGGCCCCTACTCCGAAAGACCGCTGGGGCAACGAGTGGGGCTACCGCCAGGTGAGCGAGCACGGCGACGAGACCGAGTTTGATCTTTGGTCGTATGGCCCGGACATGCAGGAAGGGACCGCGGACGATATCGTCTCGTGGACTTTGGATGATGAGTCGGGGGGCGATCTCGGCACCACTCCATCACCCGACGGCCCCGCCGGCGGCCGCTAGGCCCCCGACCGGACCGGATCACCCGATACTGAAGGACCATGATCAATCAGCGGCGGCCCCATCCCGCGCGGCTCGAACCATGTCGATCCCGACGGTTCGGGTTTTCGCTGGTTGAAGTGTTGATCGCCGTGGCGATCACCTTGGCGCTCGCAGCGCTGATGCTGCCTGATTTCACGTCCTTCGGGGTTCTTTCCGCCCGTCGCAGCGCGGCCGAAGCGTTGCAGGCCGCCGCGCATTCGGCCCGTTCCCACGCGCTGAACGCGGCCGAGCCGGTGCAATTGAGCGCCCGCGACACGCGGGACGGTTGGATTCTTGAAGCCCGCACCGTTTCTCCCCGCCGCTCTGAAACTTCTGCCGACCCGGACGAACCGTCGCCGTCACGCAGCATCCGTGTCGGTCGGTTGTCTGCGGGGTTCACGGTCGTGGCGGCCGAAGCGGAGACGCCGATGCCGGAGTTGCAAACCGGTGGCGAGCGGTCATCGGACGACGCCGGGAACGCCGGACCCTCGGTCTTGATCGCCCTCGTCATGCCGGATGGAACATTCGAGCCCGAGGGGGTGCATCTCGTTCACCGGGGCCGACGTTCGCTCATCACGGTTCGGAAGTGGACGGGTCGGGTTGAATTGGGGGATTGGCTGGATTCCTCAGCACCCGAGCCGTCGGATGTTGACCCAGCTCGAACCGCCGGGCTCGCCGAGAATGTGGGCGGGGCGGACGCGCCATGATCCGTCGAACTTTGGCGTCACCCGGCCGGCCTCGCGCGGCGATCCTGCTGGAGTGCATTCTCTCGCTGGCCATCCTGGTCGGGGCAGGCCTCGCCATCATCTCCTTGGTCGACCGCGCCGGGAGCGCCCTCACCGGTGCCCGCGACGCCGAACTCGCGGCCGACCTCGCCCGCTCCACCATGAGCAAACTCGCGGCGGGCTTGGGAACCGTTCAAACCCTTGCGGGCCCCGTGGAATCGTGGCGCGATGAACGCGACGAAACCTTCGATGATTCGCTGCCCGCGGACTCGCCTTGGACGGTCGCCATCGACGCCGAGCCCGCCGAGTTTCCGGGGCTGACGCTGATCACCGTCACGGCGATCAACGCCGATCCGTCGGGCCGCGTCCGCTCGATGTATTCCCTCCGGCAGTTAGTGGCTCTCGGCTCCGAAGCGGGCGAGAGCGACGGGCGTTCGGTCCGGGGGGGAGACCAATAAAGCGAACCGCGTTCACGCTGTTTGAGGTCCTCGTGGCGATGGTGCTGATGGGCTGTCTCGCGACGTCGGTCGCGGCTCTCCACTTCCGCACCGTGGAGAGCCGCGACCGGCTTTCTCGATCCGCGGATGCGATCATCGGCGCCTCGATTCTCCTGGAAAGTGTGGAGACCGACCTATTGACCTGTATCGCGGGTCAGGGAGAAACCGGCGTCTTGGGCACCACCGATACATTGCTCGTCCGGGCGCGGTCGGTGACGTTGACGCCGGTGGCGGGCCAACCGGCCGATCTGCAGGGTTCCGAGTATCGCTTTGCATCTGGTGCGGTGGAAGGACGACGCTGGGCGGGCGAGACGGCCTCAGGGACATTCGAGCCGATCGTGACGGGGGTCGGGCGGCTGCGCTTTCGGTATCACAACGGTAAAGAATGGCGAGAGTCGTTCGATAGCGGTCGCGTCGGCACGCTGCCCGCAGCGATCGAAGTCGCCGTGTGGTTTGCCGGCCCAGCGTCTGAGGCGGTCGTTTCGGAAACCGAATCCGGCCGCGACTCCGACGAGCCGCCGCGGTCGCCCCCGGATCGCCTTCGCATCATCACCATCCCGGACGGTCCCGCGTCGGGCGGCAAGGGGCTGCCATGAGAAGGCTTCGGACGCGCCGCGCCAGCATCCTGCTGGTCACCTTCATGGCGATCACCATCGCCGCACTGGTCGCGACCGGCCTGCTGCTGCGGGCCGACGGCTCGCAGGATGTGGTCGCGGTGTCGCTCCGCCGAACCCAGGCCCGTGCCCTCGCGTGGTCGGGCGTGCAGGCCGCGCTGGCGCAACTTGCCGACTCCCGGGCAGGCCTCCTCGCGGGGGCCGATCCCGAAGTCTTCAGCGAGTTCGAGATCAGCCTGGGATCCTCGGACGGTGTGGTCCGAACGGTGCAAATGGCTCCGGGGGTACATGCCGAGTCTGAAGCCGCCAAACTGCCGCTCAACGCGGTCGATGTCGTCGCGTTGGCCAAACTCCGGGGGCTCGAATCCGGCGACGCCGCTTCCATCCTTGCGCGGCGCGGCGACGGCTTTTTCAGTCCGGAATCGGCCTTCCCGGACACCGCGACCGAGCCCGCGGCAGCGGCGGATGTTCGTTCGGACCTGCCGTTCGACGATGCGGCCACCCTTCCCGACGCCGCGCGGCTCGCAACCGTGTTCTCGTTCGAGCCCGAACTTGCCGGCCCCGCCGCTGCCGCAGCATGGCCCCGCAGCGACGGAGAGCCGCGTCTGTTCGTGGGCGACGGTTGGACTCCAGCGCTCGCCGAGGCGGTCTCCGCGGTGCTCTCCGAACCCGATGCAAAACTCGCCGAGTCGTGCTTCACGGTGCAGCAACCCTTGGAACGAACTTCTCAAGTGGCGGCGCGGCTTGCCGCGACCGGCGTGCCGCGCGAGCAGTGGGGGGCCTGGCTCGATCTGTTCACGACCAATCCAGAGAGCTTCCGCGCCGGGCTGGTCGATATCAACCGGGCCTCGGCATCGGTCCTCGCCTGCATCCCCGGGATTTCGGCCGAGACCGCCGAGCGTCTTGTCTCGCTGCGTTCCACGCTCGACGCCGCCGCCCGGGCCTCCATCACCTGGCCGCTGGAATCGGGCCCGCTCACGCAGGATCAATTCCTCGAAGCCGTCGATTGGTTCACGACCCGCTCTCTCCAGTTCCGGGTCCGCATCGAAGCCGGGCTGGCTCCCGCCGATCCGGTCGACACGGCTCGCGATGAGGGACTGCTCGTTCCATTGAAGGGTCGGGTCGTGCTCGAAGCCGTGATCGACGTTGCGGGCCCTTCCCCACGGATCGCCTACCTTCGCGACGTCACCTTGGGGGCTTGGCAGCGTCCACCGGCGACGCCCGACCCACTTCCCGACGCCTTTTCGCCGGGCCAACGCGTTGCAGAAGCGCGGGCCGCCGACAACGCGGATGAAGGTGCCGCGGCATCGGATGCGGGTGCGGATGCGGCCCTCACGATCGACGCCGACCTCGATGTCGGCGGGCTTGAGTTCACGGCTTCGTTCGACCCGCCTTCGACCTCGGTGATCGGTGACCTCGAGCTGGAGCGAGTTGAAACCGGGGGCGGGATCGAAAACCCTGCCGGAGGCGGACGGGCCTCCGCGGCCGGACAAGAATCAGCCACGCCCGCAGTCCGTCCCGGCCCCTCCGACAACCGGACTGGCCGATGGACGTTCGGGCGACGGAACCGCTGACTGTGTCCACCACGCGCGACATCTCGGTGCTCGAACTCGACGGGCCACACCTCGCCGCGATCACCGCGGCGGTCAACGGCGCGCGGATCGAGGTCCATCGCTGGCACTTTGCCGAACGTCCCACCGACATAGCGCCCGACGACGTCCAGGCTGTCGGCGAGTGGGTGGGCAGAGAATTTCGCACCGCCAACCTCGCCCGCTCGCGAGTCGTCTTTGCTGTCTCCCGCGGCGACGTGGTGCTCAAGCACCTGGCCCTCCCGGCCTCGCCCAGCGTCTCTGCGGGCGATCTCGCCGGCATGGTCCGCATTCAGATGGTGCGGCAACTCACGATGACGGTCGAGGGCACGGCGATCGATTTCCTGCCGCTGGATGCCAAGTCGCCTACGGCGGCCGTGCGGCCCGTGCTGGCGGGCGCCATGCCCGCCGAGCGCGTCGACTGGTGCCGCCGCATCGCCTCGGCCGGAGGGCTCAAGCTCGCGCGGATCGGACTTCGATCCTTCGGCACGGCGGCCGCGCTCGCAAACCTCTCACAGCGTTTGGACGGCCCGGTATTGGGAGTCGCCATCGGCGCCACCTCCACCGAGTTCGTGGTGGTTGACGACGGGCGCATGGTTTTCGCCCGGGCCGCCGACCTTGCCCGCCCCGGAGCGCCCGAGGATTTTGAGAGTTTCGCGGACAAGGTGGGCATCGAGGCCCGCCGCACCTGGATCAGTTACCGAGCCGCGATGGAGTCGCGAGAGCCCGCCGTCGCGGCCATTTTGGCCGACGGAGAGCTGGCCCGCATCGTGGCCGACCGTTGCGGCACCGCGCTGTCGTGCCGGGGCGAAACCGCCGCACCGCCCGAGTCCGTCGTCATCCCCGCGGAACTTTCGCCCGCCGAACGGGCCGCGGCGAACCCTCTTTGCGGTCTGCTGCTGGAGCAACTGCTCGGTCGCCCGATGCTCGACTTCGCGAACCCGCGCCGGATGCCCGACCGGGCCGCACGGGTCCGCCAACTGGTCCTCGCCTCGGCGTTGGGAGCAATCCTCGTGGGTGGTGTGGGGTACGTCGTTCGCGACTCGTCGCTCTCGACGCTCCGCACCGAACTCGCTGCGCTCGAGGCGTCGGAAAAGGACCTTCGCGGCAAAGTCGATCGGATGTCGCTCCTGGCGGTGCGGGCTCGCCACGCCGATGAGTGGCGCACCGGCGGTATTGACTGGCTCTCCCACTTGGACGCCGTCACTGCGGCCCTCCCGGATGCCTCGCGTGCCCGGGCCGACGAGATCACCGCGGCAGCCACCTCGGGCCTCTCGTTCGATCTCGGGAGCGACAAGTCCTTGCTCAAAGGAAAGTGGACGCCCCGCCGCCGGGCCGTGATCCGCCTCACCGGCAGCCATGACGATCAGCGGGCCGTCGCCGAGATGCGGGAACGCCTGCTCGCCGATCAGGTCTATGAAGTTGAGAGCAGCGGCCCTGACAAGGCCGACCGCTTCGGGTTGGACCTCGTCACCTTCAGCACAACGTCGGCCAAGCCGGCCAAGCCAGCCGCGCCGGGCACCACCGCGGCCCGGCCCGCGCCCGCGACCAAACCGGCGGGTCCATCATGAATCTGCGTTCCCTCCCCACCCGCACCCGCCGGCTTCTGTACGCGGGGTTCGCGATCGCGACGCTGGTGGCCGGCGTGGTCGTGTACCAGCGGGTTTTCGCGGCTCCGCAGACCGCTTTGCAAGCATCGATCGACCGAACGACGGCCTCGATTTTCACGCTGCAAAACCTGCTCGACGACGAGGTCGAATATCAGCGCCACCTCCGCGATTTCGCGGGCACGACCCTCGGCGGAGCAGTCGATCGGGTTCAGCACCGCCTCCGCACCGGTCTGGCCCGGGCGGCCGAGGTCGCCGGCCTTTCACAGGTCATCGTCGATGCCGACGACCCGCAGGAAGTCCTCAATCCGGCGGTCAGCGCGAAGGGCGTTGCCCCACTCACGAAACGTGCTCTGCGATCCAAAGCGGATTTTGAGCTTATCCGGGGCAGCGTCCAGGGCCTCGGAACCTTGGAACAAGCCACCCGCGCGTTGGCGCTGCTCCAGTCTCAGAAATGGATTCACCGCGTGGATTCATTCTCGCTCCGCCCGGTCGGAAAGATGCGAGACCGCTACGAGTTCCGGGCCCAGGTCGCGACTCTTTTTGCCCGCGACCTCACCCAGACCGACGCCTCAGAACCGGAACTCTCACCGCCGACCGTCGATCTTGAATCGCTCGCCCGCGTTGTGGCCGCGCGGGCGTTCTTCACGATCCCCGACCGCTCGGTCCCGGTGGTCATCGCGGCGGTGCCGCAGCCCGCCGCCCCGACCGAGGTCCCCGTCCCGGGCGCGGCCATCTTCCTCCCGTATGAAGACTGGCACTTGACCGGTGTGATGGCAGGACGGGCCGGCGTGTCCGCGATCATGCTCAACCGCAAGAGCGGGCAATCCGTGACGCTTGAAAAGGGCGGCACGGTCTTGGACGCCGTCTTTGTTGATACCCGCGCCGACTTCGCGATCTTTGAGATTTCTGGCAAACGCTTCGAAGTGGCGAACGGGGCCTCGCTCGCGTCCCGACAACCCGGGGGCTAAAGGATTCTCTCCCGCATGCCCAGTTACCGGCAGCGGTCGGCAGGCGTGTGGGCAGTCGTTTCGCACTGGACCTTCAAAAACCAGCGGACTCCCCACCCACCGACGGTGTAAAGTGCCACCTCGAAACGGGGGCCACTCCGTATGCGGTCGGCTGCCGGCCCCCCCTTGGCCCTTGCCAGGGGCGCCAACGCACGATCCAAAGTGGTTCGGCGGCGGATTCTGCTCGGAATCGGATTCGATCACCCAATGCTCCCAGGGCCATGGAGTTTTCTCATGCGAACGGAATCCCCCTCGTCGCGAGATCAAGATTTCTCCCACGGTCCGCTGTCGGCGAACGACATTCCCTGCCTGATTCCCCCGCGTGGACCGACCAAACCGCGCTCCGGCCGAACGCTCGCGGCCGCGCTTCTGGTCGCTTCCGCCGGATTGGCCGCCTCGGCCCGTGCCCAGGCCACGCCCGCCGCACCGGAACCGCAGCCCGCGACCCAGCCCGGTTCTGCACCGGTCGCGGAGCCGAGCACGACCGCGGCGCCGCCCGTCGCGGCACAGCCGGAGCCGGCGCCGCTTCAGCAAACAGCGCAGCCTGAAGTTCCCCCGGTCGCCCCGCCGCCCGGGCCGGAAGCACTGACCGCACCGGTGCAGCCCCCGGTCATTGCGCCGGTTGAAGCGGCTCCCGTCGCGGCTGCCCCCGTCGCCGCGCCCGAGCCCGCGCACGCGGTTTCGGTGACGCCGCCGGAGCCGGAGATCCGGTTCAATTTTCGGGAAGCCCCGCTCGAAGCGGTCCTGAACTTTTTCGCCAAGGAAAGCGGCGTCCCGATCATCTATGAAGCGGCGACCCCGGTCGGTGTGCTGACGTTCATCAGCGCGTCGGGCTACACCTTTGATCAGGCCCTGAGCATCCTCAACCTGAATCTCCAGCGGTTCGGGGTGCACCTCCGCCGACAGGATCAGTACCTTTATCTGGCCACCCTCCAGGATTCGATGAAGAAGCCGCTCCCGGTGAGCGACCCCGGCGCGGTCGGTGATCTTTCACCGGACAAGTTCGTGACCGTGGGGATCGCTCTGGATAACGCCCGGGCCGACCTCGTCACCGAACAGATCAAGACCCTCATCGGTCCCTACGGCGGCGTTGTGGCGGTTCCGGCACAGAACATGGTGATCGTCGTTGAGTCGGCGGCCCAGGTGAAGCGCATCCGGGACATCATCTCGGCGATCGACGCGGTGCGGCCGGTGGACTCGGCATTCAAGATCTTCGGGCTGCGGTACGCGCAGGCCGAGGCGGTTCACAACGCCCTCAAGGGGCTTCTGGGTGAGCGCGTCGTCACCACGTTCATCGATAAGGACGGTCGCAAGACGACGACGCAAGACGTCTCGGTCGCCGGTCTGAATATCCAGCCCGATACGCGCACCAATTCGATCATCGCCATAGGCTCCGCTTCCCGCCTCCAGTCGGCGGCCGAATTGATCTCGCTCCTCGATGTGCCGGAGGCGGGCGTCGCCGAGTCGTCGATGATAACCCGGGCGGTCTCGCTGTTGACCCCTCAGCAAGCGGCGGAGCAGATCGGGGTGCTCTTTGCAAACCTCGACGCCAAGCGACGGCCGACCGTCATTCAGGTTGCGGACTCGGGGAAAATCACGATCGTCGGTGACCGTCTTTTGCTGGCCCAGGCCACAGCGCTGCTCGACCAGGTCGATCCTGTCGGACCCGAATCCGCCTCGCCCGCCACCGACCGTGTCGCCTCGACCGTCGCGCTCCGCCACATCACGCCCGCGCTGGTTGAGTCGCTCGCCCCGCGACTCCTCACGCCCCGGCAGTTGCAGTCCATCCGCTTTGCGCCCACCACCGACACTCGCGGCGTCGTCATTGCCGGCCCCGCCGCCGATGTCGCCGCCTTCGAGCGCTTGCTCGCCGCCTTGGACGTCGAATCCCGGTCGGACCGCGACGTCCGCATCGTGCGGCTGGATGCCGCGACTGCCGCCGCAACGCTCGCCCGGGCCAAAGACCTGTACACGCAGTCCGGCAAGGATCAGTCCGACCCGGTTTCGGACACGCTCGATGCCGCGAGCGGATCCGTCACACTCGTCGGGTCCAGGCGTTCACTCGACGCGTTCGATGCGGTGCTGCTGCAGGCCCGCCAGGCCGAGGCCGGGGCGGCCCAGACCCGCCGCTATACGCTCACCCACGCGTCGCCTTCGGCGCTCGCCGCCAAATTGTCTCGTCTCGCGCGCCCGCTCCTCACGCCGTCCGACGGGTCGCCCTTCACCGAGCCGGTGATCGAGCCGCTGGATGACATCGACACGCTCATCGTCCGGGCGACGGCGGCCCAGTTCGGCGTTCTCGCGGAACTGGTGGCCCAACTTGATACACCCGCGTCGGCCGGTCGGGAGTTCAAGATTGTCACCCTACCGGTTGGCAACCCTGCGGTCCTGCTCGACCGGGCCCGGGCGATCTATGGTCCGCGTGCCGACGCCCTCGCGCCGGCCGACGCGGCGTCGCTTCAGACGACGATCGACGAAGCCTCGGGGAGCCTCTTCATCTCCGGCCGTGCCGCGGCGATCCGGGCTTTCTCGGAGTCGGTCGATCAGGCCCTGCAACTCGCGCCGCCGGCCCGCAGCACCCGCATCGTCGATGTTCAGAACATCCCGGCCAAGGACCTCCTGCCACGGCTTGCTGTCATCCTCGCCGCCTCCGACCCGATCGACACCAGCCGCAAGGTTCCGGCGCCCGGCCTGTCCGCGATCGAGCAGACGAACTCAATATTGGTCAGCGCGGAGGACGCTCAGCACGCCGTCATTCTGCAACTGGTCGCGCGCCTTGATCGGGCCGAGCAGGGCGACCTGCCCTCCCTCAAACTCCTGCAACTCCGCACCGCGGAGGCGCCCTCCATCGCGGCGATGCTGACCGAGCAATACGGCAAGCGTCCGCAGGCCGATCGTGCCGCCAAGCCCGTGGAGGTGCGGGCAGACGCGGGGACGAACACGCTCATCGTCTCGGCCCACGCCGATCTCTTCGACGAAATCCGAACCTTTGTCGACGAGATCAATAAAGACAAGAAGACCGGACCCGGCCGCGTGACCGAGTTGTTCCCGCTCAGGGTCGCCAAGGCCTCCGATGTCGCCGTCGCGATGGACAAGTTGTACCCCGAGCCGCCCGTCCCCGCCGACCGCCTGGGCCGCCCGCAGCCGTGGCTGCGCCAACCCAAAGAGGTCACGGTCTCGGCCGAACCCACCAGCAACTCCCTGATCATCGACGCCCCGGCCGACCGCATGGAGAGCCTGCGGGAACTCGCCGCGCAGCTCGACCGTGTGGAATTGCCCCCGGCCGCGGAGCTGCGCACCTGGCGGGTGCTGGGTCCGAGCCTCGATGCGGTCTCCAAGACCTTGACGGCGATGGCGGCCCGGGGCGTGCTGTCCGAGCCCGCCCAGGCCGGCAAGCAGCCCGTGCAGGTGATGATCGAGGTGGAGCCCAAGTCGTCGACACTCATCGTGGCGGGCGATGCCAAGACCTTCGAGATCACCGAGAAGGTTCTCAAGGACCTTGCGCTGATCCCCATCGAGAAGGGCCTTCGTATCATTCCGGTCGCGAACGATCAGGCCGCGCTGGTGCGATCCCGGGCTCTGGAAATCTACTCGGCCCAGGTGGCGCAGGTCCCCGATGCCACCCCGATCGAGGTTACGGTCAATGAGTCCAGCAATTCGCTGATGGTGGTGGCCGACGAGGCCGGCATGACGCGCTTCGTCAAGGTGATGGACGAACTGTCGCGCCAGTCGGGTGCCCCCCGCGAAATCCGGTTGATCGAACTCAAACTCGCCAAGTCCGCCGAGGTGGTTGGCTTCCTGCGGGATCTCGTCGCGTCGAGCGACACGCTCAAGATAAAGGGCGGGGCCGCTCCCGAGTTTGAGCCGATCGAGGCGACGAACAGCATCATGGCGGCGGCCCAGCCGGGACAGTTCGCGATTATCGAGGCTCTGGTTCGCGAGCTCGACAACGCCCAGACTGCCGACCGGCCGCCGATGCGGATTCTGAAACTCCGCACCACCGAGGCCTCCAACCTGGCCGGGGTGCTCCAGGCGGGGTTCGACCGCCGCTCCATCGATGAGCGAGGGAAGAAGCCAGTCACCATCGAGGCCGACCCCGCGACCAACACGCTCATCATCTCGGCCCACGCCGACGTCCTCCCCGAGATCGAGGCCATCGTCTCGCAACTGAACGAAACGCAGGCGGCCGACGCCGAGGGCCGCGAGATCCGCATCTTTCCGCTCAAGGTCGCCCGGGCCGAAGAACTCGCGATCACGATCGATCAGATGTTCCCGGAGCCGCCGGTGCCGATCGACCCACGGACGCGTCAACCGCGGCCGGACCTCAAGCCGCCCCGCGAGGTTGTCGTCAAATCCGACCGGGCGACCAACTCGCTCATCGTCGATGCCCCGGCCAAACGCCTTGCCGGGTTCGAGCAGATTGTCAAAAGCCTGGACCAGACGAAACTGACGGAGGACGTCGAACTCCGCACCTACACCGTGACCCACGCGGACCTCGCGGCCGTGGCGACGGCCATCCGGGCCTTGGCGGCGTCCGGCTCGCTCACCGGTTCGGCGGCGGCCCGCCCCGTCACGGTGGAAACCGAACCCACCAGCCGGACGCTCGTGATCTCGGCTCCCAAGACCGCGTTCGAGCAAATCGAGAAGGTGCTGACTCAAGTGGATGCGGCTCCCAACCGCCCCGAGAGCATCCTCCGCATTCACGCGCTGACGCACGCGCGGGCCGATCGCATCCAACCCCTCCTGCAAAGACTGCTCGTGGCCCGCCTGCGGACGCAGCGCGACGCCGGCACCTTCCTCGGCGACCCGGAGCAACTGCTCGACATCACCGCCGACTCGGGCTCCAACAGCCTCATCATCTCCGCCCCCGCGGACATCCAGAACCTCGCCGACGAGGTCATCAAGGCCTTGGACACCGAGGCCTCGGCGGCGGGCCGTTCCGTCGTCCGGGTTGTTCCGCTCGCGTACGCCGAGGCCGGGAGCGTCTCCGCCGCGCTCATCGCCGCGCTCCCCGCGCTCGCGCTCCCCTCGGGCGAGGCCGTTTCGATTGTGCCCGCCCCGGGCTCCAACGCGATCATCCTCTCCGGGGCCGTCAAAGATCTCGCGAAAGTGGAGCAACTCATCCAGCCGCTGGATGTCCGCCCCAGCGGCGCCGAAACGCCCAGTGTCGAAACCTTCGCGCTCCAGCACTCCGATGCCGTCACCATCGCGGCCCTCGTTCAGTCGCTCTTGGTTCAACAACAGGAGACCGACCCGCGCATCGTGCAACTGCAACTCCAACTCGCCCGCCAGAACCGGCTCGATCTCTTCAAGCGGCCGATGATCCGTGTCGAGGCGGCCCAGCGCACCAACTCGCTCATCGTCTCGGCCCCGCTCGCCACCATCGAACTTGCCAAGTCCATCATCGAGCGTCTGGACGTGCCGGCCGACGTCACGGACCGCATCGTCGCGACCTTTACACCCGCCAAGGCGGAGCCCGCAGCGCTGATCGCGACCACCCGAAGCATCGTCGATACCACGGTTCCCGGTGCCCGCGGCCCCGTCGAGTTGCTGGTGCAGGCCGCCTCCGGCAGCATCGTCATTCTGGGTTCGCAGGCTCAGGTCGATGAATCACTGCGTGTCCTCGCCGAGTTTGATGATCGCGCGCCGATGCTTCCCGGCCTGGATGTGCGGGTCGTGTCGCTGAAGAATGTCGATGCGGCCTCGATCGCCCCGAGTCTTCAGAATCTCCTCTCCGACCGCTCCCGCTGGCCTTCTGAACTCCGCCGGGCCGAGGCCGCGGGGCTCAAAGTCCCGTCGCCCACCGTCACGGCCGAAGCGGCGAGCAATCGGCTGCTTCTCAGCGTTCCCTCACTCCTGCTGCCGCTGGCGGATGAACTCACGACCGCGCTCGATCAACCCTCCACCGGCACCGGCGTCGAGGTCGAGGTCTTCAAACTCGGCTCGGGCGATGCGGCCTCGGTGGCGACGGCGGTCACGACGGCCCTCGCCGCCACCGCCACACCGGGCGAAGCCAAACCAACCGTCTCGTCCGAGAAAGCAAGCAACACCGTGATCGTCTCGGGCGGCCCGGAAACCCTGCGCCGGGCTTCCACGCTTATCAACTCGATGGATCAAGCCGTGGAGCCGGGCGGCATCGGCGTCCGCACCATCCTCCTCAAGCACGCCCGCGCGGAGGCTCTTGCCCCGGTCCTGGAGACGATCCTCAGCCGCGAATCGCTCTTTGATAAACTGCCGGAGTGGATGCGGGCCCAGGCCCTGTCGCGCGGTGCTCAACCCGAGTCCACGAGCGTGAAAGTT
>Ga0163149_10004622_pt1 | contig 14903 bp, 18 predicted proteins | sample OliLakLV19MP5G1_FD_148604 | JGI IMG/M metagenome (GOLD analysis project Ga0163149, IMG submission 148604) | Freshwater microbial mat bacterial communities from Lake Vanda, McMurdo Dry Valleys, Antarctica - Oligotrophic Lake LV.19.MP5.G1 | ecosystem: Environmental > Aquatic > Freshwater > Lake >...
GTTTAGGGTTCTGCGCGGAAACAGCCCCACCACCTGAAAAAGCCCTAACAACCAGAGGGCTAGTTCTAAAAGATGGAACAATTCCACCGCTGGCGAACGGAAAAGCAGATTGCAAATTTCTATTTATACCTATTTTCCCTCCAGTTCCAAACCCAGGCACTTTTATTCTTCTAAATGTTTCGTCACCCCCCAACGCATCCTGTTGCGGTTTATTTAAAACAACCTCGTCCGTTTTTACTGTAGCCAAAATATTATCCCCATTTTGCATTTGTGCAATATTTGGGGAATCTAGTATTCTTCCATTTTTAATTTTTATTGGCTTCACCAAACCGCCATCTGCAAAATTGGTCGCAGCAATAGTAGCAAGCTGCAAAGCGCCTAGAATCCCAGCAGTAATAGCAAGCCCAAAATTTGCAGGTGCTGCAGTGTTAAGGGAGTTAAGTACAGCACCTGCAATGTCAATAATCGCCTCCCCCAAAGCAATTGCCTTGCGCTCTGCTGCTGCTTTACGCTCTATTGCCTCACGCTCTGCGGCAAACTTATCCCTAATCGCTTGCTTCTGAGCTTCTGTTTTGCCTAACAATTCAGCTTCATTTAATTGCCCTTGTTCACGCGTATTTATTTCTTTTAGCTGTTTTTCCGTAGCTTGTTTTTGCAAAACCCCTAACAATTGTGTTATTTCTTTGCCAGCAGAAATTGTAGTTTGAATAGCTAAATCCCTAAATTTATTTCTTTCGGCTTCTTGTTCTTTAGTCGTTTTGGTCTTTTCAGCCTCTGCCTCTGTATAGTTTTCAAGACCAATCTGTAAGAGTTCTTTTTCTAATTCTAAAGAACGCTTTTGTATTTCATCTTTTTTTAATTGGGCAACGATAGAAATTTCTTGCCTTTTTAATTCATTATCTTCGTATTTATAAATCTCTTCTTTTAAATTGTCATCTAAGTTTTGAAGCTCTGTCTCTAAAGATGCCTTTTCATCTAAAATTCTATTAAGCCTTATCTGAATTAAAGCCTCGTTCAATCGCTTTTCAATCGATATTTTTGCGTCAACATTCCCAGAACTAGCTTCTATATCTTTTTGAGCATCTGCCCTAAGTCTTAATTCCGTTAGTTGGTCTTCCAGAAATAAAATATTTTTTTCTTGCGCAAAATTTAATTCTTCTATATTTTTGGTAATATCTCCAATAGCTGCGCTTCTTTTTGCTTCAATTTGCAAAATTAAATTTTGCGTTTCTTCGTACTCCTTAGACCCTATTACTAAAGTTTCTAATTTTGCGTTTTGCGTTTCAAGTTCTTTGTTGTAAGATTGTAAGCTACCAGCTGTAAAATTTGTACTTTGCCCAACGCCTTCTGTCAAAACCTTAAACTTTTCATCAACCTGCAGCAGCTTTAGAGTTGTTTCCGTTAATTCTTTAAGAGTTTCGTTTGTGTCTTGACCTGCTAAAATTTGCAATTTTAAAACATTCGTTAAATCTGATTGTTTTTGTTGCAAAGCTTGCAAAGCGGAAGATTCATCTTTGACCACTTTCCTTAGCTGATTTAACCTTTTTTGAAGTCCTTTTGTTTCGTTTAAACTAGCAGCTTCTAAGCGCAATAAATTAGCTCTTGCCTCTTCTACAGCTCTTCGTTCGTTGTCGCTTATTGTTTCGCCCTTCAAAACAGCTTGTTCAGCCAATATTTCTGCTCTGCGACGAGCGAAGTCCACTTCGATGTCGAATTGTTTTTTTGTTAAATCTATTGCTTTTTCGATTTGTATTGCGGCTTCCCGTCTATTTGTTACGCTAAGTTCCTCCGCCTCTAATTTTGCATTTGATACATCTCTCTGTAAACCAGCTAATTCCACAATTTTATTTATTTCGTCTTCTTCCAATTGTTGCATTTTGCCAATCTCTTCGGATGCCGCAGTAAAATCGTTTTTTATTTCACCCACTAGCCCTTTAAATGCTCCAGCTAATCCATCAGCAAATCCGCTAAAGTCAAATTCCAAAAGTTTTTTAAAAGAAAACGCTATTTGCCCGATTCGTTCTACAACTACATTACCAGCCGCAGCCATACCAGCAAATCCTCTCTCAAAAGATTCTCTAACACTTTCAAATTTTGACAACGCAAAACTTAAACCAGCGATGGCTATCGATATGGGACCTAGTGCCAATAAAAAGGCTTTTGCGGCTGCCCCAGAATTTTTAAAAGCTAGAGAAAGTGCAGAGAACCCAGAAACAAGCGTTCCAACGCTAGAGCCTAATGCGGATAATTGCGGACTAAGACCAGATACAATAAGTCCATAATTACCAACTTGTCGCCTAAAGTCACCCAATTTTTTTTCTGCTTTTAAAAGCTCCTGTCTTGTAGCAAATATACTTTTCTCTAATTCTCTACCCTTTGCTGTATTCCGCTCTTCTGCGCTTAGTAATTTATATTCTTTTTCAAGGTCTTTCAAAGTTTTTGAAAGACCGACAAGGGAGGTTTTATTAGCCTCAACATTCTTTACCCCAGTATTTAGCTCCTTATTAAATTTGTCTATTTCGACTTTATTAGCAGTAAATTGCTTCTTAGCTTCATCTAAGGTTTCAGCCAAATCTGCATATCCTTCTGCGCCCTCTCTTGGGGCATCTTTTATAGCCTTGGCAAGCTCTTTATTAGCAGCTATAAGGTCATTTATTGTTTTTGCATTCTTAGAATCGGATTGCAATTTTACCGTAATCAGTAGTATTTCTTCTGCCATTTTTTATTTTTTTTTACAAAAAAAACAAATAATATTTTTAATTTGCAAATTACTAAAATAATGCGACAAAAACAAGCGCACTAAGATGTTTTTTAGCCTTTTTTTACATTGCTGTACATATATTTACAATATGAGCAAAAAAAAGGATACCTCTCAAATTTTATCTATTATAAAAAGCGTCTCAGCCACTCCGCTTTTTATAGAAAAGAATCACGCGCAATCGCTAATTATGCGATATGAATCTTTGCGAAAAAGTGGCGCATTTGATGGAGTTCAGAATTTAAAAGAAAACCATACCCAAGTATCATTTTTTTTGGAAAACAAAAATGTTGCTTATGGGACATTTTCGGGGGATTTTTCTAAAACAGAAAAGGGGTCTATCGCAGTTGTTACAGTTATGGGTGCAATGATGAGGGATTCTTATTGTAGCAATTCCGCTGGTTTCGTAAGTGGGACTAGGGAGTTAGAAGTAACAATAAAAAACCTAGATGAAAATGATAATGTTGATGGAATTGTTTTTTACATAAACTCTCCTGGAGGTCAGGCGGACGGAAACGAAAGCTTGTCTAAGGTTATAGCTTCAACAAAAACCCCTACAGTTGTATTTTTTGAAGGCATGGCATCCGCTGCGGTCTATGCTTTCCAAGGCGTAAATGAACTATATGCTTCGGAAACACAAAGTTACTGGGGAAGTATAGGAACTTATATATCCATCGTAGACGACAGGGCTTTATGGGAATCCATGGGAGTTAATTTTATGGATATTTATGCGCCCCAATCTACGGAAAAAAACAACGAATTTAACCAAGCATTAGACGGGAATGTTGAACCTATAAAAGATTTGTTAAGTAAATTAACAGACGCTTTTATAAAAACAGTTAAAAAATCTCGCCCACAACTTCAAGACGATGGGCATGTCTTTAAGGGTAAATTATATAATGCTTCAGATGCCTTAAAAATTGGGGCAATCGACGGCATAAAAAATATTGAATTTGCAATTGAACGTGCAAGGACACTAGGTAAACAATCAAAGGGAAAAAACGTTAACACTAATAAAAATAAAAATACTATGTCAATTGAAAATGAAAAAAAATTGAGCTTTTGGGAAATGATTTTTGGAGCTTCATCTGCGGACGAAGTAGAAAAAGACTTACAAAAAGTTCAAAACTCCACAAAAGAACTACAAGAAAAATTTGATGAATTGAAAAAACAATTCAATTTGGCATGTCAAACAAGCTCAATTCAAGTTTTAGAAATTGAAAATCTTAACGAGAAATTAAATAAATCTGTTTTAAATTGCACGGAACAAGAAACAAAAATATTTAATTTAGAGACATCTTTGAATGCCCAAAATGAATCTATAAAAAGCAAAGGGTTTGAAAAATTAGAAGAGCTTATTGAAGATTACGAACATGTAATTTATCACAATAAAGAACTAGGAGGCGTTAAATCTTCTGAAACTCCAATAAACAACCAACAAACAGTAGATAACGCCCCCTCTAATTATAAAAAAAGTTATTACGAAGTAGAGGCTGCTGTTATTTCGGAATTAGAATCTAAAAAGAAAAAAAACAAGTAAAAAATAATTGAAAAACTATAAATAAATAAATACAATGGCAAGAACATTAGTAAGTCCCAGAACAGTAGCATTTGTAAACCAAGCTGGTTGCAGCGGACCCTGTGGTGCAGTTATAAATATAAATAACGGAATCCCTTTAGAGTGTAAAGAGTGGACTAACGAAGAAAGTGCGCTGTTACGTGAAAGGATGCTAAAAGATAACCAACTTTTTAGTTCTGGATTAGTTAGAAGAATAGAACGCTCTTCGCTAGGGAACAGCCTTAGAATAAAAAAAAGCGGAATTGATGTGGGTCCAATCAGAACACAAGATAGCGGAGCGCAAAAAGAAAACGAATGCAAAGTAATGTTCGATGGCATTACAGTTAAAGAATTTGAAAAAACGTTCTACGTTGTAAACACAACCAAAAATGTTCAATTTTGTACTAAAGATTTTATTGGCACAACGTGGCAAGATTTAATTGGGAACGCAATTTCAGATTATGAGCCAGACGCTTTTGCAAATACGGATTTGGCAACTATTATAATCGCTGCGATTATTGATAGGTACAAAGAATTTATGCCAAGATTTATGCTTTTGGCTGCGTGCGGGGGCGCGGGGGACGGACTCCATGGCGATGACGGTATTTTGGCAAAAGCTTATTACGCGTCAATGAACCAATATTTTCATTTTATTAGTTACAATTTAACAGATTTTGTTTCTGGATTCGCAAATATATACATAAATGCGATTTTTGGCGGAGCGCAATATGACACAGCCCCAACTAGTTTTTCTACAGCACAATTATACATACTAGATTTTGTTTATTGGCTTAACGGGTTAATAGTTAATGGGGTCTCTTTAGTTACCGCAACTTTTGACATTACAACATCGGTCGTGACGATACAGTCAAATATAGTTACAAAAGATATTGATTTGCGTATAATACTAAACGAGGGCATATCAGTGGACTGGAGTTGCAAACAGGCAAAAATAGACGAACTAGTTTATACCTTATATGAAAACTCCATGTTAATAAATGACGTGCCTTTGTTGTTCGATTATGAACCAATAGATATTACAAATTTCGCACAGTTGTTTATGCAATACAAGCGAACTTTTTTTACTTATTTACACAACAACGGATTTGAAGATATTGCGCCAAGCGAAGTTCTTATTGGCATAGACCCTCTTTTGCTAATTGAAAGACAAGCGCAAATTGATACCCAAGCAATATCTGGAAACGTAAACACTAATTTTATGGATTTAATTGGCTTGCAAACTAGCCAATTTGTTCCATTAAACGTGCTTACTGCTACAGGATTATTTTTTATAACCATAAAAGGTAATTTATTGTTGCTCGACGATGGCGAAAACGTTATGAACATGCTAGACAATTTTGGAAGAATCCTAATTGAAAAAGCATGCAATGATTCGCCTGGCATGGTAAACATCTTAGGCGGAGTTCCTCCAATTGGGTCTAGCGTAGAATCTTGGGGTGTATTTGCTAGTAATTTGATAGGTTCAAGATTTGTTTTAGAAAATAAATTATCAGCCAGAGAGCCTTGCGAAGCAGCCAAAATGCAGATAGCTTGTTACGATTCTAATGTAAAAAAACATTGTCAGGTTTATGCAACTTGCGAAATAACAACTAGTGGTACAGCGGAAGCGGAGTACGAAGCTATTTCCGACGAAACAACTATAACCGTTTCGCTTGAGACTTTCGGAGCTGATGGAACACTTGCTTATTTAATAAACTGGGCATTGTCGGACGGAACAGGCTCAAGCGCAGTCACAACCCCAAATTTTGTAATAACACTACCAGGAGACCAAACGGAAAACGGGTTAAGGCTATCCGTTACGGGTTCGGTAAATTCTTCTGGGTTAGATGTTTGTACGGGATATTTTGCATACGCTACCCAGTTTGGGAATGGAAGTGGAGTAACTTATTGTACCGCCACGGGGACAAATGACCAAGTTGCGAATAGCATAACAACTGCCCTTTCTATTTCTTACGAAATTGATGGCAATACGGAAACAGTGGCATTAACAAATGCTGCATTAAGCTTAAACACCGTCGGAGATTACGGAGCTATAGAATTAGAGATTGAAGCTATTTTGGCGGGCATTAGTGCAACTTTGGTTAAACCAGCCACTACTGTTACTTTTTCAATTTCAAACCTACCTAGCTTTATTAGCAATGTGATTTTGACCTCTGCAACAACAACAAATAGTACAGCGGCACTCACAATAAATTGCTAAAAACTAACGAAAATAATTTATAAAAATGCGAGGGATGTTTAATAGCATCCCTCGCAAAATTTAAAAAAAATGGCAAATATCGTAAATTGCGTATGCCCTATCCCGTTAGGCGCAACAGCTTGTAAAACACAAACGGGAATTTCCGAGTTGTATTACACCCCTTATCAAAATATTATATCTATCGTTTACCAAGCTTCCGCGAGTGCGTGTTGCATAAACTCGGAAATATCTTCGTTTGCCTTAGATGCAGCTGCTCCAGATGGGCTATTACAACCTATTAATTTCGTTCAGCAAGACGACGATACTGGCGCACTGTTTTCTGCGGAAGATAATTATGACGCAGGAAACACAGTAAGAAATTATACATTTTCCTTCCAAACAAACAGTAATAATCCAAACGAAGAATGCACGCTAGACTCGATGGTGGGGCAACAAGTCGCATTTTTGTACAAAGGCAAAGACAGTCGTTGGAGATTTATAAACTGGTCTGGTGGGCTAAAAGTGGCTTCCGTTACGTGGAACTCAAATCAAGCTTATAAGATTTTAACATTAAATGGCAGGGCAAAAGATAGAGCTTTGTTTGTTTCTTACACGGATGCTGGTGTTTGGGCAACTGCCAACCTTGTTCCAATTTCCATCGACCCCGTAAACGGGTTAATTAACGCATAAAACATAGTTGTTTATGTCGTAAATATTATTACATTTGTTTTTAAATAGTAAAATATTATGTTAGATATAGAAAAGTTAGAATTTAAAAGAACAGTTTTGGAAGGAGGAAGAATTGAAATTAAAATAGATTCCCTTCAAAAGCTGTTCCCTATAACAAAAGAACAAATTCTAATCGGTATTTCTATGGGGTACCACTTAGACAAATTGAACGCATTTTTCACTCCAGAGTCAATTTTGGCGGCAAAGCAGCCAAAAAAAAATAAAAAAGAAAATAACAATGAAGGGAACAATTAAAGCAGAGTACAAACACAAATTTAACCCAACCGTAAGTATAATCGTCGGGGGGAATCCTGTAAAAGTAACATTAAAAGAAGCGGAAACAAAGGCGGAGAAATTCGCCTTTACCCCTCTTTCGATTTTCTATGAAAACTTATCGAACATACAACAAGAAGCAAAACAACGCTCTAAAAAAGTTGTGCCGATAAAAATAGACATGAACAATGTTAAAAGGGGAGACGCTTTTGACCCTAGTAAAAATGTACTCGTAGCCGAAATTTCGGCTTTTAGAGAAAAGCAAGAAGAAAATTTTATCAAATTTTCAAGGCGAAACAAAGTAGATACGCATAAAATTATTATGTCTAAAAAGAGAGCAAAAACAAAAACAAAAACAAAAACAAATGGCAATAGCTAACGCCCTTTCGGGGGACAGCGAAAACACCGTTAAGGTTTACGACAAGAATTTCAACCAGCTAATAAGCTATGAAATAAAATTGACAAGAGATGTTACTTGCCAACAAAAAGTCGTGAGCGTTGGCGGTGTTTTTTTTTGCAACGACTACGCAATTTTAAATTTTCTGTTGCCGTGTATTGAAAAGGGCAATTACACTTTAGAAATATTTGAAATAGGACAAGCAACGCCTATTCCTATTTACACACTAGCCGCAATTGCATATTAACATGATAGGAGGTACTTTATATTTTAATAAAACATCGCATAATTTTGTTTCAAATAATAAAACATCGGTTAGGGGAGATGGGAATCAGCACGACGAATCGAAAGGGGTTGATTTAAGGATTGGCGAAGATTATGTAAAAAATGGGTTTGATAATTATTTCCCATTTGATATAGAGGAAGCCGCTAAGCGGTCTTTGCTTCAAAAAAGAAGCTTTCTAACTATTACAAACATCATAAACGGCACATTAGTGTTTCAAGGGTTAGACGAAAAAGCAATAGCAACTCAAAAGCAAAAACAAAATATTGAGATTTACAAAGCAATTGGAATAACAAACGAAAAGTTCATTTTGCCTTGTATTCAATCTAATTATTTGCAAGGCGCATCATTTAATTGCCTAGAATTTATTTCTAATGGTCGTATAATGGGCTTGTCCGCCGTAACAAATAGACAGTATAAAACTGGTAGGCTGTCTTTTCCAATATGGAAAAATAACGAATATTTTAATGACAAGCATTTTTATCACAGAAACTGGGGGTATAAATACGATGGTAAAAACAAGAAAGTAAGTGTAAGTAAGAAAACTTTGTCTTGGCTGGATTGGAACAAAGACCCAGCTAAGAACTTTGACGAGGCTTGTTTTATACATTCTTACGATAAAGACAGAAAACTTACAGACCAAATAAATAGACTACAGAGCGTTTTGATTGGTGGATTCGACGGGCTATCAGACTATTACCCAACTCCAAGTTGGTACACGGCAACAACATACAATTATATGCGTTCAGAATTCTTTCTGTCATGTTTTGACGTAGATGATATAGAAAACGGATTTCACGCTAGCGGTATGGTTAAAGTTTTTCACGAAGCATATAATGACCCAGAAACGGGGGAAGCTAAAATACAATTTGAGCAGCAAGCGGAAGAAGTAAGAGCCAAATTAAAAAGTGCATATAATTCTGGAGCCGTTGTTATTGTTCCCGTTGGCATAAATTCCGAGGGGAAAACAACGGCAACAAACGGGTCTATGGAATTTGAGGAATTCAAAACAAATTCCGACAAAGGTCGGCACGACACATTTGACGCAAGAATAAAAAACAACATTCTTTCTGCTAATAATATTGTTATGCCAGAGTTAATTGGGGTTCGGGACGAAAAAAGTACACTTTCAGAGGGCGGTGAAAAGCTCATAAATGCTGTTAATCTATTAAATCAATTTGTAATAAAGCCGCAAAAAAAAATTATAGAAAATTTTTTAAATACTGTAATAAACCCATTGGTTGGGATTCAGGACGAAGTTGTAATATTGCCAAATCTGGGATTTTTTGCACTTTCGGAATCCCTTGCAAAACACTACCTGCATCCCGACCAATGGTTTAAATTAATGGCAGATTTCGGTTTAAACTCGCCAACAGCGGAACAACAAAAAAGCGGACTAATCCCTGCTTATTCAAAAGATTTTTTAAGCAAACCATCTAGTAAATAATGGAAAATTGTAATAGCTGCGAATGTACTTGTAAGCCAATTTCTACAGATTGTGTTGTTCGTTTTTCCGAGATAAAAGACCCTACAATTCTTGGGGAATCGCATTGGCAAAAATCTACGGACGACATAGAAGACCTAATGGGTGTCAGTTGCGCTAATGAGCTTTGCGCTGCTATAGAGTCCGCAATAGAGGAAGCAAACGCAATTAACGAAACAGAATATTTACAATATTTAGAAGCTAGATGGGCTAATGTTATAACTAATAAGTATTTTAAAAAATGGTACGCAAATAGGCTATTATTTCATTGGCTACAGGGGGAATCTACAAGTAAAATAAAAGAAAGCGGACTAATAACAATTAGCAATTCAGACGAACAATATAAAAATGGATTCCAACAGGCTTTGGAAAAAGAAAGGCAAAGACTTGAAAACGCAACTTCAAATTATGCAACACAGGGTAAATCTAGGTTTTTAAACGAATACTGGTATAAAAACACTAACTTATATTCTTGTGCGGCTTCTGCTTGTGGCTGTACAACTACTCACAAATGTCAATCACATTGTAAAAAAGAAGGCGGGTTAGGATTTGTGATTTTGTGATTTTGTTTTTAATTTTATATAATTGTTCGTACATTTTAAAAATAAAAAAAATAAGGATTACTAATAAAGTTTAAAAAAATGTACGAAACCTTAATTATTTTAGCTTACTTATGCTTAACATATAACTTTATTTGCATGACTTACTTGGTTTGCAAAGAACTTTTTAGACCTAAAGAATTAACTTTTTTAGAAGTTTTTATTTACTTTGAAGATGTTATAAACAGAATTAATAAAAGTGCTGCAAATGGAGAAATGGAGACAAGAGATAAGTTAATAAAAAGTATTTATACTTCCGAACTAAGGAATTATGACATGCTAAAAGAAACCATTAAAAATATAAAAAATGAATACTCTAAAAAAACATAGTGTTAAAGAGGTGGCATTGCTTTTAAATGCTTTTTGTTTTTGGATATGTGTTTTTATTTTGCTATACCACAACTTAAAGATTAAAAATTTTGACGCAAATGGTATTCCTAAATCAAACTCCGTCTTAGATGAATCCGCATATTTTATAATTATAAACGACAAAAAGAGCAATTGGAACTAAAAAAAAAGGTGCAGGCATAACGGAAATCCACGCAGTTTTTGTGAAAAACAAAAACAAAAAATGCAAGTGTGCGAATCGTCTGGAATAAATTCCTACAAATTGTTTACAAGTTTTAAATAGATTTCATATCTTTGTACAAGCGAGTTAGCCTCATCGGCTTTTAATTGGACTATTTTAGAATTGAAATCGAAACACTCGCCTAAATTGTTGCTCGTGCAAGATACTTTTTGTATCTTTGTACTAGATAAATTTTCCATTTTAAAAAGTTGGTTTTTTGCTACTGTCATCGGGTCGTCAAACTTTCAGGCAGGCAGCAAATTTAAAGAAATAAGGTACTACGTTAATTCGCAGTACCTTTTTTTTTGTGCAATAAACAAAGACTATAGATTAGGCGCAAAACGGTTAGTGGCAAGTTTTAATTTATTTTTTTTGCCAACGCACAATTAAACTCATCAATTACAGAGCGTATTACTTGCAATTCATCTTCTTTTTCATCAAGTATTTTTTCTATTCTGTTTTTTTCTGAAATAATATTTTTTTCAGTTCTATATGTTTTTCCAAATCGGAGAAGTCCACTTTGTATTGGTAGTAATTTCAATTTATCAATTAGTAAGACTGCTTGCTCTTTTGAGATTGTAACTTTTGAGGCATTTTGTCCTCTACCTTGTTTTATTAATCGGTATTCTTCATGGTATTTAGAAATTGAAAACTTATCAGTCCACGCTTTTACTACTTTTGCAATATCAATTTCGCAAGCTCCTGTTTCATTAAATTCTGTAATTAATTTTTTCATTTTATTTTTATTAAGTTAAAATCCACGCTCAAAAATAAATTAAAACCAGACCACTAACAGCGTATATGCGCCATTAAAACGAGCGCAAATCTGCAAAACGTTAGCTGCTATTTTACCGACCACTCAGAAATAGCATCTTTGACCAGCTTTTTAACTAGGTTTAAAAATTCTACACGAACCCTAAAAGAAATGGTTTTAGTTTGGTAATCAGCTTTTTTTCTACCAGAGCCAATGCGTTTACCTCCTTTTTTATGTTTCATTTTCTATTTCATTTATTTTCCCTATTAATTTCATTTTTTCTTGAGCGTAATAGTCCCACTTTCTCATTTTTTTTGAATATCGCTGAGTTTGCCATCCATCTTCCATGACCGAACCCCTACATTTGGAGAGTTCGGTTTCTATTTTTTCAAGTTGTTTATTCAACTTTGTAAGTTTTGAATTTTGTAATTTCATTTATTTATTTTTTTAATTTAAGGAAAAACAGCAGCTAACAGGACCTTAGCGTCAGTTTTTGAAGAAAAAACCGAACGTCAAGCTGCAAACGGTTATATTCAAGTTTTTAAATTTTCCCCCAACGCTCTTAAAACATCAGGTAAAGCCTTTAAACTTTCTCGTTCCTTTTCTCTCCTGCATTTATCACAAAATAATAAACTCCATTTATAAAAAACGTTGTGCTTTGTTGCATCCAAGTATTCTTTAAACACAGATGGTTTTTCATAATCACATCCGCATTTTTCACATTTTAATTGTATTGTTTCTTCCATCGCTAAAAATTTAAAAACCTAAATATAACAGTGCATAAGCGCAACCGAAGCGGCACGTTTACCGCCTCTGTTTTCTTTTTTCTTAATCAGCTATGCTAATCTTACCATCTTATTGTTAAACTTAGCATAAAGCGTATCGCCATAACAGCCATACAAGTCCAACCCATCCCCTAATACTGCAATTAAAAAAGAATCTCCTTCGTTTTTTCTTACTTTCAACGTTTTAGTAAAATTAGAACCCGTTACGACTTCGTTTACTTTTGCAATTATTTCTAAATCTGTCATTTTTGTATGTTTTGTAGATATGCTTAATTGCTTATCTAATACAAAGATGCGCCTTGTTTTGATAAGCGAAAACTTTTTTCAAACATTTTTTACTTTTTTTTAAAAAAAAACTGCAAAATGTTTGCAAACTTGCAAACATTGTTGTATCTTTGTTATACCAAGCCGCTAAAAGGTTCGGCATTTATAACTAACTAAACAAAAATAAAATGAAATATTACGATGCATTTACCTACGAGCTAACCAGCGGAAAAAAAGGAACAATTTCTATATCTAATTGCCCTGAACACCATAATCTATTTATGGTAAATGGGGTCGCACTTTGCGCATCCATAGCAACTTTAGAAGGAAAAGTTGGGAGTATATCGCTTTCGCAATCAGACACTTTTAAAATTTTTGGCGTAAAAAAACGCGCCATGATTAAAATTGTTGCATATGCGGATGGAAGCATGTTTAGCTCATGTGAGCTACAACAAGTAAATAATATTGTAGCATCTTTTAGAGTTAGCTCTTTACAAGAGCTAAAAGATGCCATTTTAAAGGCAAACGCTCCTGTCTCCAGAATAGACTTTTCGGAGATTACTAAAAGTGAGGATAGTGTTTCTAGTTTTCATTCATTTTGCTTAGGCAAAGACTAAGCAAATATTTTTTTAAAAAAAAAGCAACAATGTTTGCAAACTTGCAAACATTGTTGTATCTTTGTTACACCAAGCCGCTAAAAGGTTTGGCATTTATAACTAACTAAACAAAAATAAAATGAAAAACGATACTTTGAAAATGGAACAAGAAATTAGGTTGTATTTCGATAACAACCAACTCACAACACTAGATGTGAGCCGCAGCACGGCTTTAGAGGAATTATATTGCCACGACAACCAGCTAACAAAACTAGATGTTAGTTGCAATACAGCTTTGGAAATCTTGTGTTGCCACAGCAACCAACTCACAACACTAGACGTGAGCCGCAGTACTGCTTTGAAGCACTTATTTTGCTACAACAACCAACTAGAAACACTAGATGTGAGCCGCAGTACTGCTTTGAAGAGCTTATCTTGCAGTAACAACCAACTAACAACACTAGATGTTAGCTGCAATACAGCGTTGGAGTACCTATATTGCTACAACAACCAACTAACAACACTAGACGTGAGCCGAAACACGGCTTTGGAGCGTTTCGATTGCGATAACAACCAGCTCAAAACGCTAGACGTGAGCTGCAATACGGCTTTGGATGTCTTTTATTGCAACAACAACCAACTAACAGCACTAGACGTGAGCTGCAATGCAGCTTTGGAGCGTTTCGATTGCAGTAACAACCAACTAACAGCACTAGATGTTAGCCGCAATACAGCTTTGAAGAGCTTACGTTGCCACAACAACCAACTAACAACACTAGACGTGAGCCGCAATACAGCTTTGGTGTACTTAAACGCCACAGGGAACAACATTTCAAAATCCGAGCAGGCTCGGATACAGAAAACATTGCCATCTTGCGAGATGTTTTTTTAAGTAAAATAAAATAAAGACAAAAATATGAAAACTATAAAAATTAAAAAAACGCAAATTAGAAAATGCGTAAATTCGATGGGTATTACGAAAAAACAAAACGGGGATTTTATCCCCTTCGAGTTTGTCTCATATTGCTTTGAAGAAAACAAATTCCTTTGGGGGCGAAGAGCTTCTTCTAATTGTACATACCAAGGTATTATGGTATGGAACAACGGATGCGAACTAACATCTGGAACGGCAGAGGACCTCGTGGACTACATTTTTAATAGCGTTTTAGAATGCATACACACGTCTGGGCACCCAAAGACGTGGGATTGTAAATTCGAGGTCTATGCCTCTAAATGAAAAACAAACGAATAAATCTAATGCAGTAGGGTGCAATTATGCACAACTAAACAAAAATAAAATGAAAAACGATACTTTGAAAATCCAAGAAGAAATTAGGTTGTATTGCGACGACAACCAACTCTCAAACTAGATGTTAGTTGCAATACAGTTTTACAGGCATTATATTGCCAAAACAACCAGCTAACAACACTAGATGTGAGCCGCAATAAAGCTTTGAAGCGGCTAGATTGCAGTAACAACCAACTAACAACACTAGATGTTAGCCGCAATACAGCTTTAAAGCGTTTATCTTGCTACAACAACCAACTAACAACACTAGATGTTAGCTGCAATACGGCATTGGTGTACTTAAACGCCACTGGGAACAACATTTCAAAAGCCGAGCAGGCTCGGATACAAGAAACATGGCCATCTTG
>Ga0163149_10004623_pt1 | contig 14902 bp, 13 predicted proteins | sample OliLakLV19MP5G1_FD_148604 | JGI IMG/M metagenome (GOLD analysis project Ga0163149, IMG submission 148604) | Freshwater microbial mat bacterial communities from Lake Vanda, McMurdo Dry Valleys, Antarctica - Oligotrophic Lake LV.19.MP5.G1 | ecosystem: Environmental > Aquatic > Freshwater > Lake >...
TTCAAAAATAATGACGAAACAGATTATTGAATCGGCACAGGCGTCTGGTCTGCCATTTGCACCTTGGAAAGAGATTGACATTGATGGTTCTAAAATAAACTTTTCCCTCACCCCACTTGGCATCGGACTTTACTTAGGTCAAGTAAAAGATCTTGTGGTGTTATCCTCCACTGAGGATGGGATTAGACGCATTTCTACCATGGGTAAATCGGGCGAATCTTTATATGAGACGGTCAAAACCAAAAGCTCAAGCGCACTAATTGCCGGAGATTCTGTACTGTCCGGATATTTAAATTTTACAAGACTAAGTGATACTGTAAAAGATCTGCAAGGAACATTAGCAATGTTCTCTGGTGGCAATAGTAATGTAAATGAAGATATGATTAAGAAACTTAAAGCTTTAGGTCTTATTGATTTTGCGGTTCAATACTCTAACCAAAAATTTGAACTCCAAGTAACTTACTCAGAGTAATGATAGGCTTATTATTAAAATTAAAGATTAGCACTACCTCAATGCTGAGGATGCCTTATGTCCCTATAAACCTTAGTTATTATAATTATCTTTTTATAATGAATCCCTGAAGGATCGCTGAACATCTCTTATAAAAGGTTTTTTGGGAGAGTTAGCATGGACACAATGGATCACTTAACAGATATCTCAAGTCGAATAGACCATCTAGAATCCTGTGCTGAATGGATAAGCCGTGAGACAGCTAATTCTGACCTAGGATTATGTCAAACAGCCACACTAATTACAGCTCTTGCTGATGAATTGCGTGAGAAAATATGTAAGCTCGTTAGAGATTTAGAGCGTGGTTCAGAATTAGAAAAACTACATTAGTTTCCTCTCATCTAATAATATTTCGTAGAATGGATGTTCGCTTTTTAAAAGGGACAAATCTATTATTCTTAAGCTATCAAGCTGTTTACTAGTAAAATTCCTATGTAACTCCCTTATCTTTATCTTACTTTTGTAAAATACAATTCTTTACTGGATCAACTGGTCATTTAAACAGGACTAGTGGTATATATTCGTACCAGTTCCGTACCTGTTCAACTAAGTGTGAGAAAAAATGACTGAGTTAGCAACACAAGTTTTCAACCAACCATTTGCCTGCGTAGAACTATATAGACAAGCAGCATGCAGAGAGAGAACCAAGCCTGCAAATATAATTCCTACCCAAGAGGTATTAATGCTTGGTGGTATTCTTATTCTTCTTCAAATTCTAGATGGAATGTTAACTGCAATCGGTGTCTCTTCTTTTGGAATTGCAGCCGAAGGAAATCCTTTTATACGACACCTGATGGATCAGTTTGGGTATCTGCCAGCACTAATTTTTGTAAAAACTATTGCTGTCTTTATAATTGGATATCTCTGTCTATTAGCAAATCAAGTAGTATGGATTCCAGGAGCGATGAAAGGACTTATCGGAATATACCTATCAGCAGCTATTATTCCTTGGTCAGCAATCTTATTTGTTCACTTAGCTTAGTCATCCCTCTAAGCTTTAAGACAACTATTTTTTGGCATAATGAAAGACGACGAGTCCTTTCTGCCCAGCAACCTCTAAATTTCCAATCAACATTCCATCCTGCGAGTCTGTAATGTTAAGACGGTAGCTTTTATCTCCACATGCAACTGAACCTGAAATATTATTTACAAAACCACCAGAGCATCTTGGTTCATTTAATGCTAAGAAAAATCCATTTCCAGAAACCTTTGCAAAAACAGCTTTTTTACCCCCTACTGGGTTATTCCACTCACCTTCATAGTGTCCAAAAGAGATATTCATCGGAATTGCATTAGAAGTAAAAATATCTTTCAAGACAAAATATAAACCGGCTCCCATAACTAGAGATAATACTGGCAAAATAAAGGTATTCTTTATAGACCTTTGCTTGGATCTAGCAGATCCATTTGCTGGACCAGCATAAATCCAAGGTCGATTTGTTGAGAGAGATTCTGCCTCAACACACTGACGGGCCATAAGCGGAGACCTTCGTATATCTGTACTACTAGCATTACTGATTAGAATTTCACGTGTAAATGCTTCAGCCATTTCAGCTGCACTACTGAACCTTTTCTTCACTTTAGGATTAAGAGATTTCTCAAGAATCGCTTCATATTTACTAGGAATCTGTCCCCTAGCTAAATTAGAAACCTTAGGTACCTTAAAGCCAGTATCTAGCAAATAATCAATTGCTTCAGCACCTGTTAGGGTTTGTAACCGTCTCTCGCCAGCGAGTAGTTCATACAGCATTAATCCTACTGCATAAATGTCAGATTCTATCACATACTCACCGTGCTTAATGTACTCAGGTGCTAAGTATTGGGCTGTTCCTAAAAGGATCCCTGTTTTGGTCATCTTGTTCTCTGTGTTTAGGCGCTTCATCAATCCTAAATCTACTAACTTAGCGACCCCATGTTTTGATATTAGGACATTTTCTAATTTTATGTCGCGATGCATTATGCCCTGACTATGTAACTCTCCAAGTGCAGAGAGAAGCTGAGTCATTACTCGATCGATCTCCTCATAGCTAAGAAGTCTTGTATCAATAAGAGAGGCTAAATCTTCTCCTTCTACGTACTCCATCGTATAGGCGATAGAGTCATTCATCTTGATAAAGTCGTAAGCAGTGACGATATTTGGATGATCTACTGATTGTGCAAAATGAAGCTCATCTAAAAATCTTTGAAATGTATTTTCATCGAATGCTTCAGTATTAGTTAAAATTTTAAGAGCTACTAACTTCTCATCATTCTTTAAGTCTTTAACAAGAAACACCGCTCCCGCTGCTCCCTCACCAAGTAGTTTTATGACCTCAAATCTTTCGGCCAAAACCGGTCTTTCCCGGATAATCTTTGCTGTATCTCGACGTTCTTCTCCCACATCCCGTTTATCGGCAGATGTAGAAATAATATTAAGAACTAATCTATTGAATACATTAGTAAAAGCTCCTTATTATTCCGCAACAGATGAATCGAAGCTGTTTTTTCATTAGATAAAAGTGTTATAAACTCCGGGAATAGTTCCCTATTATGAATTATGAAGTTATTAGCAGCTAAAATATAATCACCTGCTTCAAGTCCAAAGAGAGAATAAACCCCCTTCTTATCAAAACCCATTATTCGGTAACGTGGAACCTCTGATGAAGTAATCAGCTCTACTAATCTAATCCTAGAAGTCGCATTGGGAATCGATAATTGTTTATCAAGCTCTATTTTTTTAATAACTATTGATTTCTGAGGAAGAGAATCTAATGAATTAGAGTAATATTTTCGCTCCCCATACTTATTTATCTCTTTTGTAAGATCTTTGGGAGTTTTACTAGAGCATCCGACACTAATTGAGGCAATCAAAATAGCTAGTAGAATAATTTTCATATCTCTTTGTATATCTGCTTAACATCTTCCGCACTAAATCTTAGCAACCTATTACGTTCAGATTGCAAAATCTTAGATAGCACAGTTAAAGTTTCTCCAATTTCATCATTAACAACAAAGTAATCTACTTTATTATCAGCACAAAGAGTAGTTACAGTTTGAAACTCAGTTTTTGCAGTTCCAAGCCTCTTTGCTAAATCTGCTTCGGTAATCTTACCTCGACCAAGAAGTCGCTCTTTTAGAATTCGGATTGAAGGAGGAGTGACAAATACAACCACGGTGTTATTGGGAAGATTCTGCTTAAAGTTCAGCGCTCCCTTAATATCAATATCAAGAAGTAGATCTATCCCAGATCCTAACGAGTCGTGTACAGTTTTTTTAAGGGTACCGTAAAAATTACCATGAACAACTTCATGCTCAAAAAAGGCCCCTTCTTTAACTTTACTTTTAAAATCAACCGGGGTTACAAAATGATAACTTTTCCCCTCAACCTCTCCTGGTCTTGGATCTCGACTTGTTACAGAGACAGAAAACTCACAAGGAGGAAAGTTTTCGATTAAGTAATTTGCTATAGTAGTTTTGCCGGCCCCGGTTGGGCCACAAAGACAAAATAAAATTCCTTCTCTAGTAATTTTCATACACTGTAGTTTTTAAGTTTGAACTATTCTATATTTTGAATCTGTTCTCTTAACCTTTCTAGCTCAACCTTAGCCTCTACTACTGAGGTCTGAATCTTAGAATCCTGTGTCTTCGATCCGATAGTATTCCACTCTCGAAATAATTCCTGAATTAGAAAATCTAATTTACGACCTTGAGGATACTGTTTGAGGGATACCTCTATCTGATCTAAGTGACTATCAACTCTAACAAGCTCCTCTGCTACATCGATTTTATCTGCTATAATTGCTGCCTCTTGGGTTAGTCTTATCTGATCTTTTAGAATATCAGGGGTTAAAAGTTTCAACCGATCACGGAGTTTTTGGGCCTTTTTAGCTGGGGATGTTTTGGCTAAACCCTCGACCTGCTTCTTGCAAAGTCGCAACATTTTGACCCTACCATTTATATCTTTTCTTAATCTGATGCCTTCAGCAACTCTCATTGTCATAAGTTTTGAAAGTGCCTCATTTAGAACTGAAAATAAAAGTTTTTTCTCTAAAGCTACGTTGGCTACAGCTTCATCGGCATTTAAAAATTCTCGGTTAGTTGCCAATTCAAAAATAAGCGCAGTACGCACCTCTTCGGTAAAAGCCTCATAATGCTCAAGGACATTGGAGCAAGCTGCATAATAAGTCTCAAAAAGTGGCTGATTGAAGTTAACTTCTACAGCATCATCAGTCAGTACTTTTCTTGTGACAAAAACCTCAACTCTACCACGTTGAATTTTTTTCCCGATTTCACTGCGGATATCAATCTCTAATTCATTATAGGATCTAGGCAATTTTAGTGAAGTATCAAGATACTTATGATTTACAGATTTAGCTTCAATAGTGATCTCAATTGTTGAATTTGCCTTAGAAGATTTACCAAAACCGGTCATGCTCACAGTGCTTAGAGTGCTTTTATTAATGATCTTTCCTTTTTTATCAGTCGACATACTTATCCTTTGCACATAAGGGGTAAAGATTGATTTCAATTCCCAAGTTTGTGCATCTTTAAAATGTAATCTTTTAGAGCTTTAACTGTGATTGGAACTGTACCAACTTCACCAACAACAACACCGGCAGCTAAGTTAGCAAGATGTCCGGCGATAACATGAGAAGATCCGGTAGCCATTGCCGCAGTAAAAACAGCCGTAACAGTATCTCCTGCACCACTGACATCAAAAACTTCTAGTGCTTGAGTTCCTAGAACTACAGGATCTCCATCTGATGGCGACAATAAGATACCATCCTCTCCTAACGTAATAATAACTAATTCCGCATTCCATCTCTGCCTGATTGTTTCGGCAGCCTTAATAGCAGAATCTTTATCTTTAATAGTAACTCCAGAAGCTACCTCGGCCTCTTTTCTATTTGGTTTAACAACATCAAAACCTCTATAAAGATCGTAGTTTTCAGGGTGAGGATCTAACACAAGTGGTCTCTTTTTCATTGACAGCTTACCAGCAGCTCGAGCAGTCTGAATTCTTTTTAAGACGGACTCAGCAATACTTCCCTTGCCGTAGTCAGAAACGATAACAGCATCAACACTCTCTAGCTGCTCTTCTATTACCGCACCTAATCCCTCACATAGCGCTTTTCCAGGGGGCTTGGGATCTTCTCTATCGATTCTCACTATCTGCTGCCGCTGTGCTATAACCCTAGTTTTTAAACAGGTTGGCTTATTTTCTAATTTAATAATCCCTTCCCTATTCACCTTTTGAGAATCAAAAATACCAGATAATACTTTCCCTTCTGTATCATCTCCAACAAATCCAGAAACCCGAACATTCACACCAAGGTTAATAAGATTACTAACTACGTTACCTGCACCGCCAGAACGATCTTCAATTTTTCTTACTTTTACTACTGGTACTGGAGCTTCAGGAGAGATCCTTTCAACATCTCCCCAGATATATCGATCCAAGATCAGATCTCCAACCACTAAGATGGAACTATTATTGATCCGCTCAAGAGCATTTATCAATTCTTCTTTAGGTATCTTCATTTAACAAAAACTCTGCATAATATTCATATCAAGAGATCATATCATCAAAATTGTATTGGTAAAATATGAGGAATACCATCTATGAAATAGTCGAAAACACCCTTTCGGCCACCGTTTCAGGAGATATTAATCGCATACATACCGTATTTAGACCTGGGCAGATCCGTCTACTGCATGGACTACATCCAACAACTGATTTAAGAACTAGACTTTCCATTTTGTAAGGAACCACACGTTCCGGTGCAGTTGGTCCAAATAGAGTTATGTAAGGGATCTTTAAAGCTGCCGAGATATGCCCAGGCCCTGAATCCGGTCCTACACAAACAGTAAGTCGAGACAGCAGGTAAATTAACTCTTTAAGTGTCGTAACCCCGGTGAAATTTAGAATTCGGTCTGGTGGTAATTGCTCCTCAATTTTTTTGCCAATCTCCATCTTTGATTTATCACCTATTAAAACAACTGTTCCTTTACTCTTTGAAACAATTATCCTAGCCAGATTTAAATACCCAAGTGGAAACCAATCTTTACTTTTCCAGGTAGAGCCCAGAACTAAGCCGACTAATGGAGAGCTCACTTCACTAACTCGAGATTTTATCTCTAAGTTTTCCTCAGGGTCTGGCACTAAAGAGAAATTAAATTCATTTGGAACTTCAATTTCTAAATGGCTTAAAAATTCAAGATAGTGATTTAGCTTTGAGACAGTGTCTGGAATGAACTTTATGTGGTCCGTGTTGAAAATAAAGTTAAGTTCTTTAGAATTTTTTCTGTGAAACCCCAACCGTTTATTAGAACCTGAGAAAAAAGAAGCCAGACCACTTTTAAGGTGTCTTTGAAGATCTAAAGTTAAATCAAATTTCTCATCCCGTGTTTCTTTTATAACTTTTAAAAAAGCGGTCATTCCATTAGATCTTTTAAAAAGAAATATCTTATCAATGAATTTATTTGAGCTGATAAGATCAAAGCATTTTGGCTCAATCATCCAGGCTAAAAAACATTTGGGATAGGCTGCCTTTATTGCGTGAGCAATAGGAAGTGCTCTAACTACATCCCCAATTGATCCCATTAACACGATCAATATGCGAGGATTATCCTGAGTAAGCTTCACTTATTGACCTCCGCAACCTTCTCTGCCACCCTGCGGATTATCTTTCCAAGCCAAATGTTGGCGTAATTCTAGGCTCATAATCTGATGAACATATTCTGGCAACCCGTGCTTTAAACATGCCCGTCTCCAACGGCATAGAAAGAAATCGCGAAGAGATCGAATAGAACCACTAAATTTTGATGCTTTATCAAAATCAATTAGATAAACCTTTCCATTTGATCCAACTAGGACATTACCAGGATGTAAATCAACATGAATTATTCTAGCTTTTATAAGCTTTATTACACATAAGGAAACTTGTGCTGTGATGCTACGAGCAAGTTGTTCGTCTCTAGTAGCTAATTCGGCCAGACTAACACTGTCCTGAATCTCTTCCGTAACAAGCCAAGCTGAGTAGATAAACCCTGACGTATGTACAAAACAGATCGGCTTTGGAATATTTATCCCTAAAGATGCAGCTTCGTGCAAAGCCCTAAATTCGATTTCAGATCGAGTAGTTCTAAAACTAAAATGGGAAAGAGCTATAATCCTGCCTAGCAATCCACCTCGCCGATACTCTTTTATTACTACTTGGCCAAAACTTGGTAGAAAAACTCTTCTAGCTAAGACTCGTCCCTCTAAACCCTTAGACCCCTTGGCTACTGGCTTATTAATGGCTTCAAGGATCAATGCTGCATCCTGAGCGGGAACCTCTGTAGTAGCACCGAATGTATAAATTCCATTTTTTGTTTTCTGTATGTTCATAACTACATCATCATCTAGAGATCATCTGATTAATGGCATCAGTAACCCGATCAGTAGGGATTCCGTTCATGCATAGTTCAGTACCAGTAGGACAGCTGTTACCACCATGTCTACTACAAGGTTTGCAAGGTAAATTTTCCTTCTCTATTACCTGTGCTTTATTCTGCCACGGTCCGAAACCAAAATCTGGTGAAGTTGCACAGAAAATTGTGACTGTCGGGATCTTAAAGGCAGAGGCGAGATGAAGATTCATACTGTCATTACATACCATTAGAGATGCGTTGGACACTATCCCCATAAGCTGAAATAGATCTGTTTTCCCACAGAGATTGTGTGCTTTTGTGCCAAATGCAACCTGATCAGCAATCTCTTTCTCACTACCAACCCCAACAACCACAACATCATGTTTAAAATCAGTCAGTAATTTCTGTACAATCTCTCTATATCCACTCGCATTCCATCTTTTTGTTGCCCAGGCACTACCAGGAGCAATTACAGCATATGGTGACTTAATCGAGAAAAGATCGAGAATTTCTTTAGATTCAGTCCCAGAAGGTCCGTATAATTTCAACTCCATTTCAGCAGTTGTAAATTCCTGAATATGTCCTATTAAGGAGAGGTTTCTTAATACATCATGCTCTTTAGGTGGTCGTTGAACACGATCAGTATAGAGAAAACTTAAATGAGCCTTACTAAAACCAACCCTTTTCGGAATCTGCGCTAAAAAAAGTAGTATTGAAGTGCGGTATGACTTATGAAGAGAGTAAACAATGTCGAATTTATGATCTTTAACCTCTTTTAATTTAGAAAAGAAACCTCTTAGACCTTTCTCACTTTTTTTCTTATCAAAAGTAATTACTCCTTTAATTCTACGATCTTTTCGAACGAGAGCCTGACCTAAAAGAGTTGTCATTAAGTAAATTTCTGCACCAGGATGTTTACTAAGTAAACCTCCTATCACCGGGGTTGAGAGGATTAAATCCCCTAAAAAACTAGTTTGAACTAACAAAATCTTCACAGTGGTATCTTCTCAATGCTTTTTTTACAATGTTTTTGAATTCCCAAGTTTATAGAGGAAATGATCTTCCTGATTTTAATAGATCTCTCATCCATTCGACCTGAGCTTTAATTCCCTCTTTGAGATCTATAGTTGGCCTAAAAGAGAGATCCTGTTTTGCCTTGGTAGTATCAGCACTTGTAATCTTAGCCTCACCAACTAATTTTTCAGAATAATTTAACTTTAGTTTCCCAACAAAGCTTTCAATTATTGATAGGACATCATTCACAGAAGCATTAGTACCTCCACCGATATTGTAACAATCCCCATTGTCTCCATGCTGGCTGGCTAGAATATTGGCTCTCACGATATCTTTAACGAAGGTAAAATCCCGCGACTGAGTGCCATCACCAAAAATGGGGATCTCCTCTCCAAGTAGAGCCATTTTACAAAATCTTGAGAAGGCCATGTCCGGCCGCTGCCTTGGTCCATAAACAGTAAAGTACCTTAGCGAAACAGTCGGCAACTTAAACTGTGTAGCGTATAGCGTCACCAAATGTTCGGCAGCTAATTTAGTAACTCCATATGGGCTAACTGGTTTTGGTAAAGCCAGCTCGGAAGTGGGAAAAGCTTCAGCATCCCCGTAAACTGAGGAGCTCGAGGCAAAGACCATTTTCTTAACTGTGCCAACTAACTTCATCCCTTCAAGGATCCGTTGTGTCACCAGAATATTATGATCGATATATGTTTTAAAATAATCACCCCAACTAGACCTTACTCCGGCTTGTCCAGCTTGATGAAAGATAACATCGATTCCTGATAGGAGTTTAGAAATATCAGTGGTAATTAAGTTGGCTTCAATGAATTCAAAGTTACTATTCTTTTTTGCTAAGATTAAGTTAGATTCCTTAATCTCTCTTGAATAGTAATCAAGGAAGCAATCCACCCCTCTAACGGCATGACCATCCTGAAGTAATTGATCGCATAAACTGGAGCCAATAAAACCTGCAGCTCCGGTAACTAAACAATTCATAAACTCCTTTACTCTGGAACAATCCCTTCTGGAATAACCTCTTGAGCCTCTGGGGCTTTAGGTGGGACCACCGTGTCTTGAGAGAAAAATATCAGCCAAAAACCATACGATATAAGTGCAAAAACTACAAGAAATCCTAATACGGCAAATAATCGATCTTTTAAACCTGGCCCCATTTCAGATTTGGCCATTGCCGTTGATGTAAATCTTCTCGTAGATGGTGGCAATCTTCCACCAGGTCGACCAGGAGATCCAAGCATCTTTTCCATTTTTTGAGGAGCCTGATCATCTACTCCAAGCTCAGGAATCTGACCAAAGGTACTCAAAGAGCTATGAGTTCTCTTTCTTACCTGTCCTCGATCATCAAAAGATAGATCGTCTCTAAAAGCTGCCCCCTTAGGAAGCTCAGTGGTTGGCTTATGAGCTAAAGTAGGATTAGAGTGTGCCTGCTCTCTTGGTTGAATCGAACTGGTTTCTTTAGAAGGTACTACACTGTCCGGTGAAGGATATCCACCTGAAGAAACATTTGGGCTAGGTTTATTTACAATCAAAGAAAAAGCCCCACAGACAATCTCATCTCTATCGTCTAACTTAATTGTACCAGCTACCTGTTTACCGTTAAGACTAACTAAGTAAGTTAAAGGCTCTCCATGTTTTAACTCCCAGACTGAGAGAAACACATCGCCATCTCGGGATTCGATCACTAAACGTGGAGCGTCTCCACTATAATCTGGAAGAGAAACCGTATCGGTACGGCCTCCCACTGAAAGAATCTGTCCTCCATGTAGTATTCTATACTCACCAACTCCATTACCAGCATCAAAGACCAGAACTGAGCCATTACCAGGACTCTGATCATCCCACGTCCTTACCCCAGCTTGATCTGTATACGAAACAACGATAAAGGTGTCGGCCAACTGGAGGCGATCTCCCGGCCTAACTACACAGACCTGTCCTTTTTTTATAACTTTACTGTTATGCCAGGATCCATTGGTGCTCCCAAGATCTTTGTAACACCAATTTTGACCCATAAGAAAAAAAACTCCGTGGGATCTAGATATGGATCCTCTCTCTAATTTCAAACCATGACCGGGATCTCTTCCGATAACAGTTTCACTAGATAGCACTACTCCTACAGATTTTCGGGATCCGTCTGGGGAGTGTTCTTCGAGCTTAAGACCTTTCATATTTCGTAAGTTTTAAATACACAGATGAAAAATAGGCTAAGATAACCTATCCAAATGCTTACATATAATAAAGTTCAGGGCAAGTAGGCAATAAGAGATTATTTACTTATATATCCGCTTAAGCTCATGTAAAAGTACAGCAACAGGTTCAAAAAGAGATTCAGGTATCTCCTGATCGATTTCAAATGAGGATAATGCTGATACAAGCTCTGGTTTTTCAACTACTGCAACATTATACCGTGAAGCAATGTTAATAATTTTCTGTGCAATTAGATCATCACCTTTTACCGAAAGCTTTGGAGCTTCCCCTAGTGCTGAATCATAGGTTAACCCAATAGCCCTCTTAGCATCTTTGGCTAAAATCGGAGGTTTCTTGGTCTTCATTGATACTCCTCTTCATCGCTTTGCTTCTTTATCTGCTTTTTGGTAGACGCTGTATTGTCGTAGTCGGTGCCAATATTAACATTATGACCAGTGTCATCTTTTATAATATCAATCTGCCTATCAAGCTTACTGCGCACTTTTGTACCAACCATTCCCTTAACAACTTCCCTTAGAGTCCAAACAGCAAGTGGCTTATCATAAACTTGAAGATTTCGTTGATCAGAGATGGCCCTCTTCCATCTCAAGGGATTAAAAGAGAGGAGTATCGCCTTTAGATTAGGAGCAAAACTCGAGGCACTTTCAATAAAATCCGCCATCTGATCAGTAGCACGGTCGGCATCTAAAATAATGATACGGGAAGAATTTTTATCATTGATAACCTGATAGAGGTTCTCCTCTGACTCTATTATGATAGGTTTTATTCCTAATGAATCAAGACCTGAATCGATTGTAATCTGTTGAATCGGATCGAGGGAATAAAAATAAACTTTTGGTAAAGTTTGACTGGCCAATTGAGTCGCACTAAATGCAGCAGGCAAATAGAGACTAAAAGTACTTCCCTCTCCAACAACACTCTGTACAGTAATCAATCCATCATGTTGTTTAAGAATGGAGTAAGCAGTAGAGAGGCCTAATCCAGAACCAGTTACACCAATCCCAGTCACTGCATCAACATTTTTAGTTGTATAAAATGGCTCAAAACAACGAGAACGTTGATCCTCATTCATTCCAACACCATTATCTTTTACCTCAATGCGGAGATAGTCTCCCGGGGCAAGTTCAGGATCAATTTCACCAGATCGAAGTCTGATCCGAGTACAGGAGATACTAACGCTAGCACTGCCTTGAGAGATCGCCTCTTTAGAATTAACCAGAAGGTTTGTAAGTACCTGCTGAATCTGCCCCTGATCCGCATAAATCTGAGAATCATCAGTGGTAATGTCCAAATGCAATTCAGTAGGTGAACCTAGAATAGTCTTATATAAATCTTGAGACTGTTCAATTAGCTGAGCAATAGAGAAATGGCTTTTCTCTCGTGTATCTACAGTTGAGAAACTTAGCAGTTGTCTGACTAGCATTGCACCTCTTGATGCCGCTCCTTTAATTACACTAACGGCATCACGGAGTAGAGATTTTTTATCCAATTGTAATTCTATCAAAGAAGCTTGGCCAAGAATTGCCTGAAGCATGTTATTAAAATTATGGGCAACTCCAGAAGCAAAGAGTCCAGCCATTCTCATCTTTTCTGCTTCAGCCAATTTTGATTGGAATCTATTAGCCATAAATACGACAGCAACCTCATTGGCCATGCTAGTTAAAAAAGACATTCTTCCAGGGGTAAAAAATCCAGCACCAACTGACGGCTCAATAACCAAAACTCCTACAAGTTGGCCAAGAGAAACTAATGGTACAACAGCAAAAGGCCCGGGATTTAACCGTTCAAATACACGCTCAAGCCCTGTACAGTGCTCTGTTTCTGAAGGTTGAATTATTAAAGGCTCTTTCTGTTTTAAAGCCTCGTTTAAGAGATCATTCTGATCAGCATTTAACTCAATCTGTAATTCAACGATCCGTCGTCTTACTCCAGGTCCAAAGCCAGCTTGTCCTACAATGTGTGTCCCCTGCTCGTTAATAACACCGAGCCACATCCTTTTGCAGGCTAACTCTTGATGTAAGATTTTAAAAGCATGATGAGAGATCTCTTTTGGTGACGCGTGTCGTGACAGCTCATGGCTTAACCTATAAAGTGCAGCAAAAAAGTCAGCCTGTTTTTTTTCATTAGCATAGAGCTCAGCTTGCCGTGTTGCTAAAGCTATCTGATTAGATGCTGCTCCAACTAATTCAAAATCAGCTTTATTAAAAGCACGTGTTTCTCTCCTAAAAACAACGATTGCTCCAAGTACTTTAGATCCAACAATTAAAGGAGAAACAATCGTGGCTTTTAGCCCCTCAGTCTTAGCAATCTTAACTACAGCACGAGGATCCTCTTGGATATTTTCAACCAATATCCCTTCACGGTTAGTGATAGCGAATCGCGCTAACGAAGGACCATTAATAAGTTTTTCCGCTTCGGTAACATAGGCATGACCAAGACCTTCTGCAGCAGAGAGCTCTAATGTATCTGTCTTTTCATCATAAAAGAAAACTAACCCAGCACTAGAGTTGGTAGCCTTAATAAGAGCTCTTAATCCTTTTAGTGCTACCATCGTAGGATCTAGATTCATCTGTAAAGCTCTAGCCACCTCATAAAGTGCCTCGATACGTTGCTGCTGTGAAATGACCTCCTCCTCAGCACTACGTACATCGGTAATATCAACAGTAATTCCTTCCCAACCAACTAACTCTCCAGTTGTGGCAAAAAGAGGAACACCTCGGCCAAACATTCGTCTAATAGATCCTGTCGACTGATGGATTATTCTAAACTCCTCGGCAAACTCTCTTGGTTGAGCAACAATACTTGCTATATAATCTTTCAACCGAGATAGTTCCTCGCGATGAACCAACCTCATCCATAATGATCCTCCGGCTCTTAAAAACCTATCAGAATCAATACCAAAAACTCTCGAGGAATTTCCGATAACCTCAGTCACAGAAAATGAAGCATTAGTTCGAAAAATTACAGTATTCCCCGTTTCAAGAAGTCTAAGATAACTTGATTTAAGTTGGGACAATCTCGTTTCATCAATTATTGCTACTGTGACAGGCACACCAATCACTAAAACCCCATCATTATGACGGGTAACATTAAATTGATAAGTGCGTTCTTCTACTTCTGTAATTAGAATTGAATTAAAGGAGGCCCTATTATCTATCTGAGCTAAAACTCGCAATACTGCACTTTGAAAGATCGGCTTTGATTCAGCTGTGACAAGGTACTCAAGCATTTTTTCAAACCTCTTTCCTAAAGGTTTAAAATCTGCTTTTTCTAAATATGAAGTTGACTCATCATTAACCGAACAGACAATACCCCTACTATCTATAAAGAAAGATAATCCTGGAAACGCACTTAAAAGCTCAGGTATCGATGAAAATTTTGCCGATCCATCATTTTGGTTTTGCAATTTAGAATTTAGAACTGCCTCTAAAGTTACTATAACCAGACGTATCTCTGACAGTTCCCCACTTTCCCATTCTCTTTTATTTTTGATTGAGTGAAGCTCAAAGAATCCTTGATAAGTGGCCGCGATAAACGGAAGAACAACCAAGGATTTAATCTGATTTTTTTTAAATATCTCTGCTGTAGCAGCTGGAATATTAGAATCAACACTATCTAAGACTAAAGGAGATCTAAATTCTTCACTTTCAATTAGTAATTTTCCTTTTTCCTGGCTTAAAGGGAGAAAGTACTGAGGATAAGAGGGTAATGCAGTCGCTGAAGATTTATATACTTCCTCATTAAATATAAGGGTAAGAGATACTC
>Ga0163149_10004639_pt1 | contig 14874 bp, 11 predicted proteins | sample OliLakLV19MP5G1_FD_148604 | JGI IMG/M metagenome (GOLD analysis project Ga0163149, IMG submission 148604) | Freshwater microbial mat bacterial communities from Lake Vanda, McMurdo Dry Valleys, Antarctica - Oligotrophic Lake LV.19.MP5.G1 | ecosystem: Environmental > Aquatic > Freshwater > Lake >...
TTTTAAAGCATTTTCAATAAATTCAACTGTTTTAAATAAATTTCAACCATTGTGGAACCAAATAACGAATTCCCGCAACCTCCAGAGTAAGAGATGCTGCAGTCACAATCCCATTAGGCCATTGCTGCATTCGCTTGCTGGGTTGTCTACGTACACTCTACGGTGATTCTGTTGAACATTTAGTGCATCCCGCCCGGAAGCCTTTTGACTATTAGGAGTACCCGGTATTACTGTAGTTCTAATAATTAGGGCACCTGAGTTCGGAGATTCGTTCACAAACGGAAGTCATAGTCATTCTAACATCGTTATCCAGTTCCTAAGTACAGTACGTACGGTACAAGTGCTCAAATATCTAAACATACGGGCTACCGTAGCTACAGTAGTAGCTATTACAATTATTGTACTTCCGTTCCGTACCGTAGGATGGCAGTGGATGATGGGTTGAAAGTTGAAACATTGGGTGTTCAATCTTTCTGGCATGGGAAGAGGCAATTTGGCTTTTAAAACAAGTACTACAGTAGCTACTACTAGCTAGTAATCAAATAACCGATCATTCAATCAATCATCAATCTCCAGTGAGCGATCACACTAATCACAAAGAGGTATCAGATAAAACAAACTAATAATACACACAGTCGCCCACAAAACCACAAGCAACAAGAAACAAAAACCTATCCAAAACTACCAACTCTTTTCTCTTCTTGACTGCAGCAAATGACTGCATCTTCCATTACAATTGCTACAACTGCTTCTGCTCCATCCACAACAAAATCATCCAACATGGTTAAGGCCGAATGTTCCTTTGATATTACCGAACCCGACAATAGTAGTTCGAATCATGCGATTGCTGCCACTGCGGCTGCGTTTGGCCATGGCGCTGGCGGGGGCAAGGGTGTCACCACCCCCAAAAATCGTCGTGGTTCTTTGACAGCCGATCGTCGTGCCAGCTTGTTGGCCGGTGCTGCTGCCGCCCTTGGCGGTACCACCAATGAATTGGAAGATTCCATCAAATTTCATGCCCGCGATTTTTTGTCGCAAAAACAACACGAACTCTTGACGGATTATGAATTGGATGGGTCTCCCCTCGGCGAGGGTGGCTTTGGATTGGTCTATGCTTGTACTCATAAAGATACCGGTGCCGAACGTGCCGTCAAAATGATTCAAAAAGACCACAAGAGGCCGGATTACAACCTGAACATTGTCAAGGAATACAATATTCTCAAAGAATTGGATCATCCTGTACGTAGTAGTATTTGTGGTATTATTTGTTTGCTGAACTTGTTGTGTGTGCGGAGTTGATTTCTGACCTCCCCCCCCCTCCTTCTTTGATCTTTATCCTTTATCTCAAACTGTATTATTTTTTATTTTATTTTGACAGAACTTGCTCAAAGTCTATGATTTGTACGAAGATGATGATGCCTTTTTTATTGTGACGGATCTGTACGAGGGTGGAGACTTTTTTGATGTCCTCGAAGATCAAGGACCTCTCAAGGAAGACGATGCCGCCATTGTTATGAATAACCTTTTGAATTGTGTCAATTATTGTCACAAACGAAATGTAAGTGAATCATGTCGAGTGTGTGTGTCTGTCTGTCTGTCTGTCTGTGTGTTTGACCAAAGCAAACGCACATACAGAGATATTCACTCAATACGTTGGTGCCTCCCTTCCTTCCGAATATATATTTATTTGCCACAGTTGGTCCACCGTGATTTGAAATCGGAAAACATTCTCATGTCGGATAGAAAACGTGATTTTTCCGACATCAAAGTGATTGATTTTGGATTGGCACGCTATGTGCGTCATGCGGATGATACCCTGAAAGGGTTGGCCGGTAGTGCTTATTATCTGGCTCCTCAAGTTATTTCTGGGCCTTATACGAGTAAATGTGATATTTGGTCTTGTGGCGTGATTGCTTATGCCCTGCTTACGGGATTTGCACCCTTTGATGCCTCCACCGATGCCGAGGTTTTAAAAGTGGTTCATGCGGGAGAATTCGATTTTGATGATCCGGAATGGGATCATGTCAGTGAAGCAGCCATGGATTTTATCAGTCAATGTTTGGCCTATGAAGAAGATGATCGACCCTCGGCCGAGCAAGCCTTGCAACATCCATGGTTGCGCAAGTGTCGTAAATCACCTCGCATGAACAATGCTTTAGTGCGATCGGCGAGTCGATCCAGTTTGCGCAGTTTGACGAACTTTACCAGCAAATCGAACAAATTGAAGCAGGCCGCCTGTGCCATGATTTCTTCCCAATTATTGCGCAGGGAAGAAAAAGAAATTATTGACAAGGCCTTTCGGGCATTGGATCGGGGTTGCAATGGAACAATCAGCAAGTCAGATCTCAATTCGTCCATGACAGATCTCTTTAAAGATTCCGAGTCGGAAAATAGTGGAAGCGGTGACGATGACTCGGACGACGATAGTATTGCCGATGACAATTCTCACGCGAAATTGATTGATGAGATTTTTGATGAGGTCAACTTTTCGGGAACCGGTGCCATTCAGTACTCGGAATTTGCAATTGTTACCATGTTGGAAAAGGATATGGTGGATGAGGGCAAATTGAAAGCTGCGTTCAAGTTTTTTGATTTGGCTGGAAAGGGATATATTTCCAAAGAGGACCTCAAAATCGTGATTAAAGTCGGCAATCATGCGGCCAAAAAGATAATGGAACAAACGGCAGATCCAGGATCAGACAAGATTACCTTCAAGAATTTCAAAAAGTGCATTCTTCCCAACCCCAACCGAGAACGAAAAGACGACAAAGCCTCAGACGCAGATCGATGTGTTCCGATTAAGCAAGTGGTGGCCGAAAATAAAGCCGGAAAGCGCAAGGCCAGGCTGCCAAGGGCGACGAGCAACGACGTGCCGTCCATTGGAAGAATGATATCTTATAACAAGGAGCAGGAGGAGGAACTATGAGTGTTGTACTGGGACATGCCAAACGAAAGGGATCGAAGCGCTTTGCATGCGATATCCGAAATTCATGTTGAATGAAACCAAACTTGTGCGCTCGAAGTCCGTGATTCTTTCGTTCTATGTTAGATAAGAGAGCTAGTGTAATAAGTATATTAATTTATTAGTTGCCTTTTTTCTTGAACTCTTGGTCTCGTGAAAGCTTCAAGCCACCGGACCCCAAGCCCGCCAAAGGGAAGTAATGACCCACGAAATGAAATGAAATGATACCTCGTAGTAGATTAAAAAGACAAGGCCTATACTGTACAATTGGATGACTTCTTCACAATGCACAGTCTGCATTGCTGTGCGTATCAATAAAAGGGACAAATGGGCTATGAATCAGGAGGGTCGCCACCACGAACATGACTCTCTGGAACAGTGAAGATTCTTAGTTTAGTGTCCTGGTTGCAACTGCAGGGCGGTAGCAAAGAGAAAGTACAGCGATGAGTAACCAATATCCAAGATAAATGATTAGTCGACGGATTGTGTTGTTGGTTCTAGACTTACCTGCCACCATCGACAAAGGATAATGGCTCTGGCGGACCAACGGCAGATCCCAGGGATGTGCTATAGCATAGTTCGCCGCCTTTCTTACTATCCTCGTTGTTCACATCGGAATCAAAATCCGCCGAGACCAAGTTAATGACACCAGCCAACGCATTGCCATCGTGCCCATGTTGGTTTGTAGAAGAGGGTGCCGCGGACGACTGCGGGGCGTCCATGCCCGGATTTGGTCTCCCTCGGCGCTTGAACATGGACAGTACACTTCGTACACTACTGGCTCTGCTTCCGATGGAGCTACCACCCTGTGAAGCATTGCCGTCATCATCCTCGTCGCTTGTTCCATCATCATCTGAGAAATTGGCAGAGACGGAGGGATCTTTGCTCGCACCTAAAACAAGATCTAGGTTGGCCACATGAGTCATTCCATGGAATCTCGAAGCACTTGACCGTGAAAGAACGGAATCATCGACATCCGTGAGGTCAATAGCTCTTTCGATGTCCGTTTCTCCATCCGTATGTCTAGTGTCCGTATCGGTTTGTCTCCCGTCTGTGGTAAATCCATCCGTATCTACAAGTGTCGGGCAAAAAGAAGGCAATACGCATCCATTCATGTTAGTTAGGACGGATGGATGTGGCACGAGTTGGTTAAGCATTTGAACTTGACTTCGCTGCCAATAAGTCATTCTTGGGAGATCAAACGAACATACCTGAGTAGGGGAGTTCAAAGGATGTGGGAAAGGCATCATCTTCGTCTTCATATGACAAAATAGTCATTTTAAATTTGGACCCTTTGGACCCTTTTGATTTGACAGATTTTTTCTCACTACAATCGGCACTTCCCAAACCTTCGATTACCGATATATCATCGTCATCATCTTCCTCGTCATCTCCATCCCTTCCATCAAAACTCGTCTCATAATCGGTCGCCATACCGACAGTTTCCGCTTCGGTGGTATAACCTCCTCGTTCTCGTTGTTTTCTCTGTTGAGTGTTGGCAGTCTCTTCGGTTGACGACATGACTTCCACAACAGGATCACTGCCATTCTCTTCAGTCGAGGAGGCATTGGTAATCATGGGTGGTACATAATCATCCAAGATGACACGAGTCGTTTTGACAAGACTACCACCCTTTTTCTTATTGCTGTCGTTATTGGTGGTTGTGGTGCTTTTGCACTTTTTCTTGTGTTTCTTGCTGTTGCTGCTGTCACTATGATCACGTTTCCTTCCTCCAACAGCACCGTCAGCAGCAGCACCAGCCTCGTTGTCCTCCATACTTGTATAGGTCCCCATGGTACTTGCAACTTCCAAATCACTTGCAGCTATGTTTGTGTCGTATTTGGAGGACATCATGGCAGCTGTCACACACAACAATCCAGCCAATCCAATTTCGCAGCACATGGTATATGGGTGAGAATATCAGCTCCAATTTCGCGACAGCAAAGCAACACAATACAATTCAACACACTCCCACGGCTGCTACACCACGCTACTATACTGGGACACTGACACACACGCACAGACACTTGCATATATAGATTGACGTACCAGCTTGTCGACTTTGTCGCGTCGCATCGATATAGGCAAATCCAAAACTCAAGGCCAAGGCACCCAATCCAAAGGCCAAAAAGGCCCATGCAAATCCCACCGAGGCAATGACCTTTTCGTGTACGTAAATAGTGCAACTGCTATGGCTGCTGCTGCTGCTGCTGCTGCTGTTGCCGTTGTTGTTGTAACTTCGATAATTGTTGTTATTGTTGTTGTTTTGAGAAGATGTCGCGGGATAATCCAAATGAAAGATGCGTGGAACAAACAAAAAGACGGCATATAAACATACGGTCATGATGTAAATGGCCATGACGGGATCATAACAAAACAAATTGGACGCGCGTCGGTAGATGGTCTTGTCGGGTGCGGAATATTCCAGTGACAGAGTGGTAGTTTTTCCGTGATGATGATGATGTTTTTTATGGACGCGTTGATTGATGGAAAAGGCAATATAAAAGGAAGCAATCACATGAATCCATGAAAATAAAAAGTTGATCAAGAGCCAGACCGAGGATGGACAAATACTACCACCACTACTGGAACTTGAATTGTCGCCATAAATATTGCCCACTTCGGTCAAGGCAATCAACATGGGAGGTAAATTGGAAACGACTGTCACCGTGACAAAGATCCCAAAGGGATTGGTACAAATGTGCTTCAACACACTCAAATATCCTCCACATCCACAACAACCACAACAAAAAATGCTGCTGGTCAGAGTGTTCCACCAACTGCGACAACTTTGTTTGTGGCTACCGTCCATGGTCACAAGGGCATTGCCTCGACCCTCGTTTTCTTCATCATACTCGGAACAACAGGGAAGACCACCACAGGTTTGATGGAGTCCTTGGCATAATATGGCTGCCATTATGTGATTGTATTGTTGGTTGTTGGTTGTTGCGGATTGTGGATTGGTGGTTGGTGGTGGTTGGAACAACCTTGGTAGCTGGCTAGATAGAAGCGAAGACTAGTAGACGGGAATGGCCATGCAAACAATTCGATCTACTAGCTAATCGCAGCAATAGACAGATAGGTAGATTCGTTGGTGCTATCAGCTCGATATTAGACCGAGCTACGACTCTAGCAGATAGCCAGGCAATAGACTCACTCCCTGGTACTAGCTAGCTAGCTAGTACCATACCGGTAGCTGTCCGTTCGGAACATCGATTCTCGGATGCAAGAAAAAAGAACAAGGATACTTTACTGTAGCTAGTTCAGTAGGATGATGTTACACATCAGCTCTAATCACCGAAATCGCTCTTTTTCCTAAACAAAAATGCCGCCAACACACACTCGGCAGCGAATAGAAAAACGAGCAAGGCGGCTTGCATCTTTCTCACCAATTTCTAGCGTGCAGAAACAACATGTCTGTCAGCCCGTTGAGAGCGGCCGTACTATGGTACCAGTCATGGAGTTGTGTAATAGTACGGAGTACTAGTACGGAGTAGATAACACCAGTACTCTAGCTAGCTAGTAGAAAGTAGATCAAGCGAGCTGTAAGAGCAGGGTTCCGGACAGATCCATACCCTTACAGCCGGCTAGCCAGCCAGTACAACATAGAACCTACTCTAGCCATTGCTGTTGTATTACATACCATTCATTCTATTGCCTTCACTTGCTCTCATTCGTTTTCTACGATACTACTAACTACGTCATCATGGCTGCTGTCTTATTCAATGCCTGTGGCGAAATTTGCAATGGAGCGTGCGAAGTTTGTGGTGCCGCTTGTCAATTTCCATGTCGTGCTTGCAATACCTTGTGTGGTGGATGCGGCAATGTTTGCGAAAGTGCTTGCTACACGTTCGGCCGATTGTGTTCGAGTCCCTTTAGTCTGTTTGTCACGGTCGCCGCCGTCTTCAATCTGCCCGTGGTCTACATGGGATTGACATCGGGGGCGATAGGAGGAGACACGGGCCTAGCCTGTCATGGAACCAAATGGTTAGTCATGGATGCCCTCTTTGCTGCGGTCAATGTGGCGGCAGCGGTGTATATGGCGATTGTCGTCGTCCAACAAGATCAACCCACTTTGAACCAAGATATCGAACAAAATAATAACAATAACGACAACACGCTCCAAAAGAACAAGGAGATACCCACGACTGCCTTTGGTCGTGCTGGACACATGCTATGCTACGATCCCTGGATGGCCATTTATATTTTGACCTTGTTGGGATTCTTTGTTTGGTTGTGGACGGGTGCCATTTGGAGTTTGAATGGCACCGTGTATGAAAATTGCGATGCTGACAGTAGTGTTCAAGGCAAAGTTGCCATTGCCTTGGGTTTTGGATGGGCCTTTATCTTTTTTGGAGTTGGAGCTCTATGCATTAGTCTCTGTTGTGCCTATTGTTATGGAGGCGATAACAATGATGCTTCCACATCAAGCGCGTATTACGGACTGTATCAAGATGCAACGACAACACCTGCTCAGGGATATGCAGCTCCTGCGGCCAACAGCAAAACGGATGCTAAAACTGCCAGTACGACTGGCGGGGGTGGTCTGAGCAGCTTTTTCGGCGGCAAATCATCCACTACGGGAGGGTCCATTCCGACTGTGGCAGCCACACCAGCACCACCCGCAAAAACATCGTCACCACCTGTAGCACAAGCAGTCTTGTATTAAGTAAATAGTATGGCAACTGATGAGTCCCGCTTCTGCTTCGAAGGCTAACAACTGACAAAACTAAAAAAAACTGAATAACCATCGAGTTGAATGAATGTCATGCAATGTATCTCAATAGGCTGATGACTATTATAGTCGCTAGCAGAGTAGCTACTCGATGGATGGCTACTAGCTAGACGGAGTTGAAAACGTGGCACTTTTGTGCCTAGCGTAATTATACTTGCCACCCCGCCAACTTTGAGCTGGTTGCGCTCAGCCATACATCCATTACTTGTAGAGAAAAGGGGTATGCACAGGGTTGAGGCTAGCTGAATATAGTCCTGCATCATGCAAAGGCTGTCAACAGTGTGCTGTCAAATTAGCTACAGTGCCACACTGCAAAAAATAAGTTGTGGTTGGATACTGTAGCTCTTGGTGTGCTTTGTAATGCCAATGCTGGGCAGTCAAGCTCTGAATGGTTGCCCAGTGTAAAATGAAGAAAAAAGGGCCTTGAAAAAGAAGATTGGTCTTGTTGCCTGTGCACAACAATGGAACAAAACGCAAACAGCAATGGAACAGAGGGCAGAAAGATGAGTCGGAGAAGGCGTAGAACAAAATATGGAAGGGTGACAATTGCTCAGCCTAGAACAGTTCAGATGAAGAAGGGTGCTTGGGCTGTGAGAATGTTGAAAAGAATTGTCTGCTGAAGAAATGCAGAAAACCTTGTTTGGCAAAGAAGAAAAGACAACAGAGCTAGCAGGGTCAATGCAAACACTTGTTTTATGTTTGCATGTGAAAATGATGACTGATCAGGGAACAACAAGATGGAGGACAACAAAGACATGTTATGTTATTAGAAATCATAGTAACAAACAGCCCAACGCAAAAAGGCAGGTTGTGCAGCAGAGCATGTGTGAATGAAGGCAAACAGCATGACTGCCAAATGACAAATGTAAGAGCAGAGCCAACAAGAGCAAGCCTCAATAGAGGTCATAAAATTAGGTAGAAGATCAAGTCTTCAATTGGCATTGAGGTGAGAGACAAGAAAAGAATGGCAACAATCAACAGTCTCGGCAAATGAATGCAAAACAAAGAAAGAAGATTCAGTTTTTGTTGGGGCAAAATTAAGTGAATTTGAACTTGAGCAAGAGTGAAACCAAGGACAGTGGATGCAGATTGTTAGGTCTGCTTAACCTCATTTAGTCAAATCCCATACACAAATGTGCACTCAGATGAGCATCAACACATGATGAAGGAGATGAAAGCTGGCCTCATGTGGTTAAGATCCCAATGTCTTCTTTTATTCAAAGAACCTCCACAAAAATCTTTACATGGTTTTTTATGCAACAGAGGAGTTCGCACTCACACTGTGATGTGTCCTTTTCCGCCACAACTTTTTTTAGCAAGACACACTCTTCATGCCTTGGTTGCAATTTACTTTTTGGTGTTCCTTCCTTTGTGGTGTCTGAAAAGAGAAGCAGAATCCAATGTTCTACGTTTTTCTCTTGTCCTGCTCCTTTTCGTGTGTTTCCTCCTCCTTCAAAAAGTGTCAAAAGGAACACCAAATTTGAGGAAAACTGAAGCTAAAGGAAAAGCCACTTAAACTGTTTTTCTTTTTACGTTGACTTGCAACACTGGTTAAAGTTTCTAGTCAGCATCAAACTGTTGTGAACGGTTGCTTGCAAGTCTGCAAGCTAGCAGCGAGCAACAACAACAAAACATCACTGTTGGCTTGCTGGTTCACGCAACACATGACTGATGTTTTTTTGACAATGAAGTCAACGTGTTCGGTTTGCAAGTCTTCTTTCTCATGGACACCATGACATTGTTAAGTTGGGTGATCTCTTTCAATCCAAACATTCAAAAGCACTTGAACAATGTGCTGATTGCTTTGCAGTTGGATCAACAATGTTGATGAATTTTTTCAATTCAACATTGTTCAATGTTATTCAAAATTCTTCAGATCTCAGTCATGCTTCCTCAGGAGCAGGAAATGAAGGAAAATGCTCTGAGTCATGCTTCCTTGTTTTCCTCGAGGAACAAGGAATGAGGGACTGGGAAACGAGTCCAAAAGGAAAGGAAAGGGAGGAAAAATGAATTTCCTAAGAGAAAATGCAACCAAGCTTGACCAAAAAAGGCGATGACTTCTTGTCCGCCAAACTTTTTTGTCATGTGAGATGTCAATGGGAAAAACAGCTCAAAGGAACTGTGATCAGTGGAACCACAACACATGGGAAGTCGGCGGGAATGTGCAGTTTGAGAGTTTGTCAGACCTTTCACGTTCATGCAATTTGTTGCAAAACATGTTCCCTTTTGCTGCTGAGCATTTTCCATGTCCCAGCAAATCCACAGGTGGGTGACATTGCTCAAGTTTCTGCAGAGTGACCAAACTGGAGATGCCCTCACTGACAATTTTCACTGGAGGCAATCCAGAGACTTAGGGGGCATGGAGGTTCAACCACTCGTTGCACTCATTGGTGAAACTGGGAAGCACGACCGAGTACCGCACTACTGTACAGTAGTACTGGCACGACAGCAAAGAATCTGTACATTGCATAACGAATGTGGAGTCAACCACGTGGTTCGCCACCGAGGCCTGATCCCAAATCTCATCACCTAGGTAGCTAGCTAGGGACCTTCCGGCCTTTCGAAGGCATTGCTTCGTGTTGTGTCACCTAGTGCGAGGAGCTGGAGGAACATCATTTCTGTGGAATCCTGCAAGGGCGAACCAGAGAGCGGGCCAGCTATGTCGTAGGAAACCAAAAAAACGCGATAATTAAGGGTATCTGTCCCGTTACACGAACCATTAGGTCCACCTTACGCGGAGAGAACAAATGGCGTTTCAAAAGTAAGTGTGGTATTCGGGTTCGTTAAGAAATAAAGAAGAAATGGACCCCTCATAAAGGGTAAAGTACGTGAATGGCGGGAAGCCTTACTGACGGTTCGCTTTCGGTGCAGATTCGAAAGGCTCTATTCCTGGTGGCACGAAATGACTGATGTAATCCAGAACCAATTTGCCTTCTCTACGACTTCAACACACGTTAGCTCAGAAACTGTTAGTGTAGAAATACGTACATAAGGTTTTCGAAGGGCGACCCAGAAGAACATCTCTTTACGGTCGTTCAGCATAGTAAACACCCCCCGTAACTAGCTATTACCAGTAGTGGATTATACTACTGTAGTAGGTTACCTATGCACCCGCATGGTGACACAACATGTGCTATTAGCTAGCTACCGGTACTTTGTCACACTATCACAACAAACGCCAATTGTAAACAAGCCTTCAATCTGAACAAAACATAGTTGTTGCAAAAAAAAACAAAGCCTTTCATTATCCATCAACTTAGACTACCAAAACCAGCATGCTCAAGGCCGATACAACGGAGGCAGATGATCCATCAGATAGCATTGATGGCAGTGCCACTGGCAGTGCCAGTAGCAGCATCAACCCTGCCATGGCAACCCTGAACCCGGGCCCACATGGTGCGTATATTTTTTCGGGATCATGCGTTGATTGTTGTGTGGAGCGGGAGGGACCAGCAGATGGGGAACGAGGTGTATTTGAATTGCCTTTTTTCTTCTTCTGATAAATGGCGATAAAGCTCTGCCATCCTTGCTCACTTTTGTGTTTTCTTTTTTCAACTTAACTTTCTTTGAATTTTCTCTGCCATGTCAGACCTTTTGCTTGGTCGAGGAGGAGAAACTAATAACCATAGGTGAGTTTGTTGTCGAGTTGATTGCGTTGTTTGATGGGTTGTTTCCATGCTTGATCATCTGACGAAAAAATCTGGACACTCACATGATGATTGTGTTGCTGATTCACAGCGGAAATATTCTCTTTCGGGAGCTCGTTAATGATTACAAACCAGCCTATCAGACGGCTCCCAAAGGAAAGAAATCTGACGTTGCGGACAACATGGTTCGCCGTTGGAGAAATCTATACCCTCCGGGACGGTTCCTGGCCAAGAGGAAAGACCATGGAGAATTATGGATCGACGTTGGAGATGAAGCTGCACGTCGACGAGCTGCCAAGTCGTTGGGAGAGCGATCCAAGCAATCGTCCTCTCCTGTTCCTCCGGGAGGGGGTATTGACTCCTCCTCGTCTGCTGCGGTGACTGGTGCTGCTCTTTTCCCAGGGCAACCGCTGGCCATGGCGGAGTCTGCGAGTGGTGCATCTGCGACGTCGTCTCGGTCCTCTGCTGGTCGACCGAAACGCAAACGATCCGGAGGATCATTGTCCACAACGAATGCTGATGCTGAGACAAGTGCTCTTGGCGATCTTGGCAGTAGCAGATTGTTCCAAGTTGTGGGGGCTCCAACAGATATACCCAGCAGTTTCTCTGAAACCAAAAGGTATGATTCTTGGGCTCCTTTTGTTATGAATGCTGAAGACACTTCGAATACTAATAACTCGGGGATTTTTGTAAATGTCAGCAGTACCCAATCAGAGGCCAAACAACAAGACCAACCAGTAAGCTTTCCCCCCGTTTTTCAGCAGCAGCATCCCGGACAGGACCATCAGTCTACCATTTTTCCATCCATGGAAGCTCAACAACTGAATGAAATGCTGGACCGATATCGTCGTTATTTGCCGCGACCGCCTTCTGATATAAACCCTTTAGTATTGCAACAGCAACAGTTGCTTCAACAGCAACAAATGTTGGAACAATTCCAGCAAAGGCAATTTTTGCAGGGCCTGCCATCACAGCAGCAACAATCACAGCAGCAACAACAAATACCAGGACAGTCATTCCTTCGGCAACATGAGCAGCATTCACATCAACAACAGCAACACCAGCATCGTCAACCACAACAAAATCCGCCGGAGGAGGAGGAGAATCCGCGGCAGCAGCAGCAAGCACCCATCAACAATGCTCAACAACAGCAACAACAACAACAAATCACGAATAACTCTTCTTCTTCTGCTTCTTCTTCTGCCTTTGCTGTTTGGTCATCCGGCGATAATGATATTCCAACCGCAGCGGAATTATTGGCCGACAGCAATATTTTTCAAAGTGATAGTTCGTCTACCAATGAAACATCCCAACAGCAGCAGCATCCCAATTATATTGGTGGTGATGTTGATGTTGAAGGAGAGGATGATCATCATCAGGATGAAGCTCATCATCATCATGATGAAGCTCATCATCATCATCTGAGCGACGGAGAGGATGGCAAAGCTCATGAATAATGAATAATATATAGTGTTGATTGTGATTATGATTGATACGATATTCCAAATACAGCTCTTCTGAAGCGGAAACAAAAGAAAGGGGAGAGAGGAGAAAAGCCCTTTCCACTGCGCTTGAAAAAGAGGGCAAGGACAGGACAGGATTATGCCATGAATCATGTAACTACATGTCAGGCTGTGCACGACCGTAGCATATAATAGTTTGTATTTTCCATACTATCTGTTTCCCTCTTTTTCTTCTTCACATCTATCTATAGATATCTATCGATAGAATCTTTTATAGACAAAAGTGCCATTTACATGGTGTAGAAGACAGGAAAAAATCCGTATCTTTTCCATTCAAATAGCATCATGGTACATGAAAAAAGAGGTTGGTTGCCGTGGGTGGCACCGGCAACTTCATGATCTATATATTTCAAGCACTATTTCTGAGGAGTCGTAGGGTCAGTAGTTACCACCGTACAGAGCCCTTTTTGGTCCCAAGTTTGCCCACACGTATTTTCACTGTATGGTCCGTCTGTGGATCGAGAACAGAAATACGACAAATGCACTGAACCACTGATGACAGGCTCCAGATTGCCAAGAAAAGAAGGATCACTCAAATGGGATTCGGTCCCGTTCTCCCCGAACGGAATTTAGTAATATCCTTCGTTCCGGGTGGGCGTTTGACTATTATGCTGTACTGGTACCGACCAGAGCATACAACCAGCTACTATGCTAGCTACTCGGAGTAGCTAGTATTACTACTAGTACGAGCTGGGGTTGCGACGTCCACTGGTGTTGCGACGTCCATCATACAATTGCACCCTTGCTGGCCACGAGCGTGCCATCTGTCAATGTCCCCGGCGAACCTCCTAGCTAGCCCTACTAGCAGCAGGTTCTGTGAGGTTTGTTCCATGGTGCATTGTTGCGGGGTTCAACAACAAATCAACCAGATTAGATTGTTGCTCTTGGCAAGCACACACCTTTGCATGCAACCCTCCCTAAAAGAAGAAGCGCATCCGTGAATCTTGCCCCAGCTCTCAAAAGGCATGCAGCTTTTGGCGCAGTGCATTTTGACATCAAACCACAAATCATCACATTGCAAAACAAATTTTGTTTATCTCAACTTCATTCAATCATGAAGATCTCTGTGTTCAAAGACTTTGGAACAAACAGGAAGCATGTGCTTCCATTGGTCCTGCAACCAACGAGAGTGAACAAGAAAGGAGATCTTGCTCAAGTCAATCTCCTCATCAACCCAACCAATGCTGTCTCGACGAAAGTCAAGTTCGCCTTCAAGATTTTGGAAGGTGGAACCGAAACACCATGTGAAATCATTCAGTGGTTTCAGAATGTGGAGCGAGCCTTCACAGGATTCAACAGCAATGCGGAACGTTGCGAAAGCAAATGATCCATCATTTTGCGTGTCGATCTGATTTGAGTGGATTCAAGACTGTGTCACCTTAACTTGCGGAACCAGCAAGGCTGAACCATGCTCCAGTTGATGCAGCAGCACACATGGAATGTATTGAAATGTTGGAAGACTTTGATGCGGACAAAAAGTCAACCAAGGTTGCTGCCTCTGAAGGCAAAAAGAAAGGGAATGACTCAAAGGGAACGAAAGAGCTGCAACACTGCATGTTGCATGGTGTGAGATGTAGTCATATGGAACATCGGATCCATGACTGAATCGATCACGATCTCTAGAACGTCCAGCAGGCAACAGGAACGTGACTGACATGACCTTGACATCGGTCATCCTGTCATTGATGTCGAGTTCTGGTTAGGGATGTTCACCCTTGTGAACATCCACTGACACTTTTATAATTTTATAGTTGCTATCGTTTGACCCAACATGACTTCGTCCTAATTAGATCTTGATATGAAGATGCCCGTAATACTCGCAGGTTATGTAGCCCAAATCCGCATGCGCGCTAAGTGCACTGCTGATGTATGATTCGAGCGAGACGAGCCTGATCATCTCACCACGCTCATCTATTGAACAGCAGCAGTATGAAAGAACACTAACAACGATAACAACATCATCTCTACAAGTAGATCGAAAAGGACGATCGATACATGGTTAAAGGT
>Ga0163149_10004644_pt1 | contig 14853 bp, 13 predicted proteins | sample OliLakLV19MP5G1_FD_148604 | JGI IMG/M metagenome (GOLD analysis project Ga0163149, IMG submission 148604) | Freshwater microbial mat bacterial communities from Lake Vanda, McMurdo Dry Valleys, Antarctica - Oligotrophic Lake LV.19.MP5.G1 | ecosystem: Environmental > Aquatic > Freshwater > Lake >...
TTGCCGCACCCAGGTGCGCAGCACGTTGACGTTCAGGTCCAGGTCACGGGCAACCTGGCTCAGGTTGCCGACCTGCCGCACCAACTTCACGGCGTCGGACTTCTGTTCGGGCGTGAATCTTCGACGGGCTCGCTTCGACATCGGGACATCCTCGCGCATCTCGCGCTATCGGGGGTGTCCACCAACTCGGGGCAAGGTCACTTGGCAACCCACGGGATTCTGGTCTCTCGGGGCTCAATCACACGGCTTTCGCGCTCGCTGTCTACGCTTCGAGGAGTGCAGTCGCCCGCACCCCTCGCAAGACTCGCTTCCGCTGGGACGCTACTCCCTTGGCGGACGGGATTGGTTACCCGTCGGGTCCCGGTAACGGTTTCACGTCAGCTCATGACGATCCTCCGCCCGCAGGCTTTGCTTGACGCAATCACGGCATCCAGAGAACGCGCACGCCGTTCGAGATGTTCACCGTGGCCGGGGTGCAGAAGTTCGCCGCGTTGCGGTAGTTCACCTGGTAGAAGCGCTGCGCCCCGGCGAGCGGGACGATGCCCGTCACCGAGATGTCCGGCTCGCTGCCCGAGGGGAACGTAGCGGTGCCTGTCGCGCTGGCCGACTTCGTTCGGATGCGGATCAGCGAGCCGGTCACGCAGCGCAGGCCGTCGTTGAAGGCGAACGGCGTCGACGCGCTGCTGGGGCCTTGGAAGAGCGTGCAGGTGACGTTCGGCGGCATGCCGTCGACCAGCATGCTGACCGTGTCGCCCACGCCCGTTTGCGCGTTGCCCGTGGCCGAGAGTCCGGCACCGTTCGCGTTCACCGAGTTGGCGCAACCACGTCCGCCGAAGCCGTTGTTCGCGCAGGGGCAGCCGATGATCGAGCCGTCGCCGGCGCAGAACCGTTGGTGACCGCCGCCGATAGGACGGTCGTACTTGCCGACCCAGATGTCGCGCTGAGCTCCGCCGACCGTCGTGTCCCAGGTGGACAGGAACCGCCGGTTGACGCCGCCGCCCGAGCGCGTTGCGACGATGTCCGCGTGGAAAGATTGCTGGCCGCTGAAGTCCAGCGACTGGTGCACTTCGGTTGCGAGGAGCAAGGCCCCGAACGGCGTGAACGAGCTAACCCAGATGTCGTAGTCGAACGTGCTCGTGCCGTACTGCTCGGAGTAGACGACGGCGAAGCGCTGGCCGTCGCAGTCGATGCTGTACTGGGCCTGGTTCCGCGTGAGGAAGCCCGAAGCCTCGAGCGACGTCAAATTGCCCTGGTTCTCGACCGTCGTGCCGTTGAGCAGCGAGTAGTAGATGTCGTCGTCCGTCGCGAACGCGTGCGCGTAGATCACGAGCGTGCGGCCGTCATCGAGCGGCGACGACACGCGCGGCTGGTACTCCAGACCGGCTGCCGTGTAGATCCCGACCGGAGGGCTGACCACGACGCCGTTCCAGGCGATCTGCGCGGCGAAGATGTCGTGCTCCCCTGCCGAATAGTTGCGGTGCCAGGCGATCGTCCAGGCCGCGGCGCCGCCCAGGATGCCGTTCGACTTCGAGACGGACGGCCACTCGTCGATCGAGTTGCCCGAATTCGAGAGCAGGATCGTTCCCGGCCCGAAGAGCGTCGAACTCGCCGTGACGAGGCGCGCGTGCACGTCCGTATCGCCGACGTTGTAGTTGCGCTGCCACGTCACGCAGTAGTACGTGCCGCCCGGCCCGTCGTACGAGTCGCCGCCCACGTCGGCCAGAACCTGCTCGTGGATCGAATCACCGGTGCTGATCTGGAATTTGTTGTTGGCGACCGCGGTCGTTGCGCTGATCGTCATCCCAAAGATGCTCCAGTTCGGGGCACCGAGGACGTTGTACGCCTGTGCCACCATGAGGAACTGGTTGGCGCTGTTCAGGTTGGCGCACTGCGGGTTGCGCCAGTTCTCGCCCGTATTGTCGAGGAGGATGAAGGTGGAGCCCGGCCCGTTCGCGTCGAACAGGATCCCGTAGATGTCGCTGTCGCTCGCGTTCACGACCCGCTCGTAAACGACGAGGTAGCGGTCGTTCGTGAGGTCGTACGCGACGTCCGATTCCACGGAGTCGTAGGTGAGGGTGTCGATGGCGAAGGTCGTCACCACCGGATCCACGACGAGCGGAAACGTCGCGCTCGCGAGGTAGTCGCGTCCGACGACGATCTCGACGCCACCCTGGGCGGCGCGCGACTCGACCGGCACGCGAGTGCCGTCGGGCTCGCGCACGAAGGCGCGACCGTAGTTCACGGAGCCGAGCTCGTTCGAATAGGTGAAGCCCTCTGTGCCCTCGGAGAGGCTCATCTCGCTTTGGAGGTGCACGAGGAACTTGAGGTCACCACTCGCCAACCGCTCGGTGACGACGAACGTCTGCTCCATCGACTCGAGCCCGAGCTCGTACACTTCTTGGATCAGACCCCGGTCGATCGTGATCCGATCGCCGTCGCGGACGGGCGCTGCTGCGGGCTGGAGCGGGATCGCGTGGCCGTCGACGGTGCTCGAGTCGAGCGACATGGCGAGCGGGAAGCTGCGCGGTGCGCGCGAGCCGAGGAACGGGATGAACGTCGCGCCTTGGGTGCCGAAGCTGGCCTTGTACGTCTTGGCGGTGACCCAGATCGTCCCGTCCTCTTGGGTCGTGTAGTACAGGCGGTCGAGCGGCGGTGCGCGTCGATCGCCGCGGGTGCTCGCCTCGAAGTCCTTCACGGGTGCGGGGCTGTCAACAGAGTCCAGTCGCGGCGGAGTCATGGTGGTCGGACCGCGTTCGATGGCAGGCGCCGCGATCTTCTCGCTGCTCATGAGCGGGAGCGGTTGCTCCGTGCGCGGTGTGACGCTCGTCTGCGCGGCCGCAGGTGCGACCAGGGCCACGAGGAGGAGGAGGTTGAAGGAGGGTTTCATGGGAGTCTCTCGGGGTAGGTCGTTCGGGCCGGCCTCACGCTCGCGGGGATTGCGGAAAGGCGCGGTTGCCAGCCGCACCCAGATCGCGAACGCCCGTGCGAACCTGACAGGATTTCCGATTCGGCCCGTCCGAGGTCCTGCGATCGACTTCGCCGCTCTTGTCCAGGCTGTTCGAGGCGCCTGGGATCCGCCCAGTGACCCGCGGGAATCCTGTCGGTCCGTGACGCGAAATCTCGATCTCGCTCTTCGAGGAACCCGTCCGCACATGAATGGAACTGCCAGAATCCGCTCGAGCCGGAGACGAGAACGACCCGGCCGGCAACCCGAGATGCAGCGCGAGCTGCCACGCGAGTTCTCAGCGCGCGTGCACCCGGCCCACCGGCGCGAATTGACGCATTTCGCCTGGACGGATAGGGTCGCCCGCGTGGAGGAGAATCCGGCGGAGTTCACGGTGCTGCTGCGTCGAGCGCGCGCCGGGGACGCCGGCGCGCGTGCCGACTTGGTGCCCAAGGTCTACGCATCGCTGCGCGCGATCGCCGACGGGGCGATGCAACGCTTTGATTCCGGCTCGACACTGCAGCCGACGGCGCTGGTGCACGAGGCCTACCTGAAGTTGTTCGCGGGCGAGCTGCCCCAGTTTGCGGACCGCGGCCACTTCCTGGCCGTGTCCGCCGTTGCGATGCGCAACCTACTCGTGGATAGGGCGCGCGCGCGCAAGGCCCAGAAGCGCGGCGGCGATCGCACGCGTGAGCCCGAGGACGCGCTCCTCATCGGCTTCGAGGAATTGTCGACCGACCTGCTCGACCTCGATGCTGCACTGGCCGAGCTGGCCGTTTTCGCACCCACTGCCGCGCGCATCATCGAGCTACGCTTTTTTGGCGGCGCGAGCACGGAAGAGACCGCTCGGACCTTGAGTGTTTCGGCGCGCACCGTCGAGCGCGAGTGGCGCAGCGCACGCGCGTGGCTGTTCCGGCGGCTGGGCGGAAACGCCGCGGGCGAAGCGCCGTGAACACGCAACGCTGGGAGCGCATTTCCACGCTGCTCGAGTGCGTGCTCGACCTCGACGTGGCGGAACGCCGCGAGCTCTTTGCGCGCGAGTGCGTCGGCGACCCGAAGCTGGGCGAGGAGGTCGAGCTATTGGTCGAAGCCGACGCACGCTCGCGCGGTTTTCTCGATGCAATCCCGGAGGCTCGTTCGTTGTCTCGTACGCTGACGAGATCACTGCCTGCCGGCGCGCGAGTCGGCCGGTACACGCTGATCCGCCGCCTTGCCGCGGGCGGCATGGGCGTCGTGTTCGAGGCCCAGCAGGAGCGTCCGAACCGGCGCGTCGCGCTGAAGCTGGTCCAGTCCGCGCTGGCCGACGAGTCGACGTTGCGGCGCTTTCGCTACGAGGCCGAGGCGCTCGGCCGCCTGCGTCACCCCGGCATCGCGCAGGTCTACGAGGCGGGTGTCGACCTCGATCCGGGCGTCGAGGAGCGCCCGTTCCTGGCGATGGAGTTCGTCGAGGGCGCGCGCCCCGTCACTCAGTACGTGCGCGAGACGGCGCTGCCCTTCGACGAGATCGTGCGCCTGTTCGTCGAGATCTGCGCGGCCGTGCAGCACGGCCACGACCACGGCGTGCTCCACCGCGACCTCAAGTCTTCGAACGTGCTGGTGGATTCCGCCGGCGCGTCGAAGGTCATCGACTTCGGCATCGCCATGGTCCTGGGCGACGCGCACACGCGCGCGACGCACGCCGGAGAGATCGTGGGGACGCTGGCATCGATGAGCCCGGAACAGCTCGACGGAGGGCTCGACGCGCTCGACGTGCGCAGCGACGTGTACGCGCTGGGCGCGCTGCTCTACGAGTCGTTGTGCGGCCGCCCGCCCGTCGATTTGAAGGGGCTCTCGCTGTCCGACGCGCTGGTGAAGGTGCGCAGCTCGGTCCCGGCGCGGCCGGTCAGCGTGCGCCCCGAACTGCCGGTCGAGCTGGAGTGGATCGTCCTGCGCGCGCTCGAGCCCGACCGCGAGCGCCGCTACGCCTCCGCCGCGGAGCTCGGACGCGACCTCGAGCGGTACCTCGGCGACGAGCCCCTCCTCGCGAGCCCTCCGTCGAGCGTCTACCGCGTGCGCAAGTTCGTGCGCCGCAACCGCATCGTCGTCGGGGCCACGGTGGCCGTGTTCGTGGCGCTGATCATCGGTACGGTCGTCGCGTTGCAGCAGCGCGACCACGCCGTGCTCGCGCGCGACCGCGCGCAGTACGCCGAAGGCCTGGCCAAGGATCGGCTGGCGCGCATCGAGGCCGAAGCGTTGACGAACCGCGAGCTGGCCGGCTTCCAGCGCGAGATCCTGACGGCGGCGGACCCCGACGCCCGGGGACGCGACGTCCGCGTGGTCGACGTGCTGGCCGGAGCCGGTGCATCCCTGGATGCGCGCAACCTGGATCCGAAGCTGGACCTCGTCCTGCGCCGGTCGATCGTCGAGGCGTACTCCGCGCTCGGACTGCCCAAGGACGTCGAACGCGAGCTGGCGCAGATGCGCCCGGTCTGGGAAGCCACATACGCGCCCGACGACGCCGAGCGGCTCGAGTTCGAGCTGCTCGCGCTCGGGAACGAGATCGAGTCGAAGCCCGCGAGCGAATGCGAGCAGCGTGCCCGCGACGGACTGGCGCGCGCGATCGCACGCCATGGTCCGGATTCGCGCGAACTCGCGCGCTGGCAGCTCGGGCTCGCATCGGTCCTGCTCAAGCGGAAGCAGTTGCCGGAAGCCGAGACGTTCGCGCGCTCGGCGCTGGCGCGGTTCGTGGCCGCCGACGGGCCGGCTTCGTCGGGCACGCTCGACGCGCGCCTGCTGGTCGGGCGCATCCTGAACGAAATGCGCGAGTACGAGCAGGCGGAGTCGTTCAAGCGCGACAGCTACGAAGCCTGCCGTACCGCCCACGGCGAAGAGCACGCGCGAACGCTGCAGGCGAAATCACAGCTAGCCGCCGCCGTCGGCCAGAGCGACCGGCCGGAAGAAGCCGTGCGGCTCCTGCGCGAGGTCGTAGCGGCTCACGAGCAGCGCACGGGCAGGGCCTCGTCCGGCTCGATCGCCGCGCGGCGGGATCTGGCCACGTTCCTGCTCCGCGCCGGGCAGCCGCTCGAGTCCCTGGTCGAGATCGAGTCGGTCCTCGAGGACGTCCGGTCGATCTGGGGGGAGCGGCACACGTGGGCCTACAACTCCCACGTCACGCGCGCGGCGACATTGATCGCGATGGGACGACGCGAGGAGGCCGTCGACGAGCTCGCGACGACGCTCACGACGGCGGTCGACGACGTGGGAGCGGACGACGCGCAGGCCATCCAGCTTCAGGCTCAGCTCGGGAGGGCGCTCTGCATGTGCGGGCGGCTCGAGGAAGCGCTGCCGCACGTGCGCGGGGCGTGGGAGCGCGCGCGCAACGTGCTGGGCGAGGACGCGGCGACGACGATCGTATTCGGCAACTTCTACAGCGTCGTGCTGGCCACGATGGACCGCGGGCGCGAGGCCGTGCCCGTCATGGAGGCCGTCCTCTACTTGCAGGAGCGCAGATACGGGCCCGACCACCAAGACACCCTCGTCACGCTGACGAACCTGACGACCGTTCACCGTGCGCTGGGTCACATCCAGCTCGCTCTCTGCACTGCCTACGAGCTGAATGCGCGCGCGCAGCGCAACCCAGCGCTCGACTTGGCCGCGCGCGCGAAGGCGCGCTGGGTGCTCGGGATCACGCAGCGGAGCACGCATGACGACGTCGAATCCCTGATCAGCTTCTCGATGGCAGCGGCGTTGTGGTCGGCGAGTCCCGAGGCGGGCTCGGAGGGTGCCATCTCCGCGCTGATCGATGAAGGAGCCGGCTACGGGGCTTTCGGCCGTAGAAGCGAGTCGATCGCGGTTCTCGAGAGGGCCGTCATGCTGGCGACTGCGGCTCAAATCTCCCCTAACGACAGGGCGCGTGCATTCACGGCACTCGCCGACCAACTGAACTCGGCGGGCGAGAAGGCCCGTGCAAAGGAGCTCTCCGAGATGGTCGTAGCGGGTCCGCCCGACGTCGATCCCGTCTTGCGGAGCGTCGCTCAGGGGATCCTGGATTCCTGATCGAAGTGCCCGCGCGGGCGGCGAGCACGCTGGTCCGGTGTCGAAGGCGAGGACATCGTCGGTGTCGGGCGAGCTATCGCGGGAGGATCTGGTCAGGCCGATCGGCGCGAAAAGATGCGGCTGACTCCCTGGGGCAATTCGATCGGCAGGAAATAGGTGGCAGGGTACAGGTAGTCCTCGTCGGACTCATCGATCACGCGCACCTGTTTTCTGCGCTCGGCCGCCGGGTCGGAGAGCAAGCGGTAGATCTTCCGGACTTCGAGTGACGCGGGGTAGCCGCGGTTCTTGATGCAAACTGCGTACTGTTGCCGCCTTGTCATGTTTCCTCCGCGGTCCGCTTGACCTTCATCTCGCGGCGTCCGACACCGTGAGCTTCGTACCAGCGTAAGCGTCCGGACCTCCATCCACGCCGCCGCTTGACGCCGTGCCGAGCGGTCTTCGCTCGTTCCTAGGCGCGCGCCGGCCCGGCCGAGATTCAGCCGTCTGGCTGCGCTGCGAACAGGATCTTCCAGCGGTCAGGCGCGAGTTCGTCGACGCGATCCGCTGGGTGCGTGGCCACGCGCAAGAGCACGTCGCAGAACTACGTGTACGGGTCCACGCCGACTCGCCGACAGCTCTCGATCAGCGAGTAGATCGTCGCCGCCGCCTTTCCGCGGCGCTCGCTGCCCGCAAAGAGCCAGTTCTTGCGCCCGATCGCGATGGGACGAATCGAGCGTTCACTCGCGTTGTTGTGAATCGGCACGCGACCGTCGCCCAGGAATGCGATCAGCGCTTCCCATTGGTTCTCGATGTACGTCAGAGCCTTGTGCAGCGCCGACTGCTCGCTCCATTCGCCGGGCCGCTGCCGCAGCGAGTGCACGTACTCGCGAATCCGCTCCAGTACCGGCTGGCTTTGGGTTGCGCGCAGCGACTTCACCGCATCGGGTGCGAGCTGCGCTTCCGCCGCATCTGTTTCGATCACGAACAGCGCGCGCATCATCGACACGAGCGCCGTGCCTTCCGCCGGCGATTCCTTGATCGCTTCGCGGCATTTGCGCAGCGCATGCGCCCAGCAGCCGGCTTCGATCACGCCGGGGCGGAGGAGTTCGACCTCGGCCGGAACGCTCTTCAGGTCTTCGACGCGGAAGGAACGGGCGTTCGCGGCCGCGAGTGCGCGCGCGCGCCCTGGCGCACGCCCGATCCAGTCATCCAGCCGCGCAACCGACCCTCGCGCGAGCGCGCCGCGCGCGAGGCGGCATCGGCCCGGAAGAGAAACGTCCACGTGCGCACCGTCCCGATGCTCTCCCAACCCAGCGCCAGGAAGATGTGCGCCGAGCGCCGGTTCGGCAACCCGAACACGACCGGCCATCCGAGGCGCTTCGTTTCCTCCATCGCCGCGCGATCGAGCACGCTGAACAGTCCGCGCTTGCGCCAGTCCGGATGCGTCATCACGTCGCCGGTCTCGCCGATGGCTGCGTGCGTCGATTCGTCGCCGTGCGCCCACGCCAGCCGCGGCGAACAGGCGTAGCCGCACACGCCCTCGCTCACACCGTGCGTGCCAGCCGGCCGCGAAAGAAGGCTCACCGCGGAGCCATGGGGATTGCGGTCGTGGTGCCACGCGAGCCTGCCACGTCGACCTTCTTCTCGAAGCACGCGTTGAAGAGCCGCGCCGGCTCCTCGCGATCCACAGGCGTACACAGGTTGACTTGGACCTGCGGAGCGAACGCGCTGCTGTCGCTCATGGGGTTCCGCTCATGGTGCACTCGTTGCTAAACGGGCAAGGCGCTTCACGCGGCACCCTTCAGCAGCCTCGTCCGCGCATCGAGCCCCATCCCATACTTCTCGCGCATCTCGACCGTGAGGAAGGAGCGCTCCAACATGTTCTGTGCTTCGGGAGTGAGGTCGACGAGATTCGTCCACGCATCCTCGATCACACGCTGCTCCATTTCGCAGTACACGCCGAAGGTCAGCCAATCGCGGCGCTTCAGGTTCGATCGCCTCCCGCACACGGGCAGGGCCAGCGAGTCACCCGGAATCAGGATCTCCGTGTTCACCAGGTCGTAGGCCGGCGAAAGTCCCGGCATGCCGCGCTCGCGCGTCAACATCGAGAAGTTCTTGAGGTGCATGTCGCCGTTGCCCGTCCACCACGCGAAGAGCACCTGGCGATACAGGCGAGCGAGATCCACCCCGGGCTCCGCCGAGAGGCGTTTCACCAGGCGCGCGACGAGTTCTCCCGATCCCGAGTATTTCTCGGCCGGCATCAACTCGGCGAGTTGACAGAAATCCTCCTGTGGGAGTCGGCGTCCGTCCCGCGTCCGATCGAATCGACGCACCAGATAGGCGAGCCTGTCGTCCTTCAAGCGCACGAGCCCGCACTCCGGCGTCTCGATTCCGGCCTTGCGCGCGAGCAGCATCGTCACGTGCTCGTTTTCGGGTAGCTCGGGGAATTCACGGCTCTGCGGCTTGAGGACGTAGCCGCCGATCTCGCTCGCCACGCGCAGCGTCTTGCGATCCCACCCCAAGGAGACCTTGGCCATGACGCCGGACACCGTGGTTTTTCCGGCCATGCTCTGTCCCAGGAGATGCAGGTTCAGCGGGTCGACTTCGATTGCGGGAACGGCCGGCGAATCGAAGAGGCGACGCAAGCACGCTGCATGATAATTGAGTTGCTCGGGCTCGCAGTGTTCGAGGCACACGAGACAAGACGCGTTCACGGTTTCTCCTTCCGCGGACTCTCCGGGGTGACGAGTCCCGGCTCGACGCGAGCCGCGCCGGCGCAGTCACGGCACAAGGCCAAGAGCAGTCCGAATCCATCGGCCGCGGAGAGCTTCAAGGTCGAGAGCGAGATCGCGAGCAGCCAGCCTTCGGGCAACAGCCCGGCGAAGAACGGGTGCAGGCCTTTCGTCTCGTAGGATTCCGCGCGGAGCGGCAGCGTCAGGCTCACGGGCTGTGCATCCGCACGCGCCAGCCACTCGGGCGCGTAGGTGAAGCGCATGCCCGTTTCGGTTTCCTCGATGTGCCCACAGACCACTCGGTCGAGGAACACGCGTCCGACCCTAGCCATCGCGAGGCTCCTCTTCCGGGGGCGTCTCGGCCAACAACTCGGGTTCCGGCCCCAGCGGTTCGCGTTCGCGCTCCATGAGACCGAGGCGCTTGCCGAACACCTTCAACACCAGGTTCACCTTGTCGAGGACGAGGCTCTGCTTGCCGTTCTCCAGGTCCGACACGAAGCGTCGTCCCACGCCGGCCAAGAGCGCCAGTTTGGCTTGGGTCAGGCGATTCGCTTTTCGCCGGCGACGCACGAACTCGGCCAGGACGAGGGCCGGGTCCAAAGCTGATTTGTTCCCGTTCGGGTACATGGAGGACATCCAAACACCCTTTCGGCACCTTGTCCAGGCAGAAACAGGTGGATTGCACCCGATCGGGATCATTTTGCCCATTTTGGACCGGTTAGAGTCCATTCAGAGCGATGTGAGGCACAATTGCTCCCGATCGGGAGCATCAAAGGCTAACGCGGGTGTTGGCCCGACGGATCGGAGCGGAGAGCGGGGCCCGACCCGAGCGCGCTCACTTCGTCTTGATCGGACTGGACCTCCCCCGGTTCAGTGGCGGCGGGGTTTAGTAACGGCAGCAGTCGGCGGGGATGCCGCAGAATCGTCAATGGGGAAGGGGTTTTGGGAAGGGTCCGCCCTTCCCCATCTCTGCGGGGGAGCCGCGCGCAGCCAGCGCGGACCTGGCGGAAGCGCAGCATCGTCTTCGAGCCGTTGGCCTTCCTCGAGCGACTCGCCGCGCTCGTGCCCAGGCCGCGAGCGCACCTGCTGACGTACCACGGCGTGCTCGCGCCCGCGGCCCAGTGGCGCGACCGCATCGTGCCCGGGCCGCGCGCACGGATCTCACAACGCCCGAGTTTTCGCCGGCCCCGGTACGATCGCCGCGAGCCGGGCCAGGAAGTCGAGCGGCTCGAACTGAATCGCCGAAGTGCCGTCGCGCCAGCGCCGACGAAGGGCGTAGATCCACTTGCCATCGGGGGCGAGCGACCGCCGCTCGAGGTGGATCGGTGCGCGAGTGGCGTACCGACACACCCGCTCCAGTCCCTCACGATCAGCAGCCTCGATGCGGACCTTGGCCTGCAGCGAGAAGCCGTCGACATCACAGCACGATTCACCGGGCCGAGAGCGCGGGCGCTGATCGACGCTCTCGCGACCGAAGCGCTCGACCGCCGCGCCGCTGTTCGGTCCGATCGCCACGCGACCCTGCACGGAGGCCCGCGCAGAGTTGCGCGAACAGCGGCTCGTCGGGCTCGAGCGGAGGAGACTCGTCGTGCTCGGCACGCGGCCCCAGCGGCGCAAGTACTTCACGATGCGGCGTCGAAGGCGCACGACTACCTCGGTGACGTCCTGGTCGGTGAGCGGCGCGGCTTCGTGGAAGGTCGGCGGCGCGAGCAGGTTCGTGGCGGGGGCTGAATAGGTGCCGTCGATCACGAGCACGTGAAAGTGGAGATCGAGATTCAGCGCGCCCCTGAATCTCTGCGCTAGAACCACGGCACCCGAGCGGCTGTGCTCGATCCCCCTCGCCGCCGCGCGCTCCGCGAGCCAGCCGAGAACCGAGATCGTGATCCGGTCGCTGCGCCCGACGCGGAATCCGGGAATCGTGGCTCCACGGAATTCCTGTCGGGTCCGGGTGCTGGACTGCGATCTGGGGGCGGCCGGTGGACGGCAGGGTCAGCGTCCATGCAGACCATTCCGCCGGACCTCCCCCGAATCCAGACAACCACCATGAATCCCTCAGCGAACCTCTTCCTCGCCGCGGCGCTCGCCGCTCCGGCCTTCGCGCAGGCTGCCCCCGGGCAGCGCATCCCCCGACCGATCCCGCCGCAATCGTTCGAGAAGATCCCGGCCGTGGATCCCGCGCCGACGCCGGCCCCCTTTCGGCCCGAGCGCGATCCCGCACTCGGCTCGAGCCCGGCGGCGCGCAAGCCGTTCGACGCCGAGCGCGCGCGCACCCCCGCCCCGCCGATCGATCGCCTGCACTACTCGTCCGCGGCGGACGGCACGCAGTGGGTCCTCGGCGCGAGCTACAAGGCGAGCTTCGGCCCGGACGGCGCCACGTACGTGCCGTTCCTCGGATCGGATGCGCCGCGCAACTTCCCGCTCGAACTGTCGCTCGCCTCCGCCACGGTGGACGGCACGGCGATCCCGCTCGCTCCGGCCGTGGCGGCCGTGCGCGACGGCGACCGCGTCGTGATCGACCGCGGGCCGATCGACGAGGTCTACGAACTCGGACTCGACTCGATCGAGCAAACGTTCGTGGTCGCCGAGCGCCCGGCGGCCGGTGAGCTCCGTTTCACCGTGCGCCTCGACAGCGAGATGACGCGCGGCGAATCCGCCGAGGGATTCACCTTCACGAACGAGCACGGCGCCGTCCACTACAGCCGCGCGTTCGTCCGTGAGTCCGACGGCACGCGCGTCCCGGTGCAGTCGCGCCTCGTCGAGGGCGGCGTCGAGATCGTCGTCGGCCGGGAGTACCTCGCCGGTGCGACCTTCCCGCTCGTGGTCGACCCCGTCGTGACTACGTTCGCCGTGGACACGATCGGCGCGGACCACGTCGAATCCGACGTCTCGTACGACCTGACCACGGATCGCTACCTCATCGCCTACGAGCGCAACTTCAGCGCGACCGACGGCGACATCGAGATCCAGGAGCGCGACGCGGCGGGCAACGCTATCGCCGTCCTCTACGTCGACGCCACCGGCCAGAACTGGCGCCAGCCGCAGACTGCGAACTTGAACTTCGCGAATCAGTTCCTGGTCGTGTGCCAGGTCACGGGGTACCCCGGCCTGCCCGGATCCAACATCATCGGCGTCACGGTCGATGCGCAGACGATGGCGCAGAGCTTCCCGCTCGTCATCAGCACGAGCGACCAGAGCGGCGACAAGATCCTGGCCGACGTCGGCGGCGACTCGTACGACGGAACGGCCTACTACTGCGTCGTGTGGCAGCGCAACTTCACGGCCACGGACTGGGACGTGCACGCGCGCCTCGTGACGTCGGCCGCAACGCTCCTCGGGTCGAGCACGATCATGATCGACAACTCCGGGGCGTCGAAGGACTCGTGGCCGTCGGTCTCGAAGTCCAACGGGACCTTGGGCGGCAGCGCGGCGTGGACGATCGCGTGGCACCGCGAGGTCAGCGCGACGAACATCGACATCCGAGCGGCGGTCCTCGCCTGGGACGGCACTCTGCTCAACCCGTCGGCGGTCATCGCCAACAGCACGGTCACCGAGTACTACCCGCGTGCGTCCTCGCCTCTGAACGACGGCCGCGTTCTGCTCGCCTACGCGATGGACTACGGCGACAACGACCTCGCGTACTCGCTGCTCAGCGGCACGACGGTGGTGAGCAGCGGCTCGCTGACGGGCCTCGATGCCAACGCGACGCTCTTCGAGGACCAGATCGAGTACAGCGTCGATTCCGACGGCGAGCGTTTCGTCGTGGCCTACGCCGAAAGCTGGTTGGGCAGCACCTTCGACTACGACATCTGGGTCAGCTCGTTCGGAATCCTCGGAACGAGCCTCGCGGTCACGGAGGCGCACCGTTCGGTGGACTTCAGCAGCCAGCAAGGCCTGCGCTCCGACGTCGTCTCCGAGCGATCGGGCGGCGCGATCGGCTCGAAGCGCTGCTACATCTCGTGGGATTCGACGTCCTCGAGCACCGCGCACGACATCTACGGCGCCCTCTACGACATCCCGCTCGGCGGCGGCTACGAGGGCACGTGCTACGGCGACGGCTCCAACGGCAACTGCCCGTGCTCCAACAATGGTTCGTTCGGGCGCGGCTGCTCGAACTCGCAGAACGCGAACGGTGCCTCGCTGTCGGCCGCAGGGAACTCCCAGACCGGCGCGGGCGACAACCTGGTCTTCACCGCCTCGGGCGTGCCGGCCAACGTGACTTGCACGCTCTTCCAGGGCACGCTGAACTTGACGCCCTCGTTCTTTGGTGACGGCCTGCGTTGCGTCGGCGGCAGCCAGATCCGCATCCGCACCAAGTCCACCGACGCCGGCGGCAACGCGTCCTGGCCGAGCGGCGCGGAGGCGGACGTGTCGGTCACGGGCCTGATCCCGCCGGGCGGAGCCCAGCGCTACTACCAGGTGAGCTACCGCAACTCGGCTCCGTTCTGCACGAGCGCGACGTTCAACATCTCGAACGGCATGCGCGTCCTGTGGCTGCCGTGATCGCTTAGGGGATCGCAACCCGAGGGAAGCGGGGCACGTCGCGACGAGCGGCGTGCCCCGCAACTCGTTCCGCGTCAGAGGAAGTCGGCCGGATCGAACGTGATCTTCCCCCGGAAAAGTGGACACCCAGACAAGGAGCAGGAATGCTCCAGGCGAGGAAGTGTGCATGGCCAGATCGCGACGGAAGCACAGTGCAGAGTTCAAACGTGACGCGGTTCGGCTGACGCACGAGCCGGGTCGCACGGTCGGCGAGGTGGCCACCAGCCTCGGCCTCGACCGCAGCCAGCTGCAGCGTTGGAAGTCGGAGATCGACGCGCACGGCGCGTCAGCGTTCCCGGGCAACGGCCGCGCGAAGGCGTCCGACGAGGAAGTCCTCCAGCTCCGCAAGGACCTCGCTCGCGCTCAGCAGGAGCGGGACATCTTGAAAAAAGCGCTGGCCTACTTCGCGAAAGAGCGGAGCTGAGGTTCGAGTTCATGTTCGAGCACCGAGGGATCTTCGCGGTCGGGCTGATGAGCTCGACCCTGGAGGTCTCTCGCGCCGGTTTCTACGCCTGGCTCGGCCGCGGTGACTCGAAGCACACGCTCGAGGATCTTCGGCTGACCGTGCTGATCCGCGAGGAGCACGTGAAGAGCCGCGGGACCTACGGTGCACCGCGGATCCAT
>Ga0163149_10004646_pt1 | contig 14851 bp, 16 predicted proteins | sample OliLakLV19MP5G1_FD_148604 | JGI IMG/M metagenome (GOLD analysis project Ga0163149, IMG submission 148604) | Freshwater microbial mat bacterial communities from Lake Vanda, McMurdo Dry Valleys, Antarctica - Oligotrophic Lake LV.19.MP5.G1 | ecosystem: Environmental > Aquatic > Freshwater > Lake >...
CTTCCGCACATATAATGCGAAAAAATGCAGACGGAGTTTGGCTTTGGCTTGTAGACAATCCCTTTGCTGCATCATTCTTTGCTGACTAATAGCTTATGTAAATCAATTTTAAATTAGGCGTAATGCTAAACGACACATTTACATCATTAAACAGAAAAAGATATGACACAAAATTTTGACAGAACAGACCCTAATGAAGCAGACGAATACTTTTTAAATTGCGTTCGCAATGGAGATTTGAAAAATGCAATGACCTGCTTTGACCCTGAGGCAATTTATATCGGCAAAGACGGAAATACAATTAGTGGATTTGACAACATAGAAAAGGTAGTTGCTAATCTTTGCAATATGAAAGCAGACATTAAAGTTTATAAGCATAAAAATGCGCCAGTCGGAAAGGATATGATGTATTGGTTAGACAAATGGACTATGACAGCAACAGACCCGCAAGGCAATTCTATTAATATGAAAGGTGCTTCGGCTAATATGATGCGGAAAAGTGCTGATGGAATTTGGCTTTGGCTTGTAGATAATCCTTTTGCTGCTCCATTCTTTGCTGACTAATAACTGGTTTAAGTCAATGAAAAGTTAGCTTAACATTTTCAAACTAATTTTATAAAACAAAACTGCTGCGTAAGCAGTTTGCAAACGCATAGCAGAAACATTACTAAAATTAATCGGACAGATTATCCCAACACAATTTTTCTATGTTTTTGCCCCCAAGCTACAATTTGATCAATTAAGGGCTCTAATGATTTTCCGTGTTTTGTTAAACTATATACAACCGAAACTGCACTTTCAGTTTCGGCTTCGCGGCTGACTAATTTACTGAATTCTAAATATTTTAGTTCTTTTATTAAAGTTGTTGGTGTAATACTTCCCAAATCTCTTTTGAGTTCGTTAAACCGTTTTTCCTTATCGCAAAGACTTGCTAGAATTGCACCACGCCACCGACCACCAATGATGTCTATCACATCTTGAACGTCTCTATTTTGAATGTATTTTTGCTTATTTTTCATTTCAGATTATTTAGTAGTATCTTAAAAGATACCAGTATTTATGCAAAAGTAGTATATTTTTTATACTGCTTTTGTACCTTCGTTAAAATTAATAAATATGGAAGACATACACATTCGTTCTATTCCATTGTACAAAAAGCTTTATGATTATAAAAATTAGTAACGATAACAGAACTGTACAAGGCCCTATTAAAATCTGTTATCCTGGTACGAAATGGGGTAAAAATGATAGTGGCGTAGGCACAATTGGAAGAATAGACCATGCCACTATCCCAGCAGGAAATATCATTAAAATGCATCCGCATATCAATGATGAAATTCTATCCTATTTTAGGTCTGGTATTGTAAAACATACCGATTCGGAGGGATTTTCGGCAGACATTACCCCCAATAAATTGATGTTGATGAAAGCCGGAAATATTTTTTATCACGAAGAAAGTGTTAATGAGCATATCGAAGGGTTGCAAATTTTTATCCGTCCGGGAGAAAAAGATTTAAAACCTGAAGTAGTTTTTCATGATTTACAAGAAGTTTATAGCAAAGACGAATGGCGATTAATTGCATCACCAACAAGTGAAACACCGCTTCAATTTTCTAGTGAAACTTGGATTTATGATTTCAAAGCCATCGATACAACAAATTTTAACTTACCTGAATTTCCTAAATCTGGTTTGACGGCTATTCTTTATGTTTTTCAAGGTATTGCCAAAATAAATAAAGCGATTAAACTAGAAAAAAGCGAAAGCATTGTTTTCGATGAGAACGAAACCGTAACTATTAATGCAACACAAAATGCTGAACTGGTTTTATTTCTTACCAACGAAGCTTCTACTAATTACAGTGGCGGAATGTATAGTGGAAACAAAACGAATTAAAAACCAACTCTTAAAACAAAAAAATGAATATAACAATTATAGGAGCATCGGCAGGTGTTGGGCTTGAAACCGTAAAAATTGCATTGCAACGAAATCATAAAGTAGTTACACTTTCGAGGTCTGACATTTCTTTGCCTAGTAATACCAATTTGACAACTCTAAAAGGGAGTGCGATCAATAGAATCGACCTGAAAAGATCTATTGAAAATGCCGATGCCGTTATTGTGGCATTGGGTACAGGAAGGAGCACCAAAACAACCACTTTATATTCAGACTTTGCTAAACTTTTGGTTGAGGTGCAACAAGAAACAAATACACAAATCCCATTTATAATTTTGACAGGTTTTGGAGCCGGAGAAAGTGCTAAATACAATTCCTTTTTTATGAAACTAATATTCAAATTTCTTCTGAAAGACGTGTATGATGACAAAACAAAAATGGAGGAAATAATTTCTCAATCTAAAATGAAATGGGAAATAGTGCGTCCAGGTAAATTAAAAGACAAACCATTAACCGAAAAATATAGAGTAGAAACCAACCTTTTTAATGGCATAAATATCGGAGCAATAAACCGTGCCGATGTGGCGGACTTTTTGGTGAAACAAGTTGAAAACACAACAGAATTATATAAATATCCTGCTTTGTGTAACCAGTAAATGATGAAAAAAATCTTACATACTTACAAGTACGAAATCTTACTTTTTGCACTCATCCAGCATTTGTTTTCTGGCGTATTTTTAACCGATATGGTTTTTTATACAAAAGTTTTATGGCCAATCAACATGGTTGTTTTGGCAATAGCAAGTACAGGTGTTTTTATTGAAAAAGGTAAATGGAAAAATTGGTTGAAGATTATACTCAGTATAGTGGCTGTTGCATTTCCATTAAGTGTTCCGTTTGTTGGTAACAACCACATTTTCATGACTGCATTAAATTTTAGTTTGGCCGTATTTTATCTTTTTATTTTTATTGAAGTCTTGCGGTTTTTAATAAAGCCAAGTTATGTTAATCGTGATATCATTACAGCATCGGCTTGTGGATATTTTTTAATAGTAGAAATAAGCGTCTTTGTCTTGCAGCATTTTTACTACTTAAATCCAAATTCATTTAAAGGAATGGGTAATTCATTTTCTATTGCTAATTCGGCAAACGTATTTATGGATTTGGTTTATTACTGCTCTATTACTATAACTAGTATTGGCTTTGGCGACATTACGCCCAATACACATGTTACAAAATTACTCACCTCACTTTTAGGAGTTACCGGACAATTTTACTCGGTTGTATTAGTGGGAATATTAATAAGTAAATTTAGTAGTAATGATAAATGATGAATGTTTAATGATAAATCTATTTAAGTGATGAAAGAAAATCTACTAAAGAATAAGTCATTTTCGTTTGCTATTAGAATAGTGAATTTGTATAAATATTTAATTATTGAAAAGAAGGAGTTTGTACTTTCAAAGCAATTATTGAGAAGTGAAACTTCTGTTGGAGCTATGATTCGTGAAGCCGAGTTTGGACAAACAAAATCTGATTTCATTCATAAACTTTCCATTGCACAAAAAGAAGCCAACGAAACTCAATATTGGATAGAGTTACTTTTTCAAACGGAAGATTTAACAACTGAACAATTTGAAAGTTTGAATCAAAACATAATTGAAATATTAAAACTGATAACAGCAAGTATAAAAACAGCAAAACAAAATAACGGTAAATGATTAATGTTTAGTAATTAATTATTAAAAGGATGTTCCCAAAAACAAATATTAATCACCAATAACATTGATCACTAAACATTAATCACTAAACATTAAAATACATGCACGCAGGAAACCAATATTCATTTAAAGAATTTATTTTTTGGACTAGAAGAAATATATACAAAGGCATAGTTATCTCAACTATTCCTGTAATCCTTTATCAAATAGTTGGACTTACGTGGTTGGCTATACCTTGGGCTGTGGTGGCGTTGTTGGGAACTGCTACCGCATTTACAGTTGGTTTTAAAAATACGCAAACGTATAACAGATCGTGGGAAGCTAGACAAATTTGGGGTTCGATACTTAACACCAGCCGAATGTGGGGGGTAATGTGTAGAGATTTTTTCAATGATACCGAAACGACAAAACTTTTGGTATATCGGCATTTTGCATGGCTTACTGCCTTACGTTATCAAATGCGTGAAAGCAAACCTTGGGAAAATAATGGCAAAAAGCACAATGTAGAGTACAAAGAATTTTACACCATTCCAGAAAGTGAAACAAAGTTGGAGTCTGAACTAGAGAAATACCTTTCAGCCGATGAATTAGGTAAAATTTTGAATGCAAAAAATAAAACAGTGCAATTGCTGGCAATGCAATCAAAAACTGTAAAACAACTTTTGGATGAGGGTAAAATTGATAATTTTAAATTTTTGGAGTTTGAAAAAATGGTAAAAGAATTATACGAACACCAAGGCAAGAGTGAACGCATTAAAAACTTTCCTTATCCACGCCAGTTTGCATCATCCAATACTTACTTTATCAGAATGTTCAGCATCATGTTGCCCTTTGGAATGATGAAAGAATTTGACAAACTCAACGAAAGTGTAGAAGGAATAATGAAAGGCAATATGGTATGGTTGGTCATTCCATTTACAATGTTGATCTCTTGGTTCTTTACAACCTTAGATCAAATTGGTGAAGGAACTGAAAATCCTTTCGAGGGTGGTGCTAATGACATCCCCATTTCACAAATGAGTCGCACAATGGAACGCGATATGAGAGAAATATTAGGAGAAACGGAATTGCCAGAAGCCTTACAACCTAAAAACAATATCATATTATAATAATTAAACATTAAAAAATATAGAAATGAAAAAAAGAGAAAAATTAGAAATTATCCGAAAGTTTTACCCGAATGCATTAACCACTATTGATAGTGTAAATATATTTATCGATTATTTAGAAGATAAATTGGATTTAGAACCAGCGCAAGTTATGCTTGCGGATAGTATTTGCAGCGATGATGTAAATAGTATCCAATATCCGGCAAGAGCTCACGAGTTTTTAGGGCCATTTAAAATGGGTGGTTTAGATGGTTTCCCTTTTACAGGACTTACAGGAATGGGAGCTTTTGCAAGCCATGTACCTGATGATGGAGCCGTGCTAATTTATTACGGACCACATATTGGCATTACAAAAGATGGAAAAATTGGAGAAATTCATCGTATAGGGCAAACTAAAAATACTGGTTGCTGTGGTGCAGCAAAAGGAGCACTTAATAAATTATTGAGTGATCAAATAGTAGCAGGAAATATTAGCGAAATGGACTATCAAATGAATACCATTGAACAAATTTTATTTAAGGCAAAAGATAGAATTTTGAACGCACAAGTGCCGCTTTTTGAAGCTACAGAAGTTATTTATGAGGCTATTGATAAACGAATAAACGAGTTAGTAGAAAATACAAGCTACAACTGCAAATATGTGATTTTAATGGGAGCTATACTTATCAACAGCGATTCAGATATGGGTTCATTTACACATAATAAATGCTTCGATGTTATTAACCTTGCAACACATAAGCGTCAAAGTCTGTTAGAGAAATATTATACTTTACAAATAGTTTAGCACTGAACAACAATTAAAAATATTAATCAAAAAAGAAATGACACAAAATTTTGATAGGACAATCCCAGATGAGGCAGATGAGTATTTTATGAATTCCATCCGTGAGGGGTAATCAAACATTGGTTCTCCGTATCAATCCCGATAGGTATCGGGATGGTAAAAATCGCCACCTTCGCCAAGCCCGAAACCGTTGTGCGTCAGCTTAAAAATCGAAAAGTTAAACTAAATAAAACTTGTAATGACAAATACAAAAGAATACGTAGTTTGGATAACAGGTGCTTCGTCTGGTATTGGCAAAGCTATGGCCTTTGAGTGGGCAAGATTAGGGTATAAAGTGGTGCTTTCTGCCAGACGAAAAGAATTATTAGAAGAGATTGCACTTGAGATTAAGAATTCGGGTGGAGAAACATTGGTAGTTCCAGTTGATATTATGGAAGAAAAATCAATAGAAAATGCTGTGCAAAGTATCATAGCCACTTGGGGGCGTTTAGATATTGCAGTGGCCAATGCTGGGTTTGGTGTTTTTGGAAGTATAGATAAGTTGACTGCAAAAGATTGGAACAGGCAATTACAAGGTAATGTAACCGGGTTAGCCTTAACGGTAAAATATACCCTGCCACATTTGAAGCAACACCAGGGTCGCATTGGTTTAGTGGGCAGTGTAGGAGCTTATCTTCCTAATCCTTATGTCGGAGCCTATGGTGCTTCAAAAGCTGCTGTACATTCAATTGGTCTCACATTGCAGGTTGAATTAAAGGGTACCGGTGTGAGTTGTACTACCATACATCCTGGATTTGTTGTGTCGGAGATTGCCAGAGTTGATAATGAAGGCGTTTGGCATCCTGACCGTCCAGATCCACGTCCATCAAATTTAATGTGGCCAACGGATAAAGCTGCGAAAGTTATGGTGAAGGCCATCATGAAGCGAAGAAGAAATTATGTTTTCACAACCCACGGGAGAGTTTTTGTTTGGTTGCAGCGGTGGTTTCCTGGGTTGGTGAGAACGATTGTTTCAAAAGGTCCAAAACCAGAATAAAAAAAGATGGGTCGTAATCTGACTGTAGCCAATGAAAAAGAAAAGCCGAATGCACAACAACCGTTTTGCAAAAACGAGGGTTTCGTGCTTTATGACAGTGAAGTGCTAAATCCAAGATTTATGCATCTAATGAAGTTTAGTGCTGAAAATCCCCGCCTTCGCCAAGCCGAAAAACTTTATATGCCATTTTAGAACAACTACAAACTAAAGAAGACGAAGCAAAAAGTAGCTAAGAATATAATGGTGAAAACTGAAAAATTTCAGCAAGTTGAAATAACTTCTCCAACGCATTTGAGAGAATGGCTATCTACAAATTATAATCAAAAAGAAAGCGTTTGGTTGGTAACTTTCAAGAAAAAAATAATAGAAAAATATGTTTCCGTTAATGAAGTATTAGACGAATTACTTTGCTTTGGTTGGATTGATGGCATAAGGAGAAAATTAGATGAAAACAGAACAATGCAATTAATCTCGCCAAGAAAAGTTGAACATTGGACGAAAACCTATAAAGACAGATACTCGAAACTTGAAAGCAAAGGACTTATTGAAAACGCGGGGCGAGAAGCTGTTTTAAAATCCAAGGCAAATGGACTTTGGGATTTTATGGACGATGTTGATGCACTAATTAAACCGACTGATTTTATAAAGTGTTTGAATGAGTATGAAAATGCAACAAATAATTTTAACGCATTTGGAGCTTCAAGCCAACGCTTCATATTAAGATGGATTAAGATAGCCAAGACGAAAGAAACGAGAGCAAAAAGAATAAAACAAGCATCTGAACTAGCAGAAAAAAATTTAAAAATACCGGGTTTATAATTATTGGACAGAAATTTTATTTACCAAAAAGAAATATTTAACGCAGGAAAAAAACGGCATATTACATCGGTTTGGCAAAGTGGCGGTTCAGTGCTTCGCAGTCCGACAACTGGCGAAGGAAAAAAATTTTGGTTCTCCGCATCAATCCCGATAGGTATCGGGATGGTAAAAATCGTAACCTTCGCCAAGCCACAAAACGTTAGCGGTAATTTTACTGAGTCACGTACAGACAAGCAACAAATTAGAAAAACAACAAATTTAATATGAGAACAATTTCAATTTTACTGATTGCATTTATAACTTCATTTTCATTAACCGCGCAAGACATTACAGGACAATGGAATGGTGTTTTAAAAGTTCAAGGAACACAATTAAGACTTGTTTTTAATGTTACTAAAACCAACAACGGTTTTAGTTCAACAATGGACAGCCCAGACCAAGGGGCAAAAGGTATTCCTGTAACAAATACTACTTTTGCTAATTCAAAAATAAAATTTGAAGTTGCTAATGCTCGGATTGAATATAATGGAGAATTAAAAGGGAATGAATTTGTTGGAACTTTTAAACAAGGCGGACAAGAATTCCCAATGAATTTATCAAGAACGACCATTGAAAAAGAAGTTGTAAAACGCCCTCAAGAACCGTCAAAACCATATCCTTATTATTCAGAAGAGGTAACCTTTCAAAACACCAAAGCCAACATTTCATTATCTGGAACATTGACTTTACCAAAAAAAGACGGAATTTTTCCAGTTGTTATTTTAATTACAGGAAGTGGCCCACAGAACAGAGATGAAGAGTTATTAGGACACAAACCTTTTTTAATAATTTCCGATTACTTAACCAAAAATGGAATTGCAGTTTTACGATATGACGACAGAGGAGTTGGACAATCAAACGGGGATTTTAAAACAGCAACTTCTGCCGACTTTGCAACGGATGTAGAAAGTGCTATTATCTTTTTGAAAACAAGAAAAGAAATTAACGAAAAGAAAATTGGTTTAGTTGGACATAGTGAAGGTGGTTTAATTGCACCAATGGCTGCTTCAAAATCAAAAGACGTTAGCTTTATTGTTTTATTAGCAGGTACAGGAATTCAAGGAGACAAATTATTATTACTTCAACAAGCGCTAATTGCAAAAGCGAATGGTGTTTCAGAAACTGACATAAAAAAATCAATTGAAATAAATTCAAAACTTTTTGAAATCGTTGTAAAGTCAGATGATAATATCAAATTAAAAACAGATTTGACAAACTCCATAAATGAAATGCTTAAAAATGATACAAGTGCAGAAATTCCAAATGGAATGACCAAAGAAGATTTTGTTTCAATGCAAGTAAATCAAATTTCAAGTCCTTGGATGCAATACTTTATGAAATTTAATCCAGCAACAACATTAGAAAAAGTGAAGTGCCCTGTATTGGCAGTGAATGGAGAAAAGGATCTTCAAGTTCCGCCAAAAGAGAATTTAACAGCAATAAAAAATGCGTTGACAAAAGGAGGAAATAAAAATGTAACGACCATAGAATTTCCAAATCTAAACCACTTATTCCAAGAATGTAAAACGGGTTCGCCAGACGAATACGCAACTATTGAACAAACTTTCTCACCAACAGCATTATACGAAATCACTAAATGGATAAAAATACAAACTAAATAAAAAAACTTCTGTTAACAGGGGTTTTGCAAAAAAGCGGGTTCAGTGCTAAATTGAACATTCGGAATTCTAATAAACATTTGTGCTAAATTGAACATTTGTGCTTCTAATTCCGCTTCTTCGCAAAGCCCCAAAACGTTAGCTGCAAGCATAGCGACCGACCAATAGAACCAGAATATAAACAAAACTGACAATGGACAACGAAGAAAAAAATAAGCTAAAAATCAATTTAACTGCTGCTGATATATTGACAACTAAAGTGCAGTCAAAAATTCCATCGACTATTACTGCTATTGACTTGGCAACAACTGTGCAACCCAAAAATTATTTAACTGCTATTGATTACATAACTGCTCAATCTGGCAAGTTAAATGCTGTAACGAATCAGATTAACTTTCTGACAAGCCCTGCATATCAGCCAAGCATTTTGACAGCGGTATTGGGTGTTCAAAATCATCTTTCAACTTTTAACTCAATACAATCGTATTTGCCAAAAGTTGACCACTTAGTTTCAGTTTCACCAATGCTGGACTTATCAAGACAGGCGACTTTAGCAATTTCAGGTTTGACATCGCCATCAGTTATGACAGGACTTGCAGCCTCTGTTAGCAAAAATTACCAACCTTGGTATGAAGCGAACATTGCAAAGTCCTCTATCCTTTCGGCAACAGCTTACTCAACATTAAATCTTGTTGACACAAGCAAAAACTTAGCGACAATAATCGGCACACAAAATTTATCTGCCTTATCACTTCAGTCAAGCATTGTCAAGGCGACAGAGTTTTCCTTGTTTGCTGAAAAATCTTTGTATGCGGTTACAACCCAAAATTTGGGAAGTAGAATAACCTTAGCGACAGAGCCTAAAAATTATTTGATATCGACATTTCTTGGACTTTCAGACAGTTATTCAACACTTTTAAAATCGTTTGAGAGCAACCCTCTTTCTTATACACAAATAAGTCCATCAATTTCAAGAATAGCACCGCTTGAATATTTTTCAGCCGCTAACTTGCTTGAAGCAATCTCGGTTGAGGAAGATACTGCTCCTGAAGAGGAACTTTTAAAGAATGAAATTCAGTATGAGAATGAAATTTTGTTGAGTAGTCATTTGCCGAGAATTGATGCAGGGCTTTATAAAATGTGGAAGGGAGCAATAGAAGCATATGACTCAAACAACTCCGACAGAGTTAGACATTTCTCAACTTCAATTAGAGAATTATTCACTCACCTATTTCACATTTTGGCTCCAGACAATGCAATTAAAAAATGGACAACTGACACAGCTCATTTCCACGAAGGAAGACCTACGAGAAAAGCACGACTACTTTTTATTTGCCGCAACATCAATAACGACCCATTTAATACTTTTATCAAAAAAGATGTGGACGCAACGATTGCATTCATTGACATTTTTCAAAAAGGAACTCACGACATTGACCCAGTATTTTCTCCTACCCATTTAGTGACAATTAAAAGTAAAGCCGAGAATACTTTGAAATTTTTACTTGAAATTCATTTTACTACAAACAATTAAAATGACAACGAATAAAATGCCAGCAGCTAACAGCACCTAAAAAAAATTGGCGGTTCAGTGCTTCGTATGACAGTTTTGTGGGTATATAAAATTAGTGCTTCGTATGAACATTTGTGGTTAAAATCGCCAACTTCTTGGAGCTGCAAACCGTTGGCGGTAAGTGTAAAAAGCCGACAAACCAAAGAAAATTTAAAGGTAACCTTATCTTATTATTGAAAATAAATGGAACTATTAAAACACTTTGAGGATGGCGCAGAGAATTTCGTCATTTTATCTTTAAAGGATAATGAATGGGACGAGTTTATTGCGAAGCTACCTATTCCATACAAGAACTGTTACATTCCCGACAACGAACTTCAACATAGGATAAAAACATTTTCTTCAACAAAAGAAAAAGAACTTTCTGAAATACTTCCTTCAATTGGAAAAATTCTATCGGGAGATTTCGGTGAAATTTTATCATACTTTCTTTTTAAGGAAAGGCATAAAAAAAGAAAAGTAGATGGACCAAAAAAATGGAGATGGAAACAGGAAAAAAATGTTGCAGCTCCATACACTGATGTAATTCTTTTTTCAATTAAAAAAGGAGCAACCAAGCCGTCAAAAGACGATTTGCTAATTTCAGTTGAGAGCAAAATGAAAGCAACTACAAACAATGGCTACCATCCTATCCAAAATGCAATTGCCGGTGCGGAAAAGGATTATGTGTCAAGGATTGCCAACTCTTTAAGTTGGTTACGGAAAAAATATAAAGATGAATCATTAAAAGTAAATGCTCCTGTTGCTGAACTTAACGAGTTGGTAGATTCTATTGAAAGATTTATCAAGTCCGAAACAGTTGGAGAATACTCAAAACAAATAAATGCAGTTGCTTTTGTTGACAAAACATTTTTTAAGGATGAAGTGGCAAAGACGGTTACAATTCCTTCGGTTAGCGGGGCAACTTTTGAAATTGTTGTTGTTTCAATAAAGGATTTGAAAAAGGCGTATGAAAATGTATTTACTGAAATCCCTAAGCTATGATTAGTAAAACATTATCGCTTTGGATAGCACAATCAGAATCGTGGCAGACCTTCGTTGATTTTAATTTGCCCGAAGATTCAATTGCTAAATATCCTTTCTTAAACAGACCTGATGACTTTTACATTTCTTTATTTGGAGAAGTTTATGACATTTTGGGAAACTTAGATGAAAAGAAAGACGATATACTTTCAGTTGCTAAAGGATTAGAAATTTTTTCTTTAAAGAAAAAAAAGGACAGCTTCATTGGAGTAAATCAATCAAACAATATTCTTTTTGCAGCAGGACTTTATTATTTATCCGACTATTCAGCGTCAGCTTACATTTTAGCAAATCTCTATGATACAGCTAATTATGAGAGAGAGATTGACAAATTTGTTTTATCTTTTCTAAAGCGAAAACTTGATGATGAGAATATTTACAACAAACTCTTAAATCAATATCTGAATACAGGTGATGAAAAATTTATTAAAGAATTACTACAACTTATTGAGCAACAAAAAAACAATTCTTACAAACACAATCCCCATGAATTTTCAGTTTTCTTTTTAGCTGAATCAATTCTTAAAAAATTTAGCAACCATAATATTTGGGCTGACCTTTTAAAACATAATAGCAACGAACATTGGAATTCATACATTGAAAAAACAGTCAAAAAAACTTTTCCAGTTTGGGATTTTTTCCCATCACAAAAAACCGCTTTGGAAAAAGGTATTTTAAATTCGCTTCAATCAATTGCATTGCAAACTCCAACAAGTTCGGGTAAGACAGCGATATGTGAATTGTTAATTTATGACGAATACAAGAAGAATCCGAATTGCAAAATTTTATACTTAGCTCCTTTTAGAGCGTTGGCAGCAGAACTTAGGCAATCATTTGGAAGGAATTTATCAAGGTTGGGAATTAGTTCAAAAACAATTTATGGAGGCAATATTCCGACAGGTGCAGAAAAAGAATTAATTCAAAATGTTACACTCCTAATTTCTACTCCAGAAAAATTTATGGCTTTGGAGAATTCCATTTCGGACTTCCTCAAAGATTACACAATGATAATTTGTGATGAAGGACATTTATTAGATGATGGTAACAGAGGGTTAAATTATGAATTGCTTCTCTCACGATTAAAAAGTCAAAACGATGTAACAAGGAAATTTATTTTCATCTCTGCAATTATTCCGAACATTGCTAAGATAAATGAATGGCTTGGCGGTTCGGAAGAAACAGTTGTTCGTTCAAACTACCGAGCGACAGAAATTGAATACGGCTTTCTAAAACCTTTTGATGATAGCAATAACAATTTTATTCTTGATGTAAACCCATTTAAAGCTATTCCCCAAAACTATAAGCTGAATAAATTTTTGACAATTAATGATTTTACTTATACCCAACAGCTAAAGACAAAAAAAAAAGAAAAAGTTTACAAATTCACTTCTGTAAATGCAAAATCAGTAGCAATTGCTTTGAAATCGCTTAACTCTGGAAGTGTTGCATTATTTACGCCAACTAAAGGAGGTTCAACTGGTGTTCTACCTTTAGCAAAGGAATTAATCTCACAAATAAACATTGGATTAAATTTACCAAGACCAAGTGACTTTATAAAAAAAGATAGTAAAGTTCAAATTCAACTGAAGGAATATTTTGAAATTATCCTCGGCAAAACTTATCCTCTAACAAAGATTATAGAATTTGGAGCATTATTTCATCACGGTGACTTACCCCAATATGTAAGAGAAGTAATTGAAGAATCAATAAGAAAGGAAGAAATAAAATTTATTATTTGCACAAACACTTTAGCAGAAGGAGTTAATTTGCCAATACGGACAATTGTAATTAATTCAGCAAGGCGATTCAATGAAGATTTGAATAGATTGATGCCGCTAAATAAAAGGGATTTAAAAAATCTATTCGGACGAGCAGGACGAGCAGGTAAAGAAACCAAGGGGCTAATCATCGTAACTAATCCCAATGACTTTGATATTATTGAAGATGTAATCAAAGAACAAAACCTTGAAGATGTTAATGGACATTTATATTCTATCATTAGCATAATTTCAAAAAATGTTATTGAAAGAAGATTGACATTAACAAACGAAATATTAGAAGCACAGGACGAGAAATTCAAAGAACTTATTGATGTAATTGATATTTCTATCATTGACATGCTTGGCGAAGAAATCAATCCCGATGAATTGCAGCAAACAATTCAGAACCTAATTAATGAGACATTTGCAAAGTTCCAATCTGACGATTCTGAAATTAAGACGCTTAATAATTTAATAAACCTACGAGGAGAAAGGATCAAACCACTTTTTGTGAGCAATGAATTTAAATATATTAAACAAAGCGGCTCAACCATTAGAGGTTACAATGAAATCAAGGGTAACCTTGATTTAAATAATTCCATTTGGGAAGAACTTACTGACCCTACTAACGGAAAGTGGTTAAAATTTTTAATAGACGATAAAATTTCAAACCTATCTGTTGTTAAATACAAACTTGCTGAATTCAACAAGAGAAATAAAACAGAATTAACTTTCAAAGAAATCAAAACAGCAATCAAACTTTGGATTGAAGGAAATTGGTTTGAAAATATTTCTATAGTTTGTCAAAATGATATTGACACCTCTTTACGCTTAATAAATTCTTTCATTGGGTATCAAATCCAAAGTGTTGCTGCATCAATTATTCGCAATATTGAAATGAGATTTGAAGAAGATAAAGACAAAATAATTTCTCAAACCGTTTTGAACTTCCCACAGTATTTGCTTTACGGTGTAAAAACCCCTTTGCAACTTGACCTTATTGAAATTGGATTCAGTGATCGAATAGGAATTATTGAACTGTCTAAGTTGCTGACGGAGAGAGAATTTGAATATTCAGAACTACAACGATTAAAAGGATATTTAAGAAAAAACAGGGAGAAACTATTAAAAGATTTACTAAAGCAAATCCCGTCAATCTCTTATGACAAAACAAACGAATCCTTTAGGTTCTTAACATTTCGTAATATGAATTAATCAAAGAGTAATGATAATAATGAAACACACCGGTTATAGCAGAATATTTGCTTTGTGGACTATAACACCAGCTGCCAACAGCACCTACCCAAAAGGCGGGGTTTCGTGCTCCGATGACAGTTTTGCGGTAAATGGAAGTTTAGTTTTTCAAATCAAGTTTTGTGGTAAAAGTCCCGCCCTTCGGGTAGCTGCAAACGTTAGCACTCACCCTAAAAGACAACGACAGTGAAAAAATTGACGAACAGACAAAGAAATGAAG
>Ga0163149_10004647_pt1 | contig 14848 bp, 17 predicted proteins | sample OliLakLV19MP5G1_FD_148604 | JGI IMG/M metagenome (GOLD analysis project Ga0163149, IMG submission 148604) | Freshwater microbial mat bacterial communities from Lake Vanda, McMurdo Dry Valleys, Antarctica - Oligotrophic Lake LV.19.MP5.G1 | ecosystem: Environmental > Aquatic > Freshwater > Lake >...
CGTTCTTTAAAAAGTCTTCACAAAAATAATGCTGGGGGAAGAAATTTACTTTTCCTAAATTTCCTTTTGCCTCAGCTTCATGTATATGTTCCTGACAATCTCCATGAAAACGTTCTCCGTTTGGATAAAAGCAATAGTGGGTCTTAAAGGTAAAACTATATACCCCAAAGAGAAAAAGAAGGAATATGGAACTGAATTTTTTCAAAAAAACACGGTTATTATGCAAATTTACAAAATTACAGGTAATAAAATTGTATTTTCACCGTTCAATCGAATTAATATCTATCAATCTAAGAATCAAGATGCAGGCTAAATCTAAATTATGGTATTTTGAAAATTTCAGTATGCTGGAAACCCTCTGTAAAAAGGAGATCGAAGTTCTTGACAAAGTGGCCGTAATGAGGAGTGTACCCAAAAAAGAGATTATTTATTTCCCTGAAGACGCTTCCAACTCTGTTTATCTTCTGAAAGCCGGTAAGGTTAAGATATCCAAAATGTCAACCGATGGAAAAGAAGTTATTCTTGCCATACTTGGACCAGGTGAAGTTTTCGGAGAAATGTCAATTACAGGACAGGGAAACAGGGAGGAAATAGCTGAGGCAACCGATGATACGGTTATTTGCGTAGTAAAAATACCGGATCTGCAAAAGATGATGGAAAAGAATCCAAAATTCAATATGCAGATATACAAATTGATTGGGTTCAGACTAAAAAAAATCCAAAGTCGTTTTGAATCGCTTATTTTTAAAACCTCCGATGAGCGAGTAAAAAGTTTTATCCTTGAACTGGCTGATGAACATGGAATAAAGGTTCAGGGCAACAGCAATGAAAGAGAAATACGGTTAAAACTTACCCACGAAGATATTGCCAAACTTACCGCTACGAGCCGCCAAACTGTTACTACCGTGCTTAATGACCTTGAAAAGCAGGGAGTAATTGCCTATGACAGATCAAGAATATTCATTAAGGCATATAATAAACTGAATTGAGTTTATTGTTTTAAAACAGTAAACTTGAACCGATATATAATCCCCCAGCCCCATCGCTTTTGTTGAAAGGAACTCCATAGTTTACCGTTATTATGTTGTTTTTATTAAAGACGAAGTAAAGCCCCGGCCCAATCCCTGTTGATAGTTTTTGGCTTGTTTCAAGGAAAAGTTCTTTCTTGTAGGCTATCGGAACATCAGCAGTATTAACTGTGTATTTTTGAGTGATGTATGCCATATCAGTACAAATGGCGAATGAGGAAGTAAATTCCTGCTTGAATAATTTGAATTTTTTTATTACAGCTCTTAACTCCAGGTTACCCACCAGATAGCCGTTGGCGGCAATACGGTTTCTCATTACCCCTCTTAAATTAAAAGCACCACCAATTCCATCCTGGTTCATTCTGCTGTCATAATAAACCGGCAGCATATAAAAAGGAATATCTCCCGATAATTTGGTTTGACTGCTGATTCTGTATGTAAGAGTTACTTTGTTTTTAAGGAAGTCATGATATTGGCGATATGTGGCAATAATCTTGGAGAATGGCTGTTTATTTAATCCTCCCGGAGCAGCTATTACCATCGTTTCAAACCATTTACCATTTGTGCAATAACACTGAGAGTTTCGTGTATCATAAATTAATCCGAGCGTTAAATAGTTAACGATTCCGCCATTTTTCTCATTGCTTTTAATTACTCCCCAATTCGTATAATATTCATATAAACTTACTGTATCGGGTAGCTGACAATTTTCTCCCTTTGGAATATCTAAATATTGATGATTGATCGCATTGATTTTAAAGTCATTGAAAGTATAACCCGCCAATAAACGTAATTTCCTGCCAACAATATATTTCTGAAAATCCAAGCGGATCCTTAACAGTTTCCGGTCGTAAGCATAAAAGTATTTATTGATATATGCTGAATTCTTAGGGTTGATATATTCATTCAGGAAAACGGCATTTCGTCCATTGAATCCAAAAAAGTCAAGGAGTTTATCTGTCAGATAACTCGTTTCAAAAATCAATTTTGTTTTGGGAATTATTTTTTCACTGTCGAAGAGAAGCTGTGCCTGCGATGTCCCTTTCGTGGAATTGGTAAAACGTAAAAATAAATATTGCTCGTAATCGGGATACTTGCTTCCTTTGCCATAATCAAAAATATTAAACACTCCACCGTAACGATAACCTAAATCTGCATCGTATGAGAGAACCGGAATCACTCCAAAAGACAGTCCTTGTTTTATGTTTTTTCCCTCTGTAATTCGCAATGAATCACTTTGAGCCATAATTAATCCGGGAAAGATTAAAAAAAAGGAAAGAAACTTTAGCATTGTTATTGCCCAATATTAAATTGATTGCGTTTTCTTTTGTTCCATTCGTAAATAAAAAATCCCACCAATGCCATATATTCAACAGAAACCAGAAGCAGGCTTTCTGAATATGGTATGCTGCGATACGTAAAATAGGTCAATACAATTAATCCTGACCATATAATAGGGTATCTCAAAGAAGTAAATGCGGAAAGAGCCACAAGTGTTGAAATATACCAGGGATGGACGATTGTGGCGAAAACAAAGTAAATGGTAATGCTGAACAGGATGGCTTCAAAAAGAGAAACAACATTACTTTGCTTTTGAAATAATGAAGTTGAAAGAATGGCCAGCATTGAAATAGCAGATAGCGTTACTCCCGCTTTTTCAATCACATCGTATCCAACTGTTTCATACCCCGCCCATCTTACAATATAAAATATACTTGCATTGAACTCGAATTTTTGAAAGTACAGATTAATGCTTGAAGAAATATTACCCATAAACTGTTGGTCAATAAAGGGAATAAAAAACAGTATCGTTGTGATTCCTGTAACGGAATAAAACACCATACTTCTTTTTATACCTATTTGCTTTGGGAGCAGAGGAAGAAACATCAATGGCAATAATTTTGAACAAATTGCCAAAGAAAAAACAATAGCTGAAAAGGTAAATTGTTCTTTCAATAAAAGATAAGCGGACAAGAGCAAGAAAAAAATCATCAGTGCCTCAAAGTGGATGTTTCCTGTTATCTCAATTATTACAAGAGGATTTAAGGCGTATAATAGTATATTCTTAGATGGGAGTTCTAATTTTTTCAGAATACCGGAAATTAGAAAAATGCTCCCTATTTCAGCGGCAAGGATAAACGACCTCATTACAAAAACACTTCCCAATATATTTGAGGAAAATAATTTTGTGGATACAAAAAAAATAAATTGCAGTACCGGAGGATAAATGGTATAATACCCTTGTGAGTTCATGGAAGCAAATAATTCCCGGTTAAGACCTGCTAAAACAGCTTCCTGTGAATCAATAAAAGTAGATGGCATCACCATAAAAGGATTAATGCCATGTGCAGATAATCTCCCGTCCCAAACAAAACGGAAATAATCATCTGAAAGATTAGGCAGCATAAACAGCAATGAGAGCCTGAATAGAATCGAAAATGCAATACCCTGTTTAATGAGGGCTTCGGTCAGATTTGTTTTAGCGAGATAAAAGTACCCGGCAAACAACAACCCAAACAGCATGATGAGTTGTGTGAAATTTGTGCGCTCTGTAAAATAGCCGAGCAGTACATATCCAATCAGCGAGAGGCAGAGAATTGAATAAAATGCTATGCTGCAAACAGATTTTTTTATCATTCTTAGTTCAGTCCAAGAGAATCACGCAAGGCAGCATCGCTGTTATTATGATGGTTCCAGTAATCCGTAATTAACATTTTATCTTTTACTGCCCTTGTAGTTAATATTTTTTTATCCTTGCCAAAGCCGTCAGGATAACTTTCTTCCCATCCTGCAATGGCGTGAGGAAACGTTTCGTTGAAGTATATTGTCAGCGTTCTTTGTTTTTCCTTGTAAGAAATTGAATAGCTCATTAAATTCTTTTCTGCTCTAAGCCATGCAGGTATTTCAGAGACTTTTACCAATGATGTCTTTGCATCTTCTGCCTGAAGATTTGTATGTAGCAACCGTTGTTGTAATAAACCCGGAATGATTCTTACATTACCTGTTGGTAAGCCTGATGGATTGATCCGTAACAATGTCCACAATTCATCTTCCGTCCAAGTCAGAGGAAGTTCTTTTTCCTGGTCTCCTTCACTTTCAAAGTAGGAATATAGTTTTGCTTTTGTTTTATTCTTTCCTGCATTTACCTGTGTAAAGGTGTGCCCGCACCATTCCTGTGATGATGCTGTTATTTTTAATACGTGTTCCCATTTGCTTGTATTTACGGGCTTAAAAACAGAGAGCATCATGGAGTAAGGATAAATTCCTGTATTGAACTTTTTGGTAAGGTTGAGTTTTAACACACTTACAGCATCACTCCCTGCACTTTGCGGATCATCCAGCTTTACATGCTTGCTTGCAGAAAAATCCTCTGTTACAAATATAGTTATGGCAGAGCCTTCGTGCATTTCGCCATAACGTGCCTGCTGGAGCTTATAGCTGGTTATTTCTGCTTTGCCACCATACCAGTATTTAGCAAATTCATCCGATTGCGGAATTTCCTTTTCAGAAGCAGGAGCCGCATTATTTCCACAGTTTATTGAAATCAATGGAAGAACTAAAATGAGAAATGACTTTTTCATGGTTCTATACATATTTTAAAAGTGTTGTAATAATTTTATAACCCGCCATTATTGTTCCTTTAACTGTTCCGCTTACTTTTGAGAAGCCTATTCGCCTGCGGTAATTCACAGGAACTTCAGTTACTTTCATTTTCTTTTTAGCAGCTTTTAATTGCATCTCCACTGTCCAGCCATAGGTGGTGTCTCTCATTTCTAATTCCAGCAATTTATCAAATTTTATTGCTCTGAAAGGGCCGAGATCTGTGTATTTTATTCCGTACAAAAATTTCATAAGACTTGTGGCTAATTTATTGCCGAATACCTGCTGTGGTGTCATAGAGCCTCTTTCTCTCTTTCCAAGTGCCCTGGAGCCTATTACCATGTCATAATCCTGTTCAATTATGGGTTTTATCAGCTCTCGCATTTCTTCCGGGTAATCGGAATAATCGGCATCAATAAAAACAACAATATCAGGCTTGGGATTTTTTTCTGTTACATAGGCAATGCCCATTAAGCAGGCGTAACCGTAGCCTTGCCTTTTTTCATCGAGTACAGTGGCTCCGCCTTTTTGTGCGTTTAGCTTGGTGTTATCATTGGAATTGTTGTTTACTACTATTACTTCACTAACAAGTTCTTTAGGAATCTCTTTTAAAACATTTCCAACCGAATTTTCCTCGTTGAATGCAGGAATGATAACAACAATATTTTTCTTTTCAGTCATAATCCTCATAGTTCTGAATACGTATCATTTTTCCGTTCTCGTCATAATATTTCCATGATCCGCTTAGCCTTCCATTAGTGTATTTCCCTTCGCTTTGAATGATTCCATTTTTATATGTTTTATTATAACCTTCTTTTATCCCGTTGCTGTAATTCCCTTCGTACATTAATTTCCCCCGTTCATCATACTCTTTCCACCACCAGCTCATGTTGTCATTGACATAATCTCCTTGTCTTTGAATTTTACCATTCGGATAATAATACATCCAGCAGCCTTGCTTTTTTCCGTTGGCATATTGCCCTTGACAAACAAGCGTACTATCGTCCCTGTATTCCTGCCACCAATCACTCATTAAATCATTCACATAATTTCCAAGCTTAAAGGGTTTTTTATTGGAATGATAATACTGCCAATACCCCGTCTTCTTATCCATTTGGTAATTCCCTAAACAACACACATTGCCGTTCCCAAGATACTCTTCCCACCAGCCGTCTTTTTTATCATAAATATAATTTCCCTTTTCTGTTAATTGACCGTTGTCCTGATAATATTTCCAATACCCGTTCTTTTTGCCCTTCCTTATCCAGCCCTCTGATTTCATGTTCCCGCTGGAATAATAATGTTTCACATACTCCTCCTTTTTAACAGGTAAGCTATCTATGCTTATAGGAGCGTGATAAACCTGTTTGTTATATTCCGGGGAATAGTTTTCAGGATCATTACCACAGCTAATGGCTATGACTGCCAGCAGTAAAGCAACTAAAATTCTATATGATTGAAGCATTTATAAAACAAAATAGTTTTGGGCTTTTACAAAGTAATTAATTGGCATTTAGTGATATTGTCTTCCAGGCGACAAATTAATAGTTCGTGTGTTATTTTCTTTGGGTTCTAAATTTTTCGATTCATGGGGTATATTAAGCAAATTTGCCTTGCTATTAACATTATTCTCGCTTTTAATAGCGTATATTCACAAAGCAATTCAGAAATCTTTTTTTCTTCATCTGATCTTTTTTTAAACCGTTTTGTAAGTGGTGGATTAGTAAATTATTCAGCCATTCATTCTGATCGAAAAACTTTAGATAGCTTAACCAATCAAATTAAAAACATTGATTTTGAATCACTGCCGGAAAATATAAAAAAATCTTTTCTCATTAACGCCTATAATATTCTTGCAATCAAAAATGTTGTGGATCGGTATCCGGTAAAATCACCGATGGATATTGCAGGCTTCTATGATGGTATCAAGCATACGGTTGGCAGGAAAAAGATAACACTTGATGAAATTGAAAACAAAGAACTACGTCCGGTTTATAAAGATGCCCGTTTTCATTTTGTGCTGGTCTGCGGAGCTATGGGATGCCCTCCCATAACAAACTTTGCTTATGTGCCTGACAAACTCGAACAACAGATGGAAAGGCAAGTAAAAGCGGCACTCAATAATGGCACTTTTATCAAAGTGAATGATGATGATAAAAAAGTGCTTCTTGCGGAAATATTCAAATGGTATGAAGCAGACTTTAAGCAAGAAGGGACAAACGTTTTAGGATTCATCAATAAATACCGTGAAAATAAAATACCTGACGATTACAAAGTAGATTATTACAGTTACGACTGGTCGTTAAATGAATTTGTTGAAAATAATACTGCTGAACAGCCCTTTGATCTTACGAAGAACATTTCTAATGTGCAGGCTTATACACCTTCCGTTTTGTTAAAAAAACATCAATTTGAAGTTCAATTCTTCAATAATCTTTACACTCAAACAGCTTATCGCAATAACAAGCAGGAGTTAATTGACCTCCATGAAAGAGCCAGTTATTATGGAGGTTTAATCCAGTTTAATTATGGCATTTCCAAGTCATCAAGAATAAATGTTGGTATGGACATAAATATAAAATCAGTAAGAATTGATACTAACGAATCAAAGTCTGCATTTAATTTATTCCGTTTTGAAAATACAATTTACCAAAGAACCGCACTTGCTTCATTAGGGCCAAAGATTAAGATAAGTCCCTTTAAAAACCAAACACATTTTTCCATTCAAAGTGCATTTTGGATTCCTGTGGCAAAGGATTTGGAAGCTGATACAACTAAAAAGCCCTGGCTCGATTACAACCGTTACACCTGGTGGAACCAATTTTTCTTCGATAAATCAATTGGAAAGAAATTTCAAATGTTTACAGAAGCCGATTTGCTTTTTCGCTTTGCAAAGGATAGTACCAAATATGCTTTTAACAAGAAGAAAACATCTTCACTTTCAACTCCTGTGAGTTTCTTTCTGAGCTATTTCCCCACGAAAAAATCAACATTGTATGGAATGATTCAATATGCTCCTACATTCGGAAGTATAACGCAAGACAACAATGGTGCTGCTACAAAGTATTATTATGTATCCTCTTTCTATTCTCAGTTTGGGTTTGGTGGCAAATACCAGCTTACCAGCCATTTCAGCATTGAGTTATTATACACCAATTTCTTTGCTTCTCTGAATGGAGGAGCCGGTGTAACTTATAATTTGGGAATAAAATATCTCAGATGAAGAAATATTATTTCATTATCATACTCCTGATTGGAATAACATCTTTTAAAATTGAAGATGAAAAAATCAAAGGCGTAAACTTTGTGTCCCCGGTAAAGAAAACTTACAATAACTGTATTACACCTGTAAAAAGAATCAATGCTAACTGGATTGCATTATGCCCATTTGCATTCATGTCTCCCGGAAATCCAAAAGTAGAATACGATATAAACAAAAATTGGTGGGGTGATCGTCCGGAAGGAATTTGCAAACTGTCGGAATACAGCAAAACTTGTCGTCAAAAAATACTTTTAAAACCCCACTTTTGGGTAGATCAGCAGGGATGGCCGGGAGATTATGATCTTGATAGTAAAAACTGGTTGATATGGGAAACTAGTTATCGTCAGTTCATGCTAAAACTTGCACATATAGCGGATTCCATGAATATTGAGATGTTATCCATAGGTGCTGAATTTAAAACAGCTACACAAAAACGTCCTCAGTTTTGGAGCAGTTTGATAGATACCTTGAGAAAAGTGTATAAGGGAAGACTCACGTATGCTGCCAATTGGGATGAGTACAGCACCATTACTTTTTGGAGCAAGTTGGATTATATTGGAATAGATGCGTATTTTCCTTTGATAAATACTACAACACCAACAGTTGATGAGTTGCAAAAGGAATGGCAAAAAGTATCAGTTGTCCTTGAAAATTTTTCTAAAAAATACAACAAGAAAATTCTGTTTACTGAATATGGTTACCGAAGTATCAATAACTGTGCATGGAAGCAATGGGAAATAGAAAATGCTGCGGTGGATAAAGATGTGAATCTGGTCGCACAGCAAAATGCTTACGAAGCACTTTATAGCAGCGTGTGGAATAAAGAATGGTTTGCTGGAGGTTTTCTTTGGAAGTGGTATGATAGAGATACTGAGGCAGGGGGAATTAAAAATTCAGATTACACACCACAAAACAAGCCTGCTGAAAAAATAATTCAAAAATGGTATTCAACAAAATTATAAACATACATATGAAGTCATATTTTATAATTGTTTGCTCCTTATTCCTTGCATTATCATGTAAGAAAGATAAAGAAATTGAAACTCCTGTTCCTTCACCTGTTACCGATGATACAGTGGTCGCCAATTTTGAAATGAAGGGTGTAAGTTATGTAGCGACTAATTCGCCCATTGATAGTTCCAATGTAACACCTTTGCAGAAAGTGAATTGTAATTGGATATCCCAAATGCCATTTGCACATGGTTATTCAAACAGTCCCAATTTAGAATTCAATCAAGCAAGCCTATGGTGGGGAGAAACAAATGCAGGAGTTACAGCCACCACATTATTAGCAAGGAATAAAGGAATTAAAACGATGCTAAAACCACAAATTTGGATTAGCGGCTCCTACACAGGAGCATTCACGCTATCACAGGAAAGTGATTGGCTTGCCTGGGAGAATAATTACCGGACTTATATCATGAATTTTGCACACTTAGCTGATTCCCTGAATATTGAAATGTTTTGTATCGGAACTGAATTAAAGTTGGTGGTTCAAAATCGACCTGCATTTTGGGACAGTTTGATTGACAGTATCAGAACTTTTTATAACGGCCAGTTGGTATATGCCGCCAATTGGGACGATTACCAGCAGGTTCCCTTTTGGAATAAGCTTGATTATATTGGCATCGATGGGTATTTCCCTTTATCAAATGCAACAACACCCGAAGTAAAAGATTTGGTAAACAGTTGGCAAACAACGATAAATGAAATAGATCAGCTCAGAACATCTTTAAACAAGAATGTGATTTTTACCGAAATCGGATACAAGAGTGTTGACCAATGCGTTTACGAACCCTGGAACCCGATTTCAACAAACGTAAACTTGCAAGCTCAGAGTAATGCTTATCGGGCATTGTTCGAGGCTTTTTCCGGAAAGACATGGCTAAAGGGGGCATTCTTATGGAAATGGTATCCCAAACATGAAACTTCCGGTGGCTTAAGCAACAAGGATTATACCCCTCAAAATAAACCGACAGAAACGATCATTAAGAAAGCTTTTTGAGATATTGTCTCGTAATAAAAAAGCAATCGATTGAAGATTGATTTTGTCGCCTATGCGACATTTTCATCAAGCTGTTTTGTGTATATTTGCTTGAGTGGACAGCAAAAGCAGTGAGTACTTATTTGGGAAAGAAAAATAAAAACAGAAAATTTATAGATGATATATAAAAACCGATAAAAGGAAGTTTTTTGCAAAAAAACGTAACAATCTGAAGAACAGAATATTGTATATTTGCTACATACATTTGGAATAGAACTATAATTTTTAATCTATATATAACCATGAAAAGAATATACTTAATTACAATGTCAATGCTCTTATTTACAGGCATTACATTTTCCCAAACTGCCACAAATTTTACTGCCAATGACTGTTCCGGTAATTCTCATGACCTTTTTAGTGAACTGGATGCAGGAAATGTAGTTGTAATAGCATGGATCATGCCATGTGGTTCCTGTATAGGACCTGCAAAAACCGCATATACCGCTGCACAAAGTTTTTCGTCAAGCCATCCGGGCCGTGTTCTTTATTACCTGTCTGATGATTATGCAAATACCAGTTGTGCTACTATGAATAGTTGGGCAAGCACAAACGCTATGCCTAATGCTATTACCATATCTAACTCTGCGGTATCTATGAGCAATTATGGAACTCCGGGAATGCCAAAAGTAGTGGTTTTAGGAGGAACAAGCCATTCTGTTTATTTGAATCTTAATAGCGGAGTTACTAATATCAATGTAACAGCTGCGATTAACAGTGCTCTTGCTGCAACAGGAATAAATGATGATCTCAAAGCAGATTTTCAGCTTAATGTATTTCCTAACCCGGTTACTGATCAGCTTTCAATTGCCTATTCGCTTTTAAAACCTGAGAATATTAAGTTAGAAGTTGTAAATATGATCGGAGAAAAAGTTAAAGAGATTGCAAACGAAAAGCAAGCTATAGGGCAGTATGAGTTATTCATAGAAACAGCCGACATGAACGCAGGCGTTTATTTTTTAAGAGTAACATCCGGTAATTTTTCACAACTTACTAAGTTTACAGTTTTACACTGAGTTTTTTCATTTTAATTTGTTTTGAACCTGCATTATGCAAGTGATGCAGGTTTTTTTATAAAAAAGATTTTCATGAAACGATTATTAGTTATTGTTACCATTGTGTTATGTACTGAATATGTACATGCTCAGGGATGCTGCTCAGGAGGAAGCGGCAGTCCAATTGCAGGTGGGGCATCGCAGGGTGTTTTGCAAGACAGGCAAATGGAAATTGCAGCCAATTATCAATATTCAGAATCAGATAAGTTTTTTGTGCATGATAGGGATACGGCCAGTTTGTTTGATAATCTAAACAGTAATTACCTCTATTTGCGTTTAGCTTATGGTGTTACGAAGGATTTAACCATGTCGGTTGAATCAGGTTATTTTTTTAATAAAACACAATATGGTTTAGATGGAGCTGATACAATCAGGTCTTCCGGTATGGGCGATTTAATTTTATTTCCAAGATACGATATTTTAAATACTACAAGCGAAACCAGGCGCACCGAAATTACTATTGGATTAGGGTATAAAATTCCCTTGGGAAAGTATAATGATTCAACCGTAGTTTACACCGATCCTAATAATGGTCAAAAGTTTTATACCACTTCCCCTCCAACTGTACAACCTACGAATGGTTCACAGGATTTTATTTTTTATGGCTTCTTTTTCAGAGGATACCCTTTGAAAAATTTTAGAATTTTTGCCAACGCTTTGTATATGAAAAAGGGCTGGAATGCTTTAGGGCAAAAGTTTGGAGATTATTCAACAGTTGGTTTATTTGCCAGCAAAACATTTTTTCAAAAATTAGGTGTTACCCTTCAGTTGAAGGGTGAATATGTCGGTAAAATGCAATATGATAAGAACATTGATATGGTGGCTTTATACAATGTTGATGTTACTTCCACCGGCAGCAGGAAAATATTTTTTGTTCCCCAGCTAAGCTTCAGCCATAATGATTTTACAATATATGCTTTGAGTGAAATTCCGATGTATCAATATGTACATGGAACTCAGGTGGGTTCAGAGTATCAATTTACAATGGGGGTATCGTATCGCTTTTTTACTTATAAAACGGCCCAATGAGTAAATGTTTTCTTCTATTTTTTCAAATCTTTCCTGTTCTGCTTTCCATTGGGCAGACTAACCCTGCATTGACAAACTTTTCTGTACAGCAAATAGATAATTCAATAAGCATTGCATGGACTGTAAAAGCCGGATTTAGCTGTACAGATGTGAATGTAGAATATTCAACTGATTCCGTTAATTTTTTTCCCATTTATACATATCCGGGTGTATGCGGAGCTACTTCAGAAGATCAAGACTACGATTTTGTTCAGGAGAGCCCTTCCAGCAATAAGAAAAATTTTTACCGGATGAATCTTGGTAATTACGGTTTGTCGCAAGTTTTATCTGTTTATTATGCTAATTACGGAGCAAAAGGATTTTCAATTATACCCAATCCTATTGCAGGTGCAGGGACACTTAAATTTTACAATCCGAGGAATGCAAGTTTTAATTTTGAGGTATATAATTCAAGTGGAGTTTTTGTACATTTTCAAGAGATAAGTGGTGATGAGATTGAATTGAGTTCCACGCAATTTGAAGGAGGAGGTTATTTTTTCAGGCTGTATAATTCCAAAAACAGCTTCAGTGGGCGGTTTTCCGTAATCTACTGAACCTTTATTGTTTTTTCTTTTTCTTTGCTGCCTTTGCTTTTTTATTGAATTCAAGGCACAAACTTATCCAATAATCAAACTGCTTTTTTGTTTTCATGCCTTCTTCACTCACAAATACGTATCCTTTCATGGGTTTTCCAGTAAAGACCATTTCTCTGCATCCCTCTTTTTCAAGGGCTTCTTCATAAAGATCAGGATCAATACGACACATCATTTCGTCTTTTACCACGCCCACACACATCTTCCCGTTTAACATGAAACAGGTTCCGCCAAACATGTGTTTTTCTTCTACATTAGGAAGTTCTGCGATGGCTTCACGTATTCTGTCGTTTAGTTTTTCGTTATAAGCCATTGAAATTATTTTTCTGCTAATGTTTTAATGTTAGAAAGAATTTTTTTCTGCATTTTCCCCATCATTTTTTTCATCATCAGTGCATTCATAATTTTCGCCATCAGGGTTATGGGTTGATAGTAACTTTCGTTAATTACCCTGGTTTTATTGTCACTTAGCTTTTCAAGATGGAAACAAAATTTTGTGTCCTTCAACATTTTTTTCATTCCCATCGAATCGCTTTCAATTGTCCAGACGGTTTTCTGCTCAGGAACAAGCTCAATCAGCCTTTCCGTCATTGTACCTTTACGGCCTTTGTTGTCCATTTCACAGGTTCTTGTTTCTCCCTGTTTATCCATTCGTCCTGTTGCTTTGATAACTCCCGGATTTACCTTATCCAGTAAATTGATGTCTGTAATGATTGACCAGACATTACCGATCGGAGCATTAATAATGGCTTCGTTTCTTGCTTGTAATTTACTCATGGTTAATAGTTATCGGTTTTAGTTTTTCTCTGCATGTTCTTTTAATCCTAAGAAAAATTTTCTGATCCCAGAGTTCGTCTGTTTACGAATCATCAAACTATCAAGGACTCTTCCGAGTAGGCCAAATTTAACAGTGTATTGCATCACTTGCTTAACTTTCACTTGCGTTCCTGATTTTTCAAAAGTATAACTGTGCTTTAAACCTTTGATCGGGAAAGAACAGTCGGTAAGTTGATAGGCCAGCGCTTCATTGGGTATAAATTCTGTTACCTTTTCCTCAAACCAATTTTTGCCATCTTTCATTTCTACTTTGCGTTTGGCCCCAATACCGCTTTTTTTGTCTGTCAGGGCTACCGACTTCTTTACGGTTGGGTCAAATTTATCAAGTTGTTCAATACTTGATAATGCCTCCCAAATCTTTTCGATGGGAGCATTAATGCTTATTTCGTTATGTACTGTTGTCATGATTTTATTTTATCGAATGTAAAGCCATTTTATTTCCTTCAGTATCTACAAAATGAGCCATGAAGCCATTGTTTCCAATAGAGGTCTTAGGCAATATTATTTTACCTCCGGCTTTTTCCACTTTTGCAAGAGGGATACTCAAATCATCACCTCCATTGAGATAAATTAAAGCACCCTTCATTGATGGTTCAAATCCTTCTCCTTCAACAATACCTCCTGTTACACCGTTTTGCATATCTCCCGGAAGTATGCCGTACTTATAAGATGGGTGAGGCATCACCTCAATAGGTACACCGAATAATGTTTCATAAAACGCTTTTGCTCTCTCGAAGTTTTTTACCGGAATTTCAAACCAATTAATTGAGTTTTTCATTTTTTCGTGATTTTAATTATTAATTGCTTCTAATTTGCAAGTGCAAATATAAAAACATTTACTTGTAATATGCAAGTGATTTTATAACTTTGTGTTGTGAAAAAGAAAAAAGTCGAATTCAGGTCGGAATGCCCTATAAGTACAGCGCTCGATATTTTTGGGGATAAATGGTCATTGCTTATTATCCGGGATATGATGTTTAAAGGAAAGAATACTTATGGTGATTTTCTTGAATCGGGTGAGAAAATAGCTACCAACATACTCGCAGATAGGTTAGCTCTTTTAGAATGGGCAGGTATCATTTCCAAGCACAAGCATCCCGACAGCAAGGCAAAGATTTTATATAAACTCACTTCAAAAGGGATTGATCTGATACCATTACTTGTAGAAATTATTGCTTGGAGCGATAGGTACTACGATGTTCACCCTCAAGCTAAGCTGTTTGCCAAACAGATTCGGAAAAACAAAACAGGGCTACTTAAGACATTAAGAGCAAATTTGGACAATTAAATCATCTCTATAAACGATTGAATACCAATAATTTAATATAATTCTTTAATATGTTGTCCGGTTTATTAAAACC
>Ga0163149_10004648_pt1 | contig 14844 bp, 22 predicted proteins | sample OliLakLV19MP5G1_FD_148604 | JGI IMG/M metagenome (GOLD analysis project Ga0163149, IMG submission 148604) | Freshwater microbial mat bacterial communities from Lake Vanda, McMurdo Dry Valleys, Antarctica - Oligotrophic Lake LV.19.MP5.G1 | ecosystem: Environmental > Aquatic > Freshwater > Lake >...
GCATTGTATACGGCGCAACAACTGTTTTTGCCGTAGTCTCGGCAGTATCAAACATTAATTATTTTACAGAAACAAGAATACGAAATATGGATGATAATAATCTTCTATATTATAATTTTTATATACAGGGTAGTAATACTTTTGGTTCACAAAAAGGAACACTATTAAACACCGCAGGAACAAAAGTAATTTCAGCAAAGGGCCAAAGTGCTAATGGAGCAGCCGCAGACTTACAATTGAATGCATTTAGTATTCAGTTAGCAAATTACGGAGGGTTTTAAATGGACTTGTTATTTGAAAATTTAGTTAAGTCTAATAAAGAAGCTTTTAAATTAAAGGTTATTGATATAGCCAATAAATTAGGAGCAAACCCCAATTGGTTAATGTGGGTAATGAGAAGCGAAAGCGGACTAAACGCACAGGCACAAAACACAAAATATTTAGTACAGGGACAACCAGCAACGGGATTAATACAATTTGTAAAAAGCACCGCAGAATATCTAGGAACTTCAATACCCGCACTTTATAATATGAGTAATGTTGACCAATTGGATTATGTATATAAATATTTTAAACCATACGCCGGACGAATTAAAAGTATATATGATGTGTATCTAATTATATTTTTCCCCATAGCACTAGGAAAACCCGATAGTTGGGAGTTTCAAACTAAAAATTTAAAACCGCAAACAGTAGCAAAAAGCAATCCTATATTTGATTTGAATAAAGACGGTATTATTACCGTAGCGGAATTTAAAAAGTATATAGATAAAAAGATAACACCGGAACAAAGACCCTTTATATTCACAAGTACAGGAGGCGCAATGGTAGGAATAGTATTTTTATTAGGTATGGGTTTATTATTGAGGCAAGTTTTAAAATAATAATATGATCGCATTTAAAGCGCAGAAATAGAAACAGGGGAAATTTATTTATCAACCCCTACGGATAGTATTCAGTTTTAGTATTATATTTAATTAACCAAAAAAAACCCATGTTAAAGAATATTATTAAAAATTGGCGTACCTCTTTATTAGGTACCGGCTCGTTAAGTGCTGCAATAATTAATTTTACACAAAACCCCAATGACTATAAAACGTCAATAGGAATGGCAATAGTAGGAATACTAGGCTTAGTAGTTGCGGACGGACATAAGCCGCCGGGAGATGCCCCGCTAAAGGGATAGTTTTATAGTGAAATAGTTTAACAAAGAAAAGCCCCGACATATTGTCGGGGCTTTTTTTATGCCTTTCCCATTATGTACTATATGGAGAAACCTTTGAATTTTTAATTGCTTGAATAATCTTCGGTAATTCCTTAGATGAAATTTGCCCTAGGACAGACGATAAAATTAAAATTACCTCTGCAGCTTCTAAGCCGTCAATATTTATATTAACAACGTCCCCCTGTGGCGGGTTTGTAATAATATCCGGAGTAACAATACTAATTAAAATCTGTTTTTTCATAATTATACTTTTTTAGATTTGATTTTTAAACAATTCGGACAGTAGAAAAAATTTACTGTATTAATTCCCTTCCTATTTTTTGAAACGTCGCAAAGTAAATAAACTTTACAGCACTTTGATAAAATTAGGGACTTTGAAATAATCGAATATTCTAACATTTGTATGTTTTGTTGTAAAATTGTATTAATACAATTTTAGAATTTTATTTAATTATGGCAAAGAAAAAGCCCCGCTTAGTTATAAACAGGGCTTTTTGTAATATTCCTTTACAGATTTGCGATACAGTAAAGAGAAGGAATACCCAAATATATACAATTTTAGATACAACAACACAATTTTATATAAATTTTTATATAAAAACGGCGAAAAAAATAGACCAAAACGATGTTTTTGATATGTAAAGTTTTTTTTTCATGTTTTTTTCATAATTATTTGAATTATTAAGAAAATAAATATATGTTTGTCGAGCGATGCAGTATGAAAACTCAAGCAAACAAATTCTTCTTTAAAATATTCCGGCTCCATACGATTGGAAACATTATGACCGGATACTTGATCGGCAACGATTATACGCAAAGGATCAATTTCCTTTGCGTTTTTTGTTTTGTAACCCTTAAAAAAGGGAAAGTATGAGTTTCTCCCTTGATACATTAGCAGATCTGACCCCGACCTACTCTAACAAGGGTTTTGAAACACCTATACATAGGCACTCTAATGTATTAAAACGTCAAAGTTTGACCAAAAAGGCGAGATCAAAGTACCTTTCTAATGGGTTAGCGATTCGCCTTTGTAAAATAGAAAATAGCCCATTAATTAAAAGTTACTGGAATACCTGGTATTGTTGTTCGGTAATGGAACAAAAGGACAATAAATTAACTTCTAGATATTGTGGCAATCGTTGGTGTCAAACTTGCAACCGAATAAGAACGGCAAAGATGATAAATGGATATTCCGAAGCGATTGAGAGTATAAGAAACCCATACTTTGTTTCGCTAACTATTCCAAATGAAAAAGGAGAAAATTTAAGATTTTCAATATTAGAGATGATACAGAAAATAAGAGCAATAAAAAAAAGATTATTAAAAAAGGGACTTGATATAACAGGGATCAGAAAATTAGAATGTACATACAATAAAAATAGAAACGATTTCCATCCGCACTTTCATTTATTAATTAGCGGAAAAGTAAATAGTATGATATTGGTTAATGAATGGTTAAAAGAATTTCCGACAGCAAATAGAAAGGGACAAGATTATAGGAGAGCAGACGGTAAAGCAAAAAAAGAATTATTTAAATACTTTACAAAAATTATTACCAAAGTAGGTACTAAGTATAGTATAGAATTAAAGCCCTTGGATATTATATTTACAGCAATGAGAAATTGTAGAGTTTTTCAACCTATGGGATTAGTAAAAAAACAAACAGAATTTGACAGATTTGTAAATAGTATAAAGGCTACATATACACCGAGGAAAAAAAATGTAGAATTTAATTTACAAGATGATGAAGATATAAAAGTAACTGCAATTTTTACGGCGACAATTCAGGTGAATGAGAATAAGAATTACGAGAAAATAACGCCAGAAGAAAAAAATAAACTGAAAAATAAATTTAATGAGTATTCAGAAAGTTTTGAGATACAGAAAAGGAAAATATTATTTTTTGATTTGTTTGATATAGAAGAAAAAAAATACATAGAAAAAGATCTTTGTTATGAAATAAATTTTGTAGGTGTGAATTTACCCGACATTTTTAAGAAAAATAAATATCGAAGTTTTAGTAAGATTGATTGTGTAGAATGGTTTAAAAAGTTTTATAAAGATTTGGCGGGTATAAATATTTCGGAAGATTTGGAACAGTTATTTAGTCAGGATATTGAAGGGTTGCCGGAAGGGAATAATAATTGGACATGGCAGGGTAATGACTGGATAAGTTTAGATGGTGAGATATTAACTAACTATATGCCAACAGATGAATATAAAAGAATTTTTAGCAGCATTAAGGAGTATAAAGAAATGTTAACTAAGGAGAAAGCAATTATTGAATTAAAAAATAATGAAAACTTTTTTAATGAAAAAACTTTTTTTAATTATAGATCGGTAGGAAAAATAAAAGAGGAAATAATTTTAAGTAGTAATAATGATATAATACCTTTTTAATTATGGAAACAGAAAATAAAATAGATGCTTTCAATATTACAAAAAATGTTATTCAATTCTCGTATAATTGGAATAATAAATTAGGCTGTAAAAGCTATACAACCATCCGGCTAAAAAGCGAAAGATATAAAATAGGAAATACTTATAATATATATTTAAAAGGATTGGAACAAATAGAGGCTAAAATAATTAACATAAAAGAATTTAAGTTAAAAGACTTAAACGATTATATGGCTTATTTAGATACTGGTTATGGGGTTGAAGAAACAAAACTAATAATACATAGAATGTATAAAAATATTTCCGAAGATCAAATATTTTATTTTATCCTACTTTCAAAAACTAAACTAAAAAAGAATTTCCCATGAAAACAAAAATTTTTATCAATTTTGCCAAACCGATATTAGCTGCTGTGGCGGTTTCACAAACGAAATACGAACCGTGTATTATTCAGTCAGCTTTTCTTCTTTCTAATGGAAATAGAATTATTATTTATACGGCTGCGTTGGGGATAAAATCATTTGAATGCGATGAAAATTATAAGCCATTCCCTAAACCATTTGCGGAATGCCCAAAAGAAATGATGAGTGAAAATCCAACTCATTATCATAGAAGTATTAGAAAGATGCACGGAGAAGAAAAGCTAGTGAAGGAACATTCTACTGAGATAGATTGGTAGCCATTGCATCTATCGGTTAGCTGCTGTTATAAGCTGGGGCGGTTAAATTAGTAATAACTTAAATTTAAACACAAAATAAAAACATGGCAACAAGAATTTACATTAGCGGAAAAATATCAGGTATTGAAAATGAAGCACCTGAATTGTTTGCAAAAGCTGAAACAGAATTACAAACAAGGGGCTTTGAAACAGTAAACCCAATGAACTTAAATCATGCACACGATAAAAGTTGGCATAGTTATATGAAAGAAGATGTAAAAGCACTTTGCGAATGCGATATGATTTATATGCTATCAAACTGGACAGACAGCAAGGGTGCGATTATAGAACACACTATCGCCATGTATTTAGGGCTAAAGGTTCAATACGAAGCGGTGTCGTAGCCCTTGCTTATAACGGTTTGCGGCTTGGCGTTCGGTTTTTCCTTCAAAAAACTGACGCTAAGGTGCTGTTAGCTGCTGTTTTATCTGTTTGATTATCAGCACTTTAAAAAATAAATAAAAATAATCTTTGAAATAGTTTTCAGAATCAAATAAACGGTGTATATTTGTAGGGTAATTAAATGATAAGAATATGAAAGCAACAAGCGAAAATATCGGACAGACCTATAAAGTTAGACTACTTAATTACAAATCGTTTCGACATTATGGAGGGAGAGAAATAGAAACATTTGCAAATATAGTAGAAGCTGTTTTGGTTGCACTGCAAGACGGACACCAACCATTCGTTGTAACATTAAACGAAGATTGTAAAAATTATAAAGGGCAGGTTCAGTATAGGGCTGGGCATAAGATTGCGGTTTGCGAAAACGATTTTGCGTTATGAAGAAAAAAGAAACAAGGGGTGGCATCCGAAAAGGTTCGGGTGCTAAACCTAAATACAACGAAAAAACTAAAACCTTTGGCGTTCGCTGCCCGGTTTCAAAAATTGATGAACTTAAAATAATTATCAAAACTAAGTTGTCGGAGTGGTCGGTAAAATAGCAGCTAACGTTTTGCAGCTACCCGAAGGAGGGGAAATCGAAGCACAAATTTTGAATTAAACAATGAACATAAACCGAAGCACTAAGGCTCAATTAACCACTAAAACCCCTCTTTTGGGTAGGTGCGGTTATCGGCTGCCCTTCTTTCGGAATGATTAATTAACGTAAAAATAAATAACAAAATGTATCAATCAAATATCAAAACATCTCAACACGTTTGGGAAAAACAGAATTTAGTAACCGTAAGGCGTAGAGGAAAAATGTTCGATGAAATGGTTTGCAAAAACTGTAAAATGAAAGGTAGAAGACATGGTTTTGAAGTGGTTTCCGTTTCAGAAAGTTACAAATCAGAAAATGTTGATTTATGCCCTAAAGCTAAAACTATTGAATTACCTAAGCAAGTAAAAGTAGCCCAATGCTCTGCATTTGGGAAAGCGTTTGCAAATTTAACTCCAAACTCTATTCACGTTATAATAGCACCGCCAAATGGTTATAAAAACGACCATACAGGCGTTTGGGTAATGGGAGTTGGTGAGTCCGTGAAATTACTGCCAAATGAGTATGTCTGGGCTTCTTAGGGTTGCCGATAACGGGAAACGGCTACCCGCAGTTATTATTTGCGAATTATTAACCACTAAAATAAATTAGAATGACAAAACGAGAAGAATGCTTAAAAGGATTGCAATGCTTATACTTAGAAGTAGATGCCACTATTGCAGATGATGTAAAGAAAAGGGTATTAGATGCACTGGACGAAGCAAATAATAATTGTCGGGTAGCCGATGTTAGCAGCAGTTGTTTTTCTTTTTTTAACCGAATAGTTGAAATAAACAAAAACAACGGTTGGGTAAATCCAATATTTCAGCCTAACACCACAGAGAAATTTAAAGATGAATTTTTCTGTATAAAAGTTGATGACTTTTTAGAAGTAGAATGTAATCACGAAATTGATATTTTCCGAGTTAGCAAAAGATGGGGGGATATTATCATTTATTGTCGTGTCGTCCAGTAAAATTGATGCTAACATAAAACTTTCAGCCGTTTTAATGGCTTAACGTGCTTGTTATATGAAGTAAAAATTAAAATAGCAAAACTATGATAATGATAGAATTTAACCAAGACCAACAAAAGTTGAGATTATTTCACCCGAAATATAGCGAAGAGAAAAAACGGGGATATTATTCTTTGATGATTTGCAAAGATTTTGCAGAGGCCACATTGATATTAGACTATTTATATTTAATAATAGAAATAGGAAATGTTAGTTTTGAGTATCTAAAAAAAATGATAGCCGAATTAATTAATTTCTCAATTGAATATAAAATTTACAGAGATTTTAAAATCATGCAATTTGAAAACAACTAAACAGATAATTAAAGACCAACATACGCCGGATATTTACCCCAAAAATTGCAATTTGCAGACGATTTAAGAGACTTTTAAACAAAATTTGATTTTTAATTTAAAAAAATATATCATTGTATCCTACAGGTGGATATAATGAAGTTTACAAGACCCCAAAAAGTACTATTTTTCTCCGCTTTGGCCATTGGAGCATATCAATTGAGCCGCATAGCATCCCTACAAAAGGCCATATTATCAATACAGAAGATTAAAATACTTAATCCTTCACACGCAATTGTTACGTTAAAAATCGAAAATAAAAATATTTTCGATGTAACTATAAATAACTTCTCTTTAGGGTTGTTTTTTAATTCTCAAAAATTTGGAATAATAGACCTAGATAAAGGCTTTTTATTAGAGGCAAAAAAATATAAGATTATAGAAATACCTGTGATTATTGATATTGTAGCAGGGATAAATATTTTATCTAGTATGTTATTGAAAAAAACAACGGAGGGAGTAATAAATTTTTTGGGTTATTTAAGTGCCGATGGCGTAGACATACCGATAAACGAAAATTATAAAATATGGTAAATTATAATTCGGTAGTTAGTCAGGTGCAACCCCCTGATTATAGGGAAAAAAAAATACAAAAGTATCAAAACACTAACGACATTATAAAAGACCTTGTTTATTGTTTTAAAAATTACAATTATCAGGCCGATCCAATAAAAAATAAATTTGCAACCGGAAACATAAAGACAGCCGGAAAACGGATATACGATTTTATAAAAAAGAATATACGCTATGAAGCGGAAGAAGATAAGCAGCAGACAAGTAAAAGTTTTTCAAGAATTATACACGATGCACAACAGGGGATAGGGCATGACTGCAAACATTCAGCTCTTGTTGTTAGTTGTATTGGTTGGAATTTGGGCTACAATGTTATTTTTCGTTTTGTCGCTTATAATGTAGGGGAAAGTTTCGGCCACGTATATACAATTCTTCAAGACCCAATTACAAAAGAAAGGGTAATTGTTGACCCTCTGCAAAAATTTGATACAGAAAAGCCGTATATAAAAAGAGTAAATTATTTAGCACTTAACAACTTAAAAAAAAATAAAATGTTATCAAGACTAACAGGTACAAACTCGGCAGCAGCGCAATTTTCGCCATACGATGAAATTACAACTACTAGAATATCTGATACAATCGGACAACGTGGTATTGTTTTAAATTCCAATTTAGACAATGAGCATATAGGAGAACTGGAAACGTTAAGCGGATTAGGTAAACGATCTAAATCGGAGAGAAAAGAAGCAAGACAGAAAAAAAAATCTGCAAGAGTTGAAAAGAGGGCAGATAAAAAAGAGGTAAGACAGGAAAAAAAATCTGCAAGGGTTGAAAAAAGAGGGAATAAAAAAGAAGCAAGACAGGAAAAAAGAGCAGACAGAAAAGAGGCAAGAGGGGGATCCGGAGTTTTAAAAACTGTAGCATTAGCACCAATACGGGGGGCGTTCTCTGCATTGGTGCTAATTAATTTTAGGGATCTGGGAAGAAGATTATCATTAGCAATCGACAAAAACGAAACCGCAGTACAAAAATTGGCGGCAAAATTTGGGTATAAATACGATATATTTAAAAGTCAAATTAAAAAAGGCGCAACAAAACCCGCGTTGTTTGGCGGTAAAGTAACGGGAGTATATCAAATACAGGGAATCGGAAGCGTTGTAATAACCTCCGGAGCAATGACCGCAGCCGCACCCGCAATAGCGGCAGTCATCGAACTATTGAAATCATTGGGCATAGGCGCAAAATCGGGCGCACCAAGTGATGAGGAAATAATGAAAAAGGCGGCAGACGATATACAAAGTAATGGAGAGCCAAAAACAGAAGAGGAAATAGATAAAATAAAGCGCACTATTGAAACCGCAAAGGATATAATAGAAAGCGTAACAAGTAGCCCCGCAGAAAAAGCAGCCGCACAAGAGGCACTAGATAAGTCAGAGGACGCACTAGAAAACAGCGAAGCACCCGGATTTTTAGATACGATAAAAAATTTACCCACACCTGTGCTAGTTATCGGCGGCATTGGGTTGGCATTTGTAGCTGGTAAAGCGTTAAAATTATTTTAAATAAAATAAACAACATGAAAAGAAGAAGAAAAAGTACCACCGCAAAGCGGAGGAAATCAACGCGCAGACGTGTAAGCGGAAACCAAAGTTTTGCCCCGTCAGTAATTGGAAGAATTGGAAGAAGGAAAAAAGCTAAGCGCAGTCGTAAACGTTCAAAAGTTGGCGCACTAGGTGACGCAACAAATACACTTTTAGGAATTGCCGGGGGCGTTGCCCTTGGAATCCTAATTGATAAAGCCGGCGATAAATTCGCACCTAATTTAAACCCTAAAATAAAATCTTTGGTAAAAGTTGCCGGGGGCGTTGCCCTTGTAGTTATGAAAGGAAACAAATCTATGATTAAAGGCGTAGGGATGGGACTTGCAGCAAATGGAGTAACAACAGCAGCTAGGGACTTCGGTATTATTTCCGGTATAGATGAATTTATGAACGGAATCGGAGCGGGTAGCGATACTATGACAATCGAAATGAACGGAACGCCGGAAAATGCGGGACGTTTAATGGGTGACAATGTAAGCGGCGAATATATGAGCGGATCGGCGATGGTTATGCCTTCCGTAATTGGAGAATAATAAATTTTAATTAAATATTTATAAACTTTTAAATTTAAAAAAATGTATAGCAAATTATTTTTTAACGAAGTAAAGGCAGCCTATAAGGACGCAAACGAGAAAGCAATTGCAGAGGGACAAAAAGCACCGGGGGTGCCGTTGTTAACAGAAAGTCAATTAAGATTAGAATCTTTTGTAAATACAACAACGACAAGATATACGTTTGGTGTATTAACTTCTGATGTGTCACCGGGTACAACCGGAGTAAACGCAACAGAAGTACGTTTACAAACAAACGACAATTTCCATATTAGGAGTATTGCGTTTTATGTATCTTTTACAGAAGCTAGTACAGATACTAGTTATAGACTATTATCTTATTTTTCTGATAACGTAACGGGATCCGTAGCGGCTACATTGAATTATGAGGGTATTTACAACAATGGGTTGTTAAATATCAATGTAAATCAGGTGGATGTTTTAACAAACTATCGTTTGTCAAAACATAAACTTGTACCACAAACACAAAGAATATCGGTAGCGGTAGATACTGCATACGATCAAATTAATATGCAATCAGACGGAATAGTAAACCTTTCGCCCGCAATCATGTTAAGCGGTGCATATACAAACACCATTACCGTACAATTAGCGGCGGCCATTACTTCCGCAGTAGCAAGTAATAACAGCCGTATGGTTGTTATCTTTGATGGTATCAGAGCGCAAAACGCTGCAATACGTAAATAAATAAAAGTATTATTTAACGCCATGAGTTAAATAGTCTTATGCCGGGCGGCTGCTTTGTGCCGTCCGGTTTTTAACCTCTTAAAAAAAATAAAATGAATAATATAATTGTCGATAAATCGTATAACGTTGAGTTGCTAGTCGCACAGTCAAGCACGAGCCAACAGATATATTTTCCTATCCTTCAAGTCCTTGATAACAAGGTAACGCAGGGAATAGAAACGTATAATATTTTGGACGTGTTAAAGTCGGTTAACAATGTGGCACTAGCAAACATTTCACTCTTACAAGTTTCTTATTTAAATTTAGTTGTGGGAGATATACAGCAAATTTGGAATTTCCCGCTTGTATCTTTAATTAATGTACGTACAGGCTCAACGGGAGCCGGAAGCGTGTTTAATGGATATTGTAATGAACTAAATAACCTTAAAATTATTTGGGCTAAATCATACGTTTTTATTTCGGACGTTACCAAAATTTCGGCAGCGCAAAATGAAGCCTTTGTATTTAACGTAAAATACACAGACCCGGTAGGGGATAGTTCAATAAGAACAGGCAACGGATAAACCCATGCCGAGAAAGTTTTAAAGAGTTTCCCCGGCCTTTTGGCCGGAATAATAATAATATATATCCATGGCAAATTACGAGAAAGGTAAAAGGGATGCTATCACAGCTTTTTCCCATCAAAATAAAAGTTTTCCAATTTGGAAAATGCATGATGTAGGAAAAAAAATTATTGTTGATAGTAATTTGCACGAGCAAAACCCGGACAAAAGCACAGAACTATTAAAAAATGCTTTTGAAAAACTTACTCCTGGTTGCTTGTATTGTTTAAGCCTATATAAATCGGGTAGGCGTTCACATGGAAAAGAAAATAGCAGTATTACGTTTATGAATGATGATAGCGAGAAGGTAGGGGCGGCAGAGGAAAAGCAGACGGCACAGCCTACAAAAATCGCATACGAAAACACTATACAACCCCCGGCAGCAAGTGAGCGGATAGGATTGTCGGAACATATAGCACTAATACAAAGTAAGGCCGGAGCAGAGGCCAAATTGATGTATATGGAGGGTATTGTTTCGGATCAAACTAAATATATCGCAGAACTAGAGGCAGAACTAAAAAAATGTGAGGAAGAAATCGAAGAACTAGAAAACGAAATAGAAACACTAGAAGAAGCGGAAGAAGAAGAAGAAGCGGAAGCGGTGGCCGGGACTGAAAAGGTAACACTAGAAAGCGCATTAGCGGGATTGATAAAAGAAAACGGGGGACTTGTTATTGAAAATCTTTTTAACAAAGGATTAAAAGAAGATATAGGCATAACAGAGGAAACGGATAATGCAACAGTAAACGGAATAACTTCCGATTTGTACACACGTTATAGTGTAGAGGCTCTAAACGTAGAAATGTTAACACTAAATCCACAATGGAAAAAACATCTGTTTAAGTTAGTGCAGATCGGACAACAAAAGCCGAACACCTTTAGAATGTTATTAAAAAAATTAGAAGATTATTAAATGGCAACATATAGCGTTAATGATATTATCAATAAAACATTAGTAGCTAAAGACAATGTTTTGGGATATTTTGACAAACCAAGGTCGGAGAGGTCGCAGCTATTTAGGAAAAATGAAATTATAGGGCGGGTTTATTCGTGGGTAGAAGACCCAAAAAATACGGGTCAAATTTTTTGGATGATAGAGCAAAAAGATGGAAAATATATGTATGTATTCCACGATAGTAATAGACTAACAATATCAGAACCACTAGGAAAAAGCCAACAGGAAAAAGAAAAAGAAGCGGAAGAACAAACAAAGAAAGATGAAAAGGGAATGTTTGTTTACTACTTTGAGAAATACGGAAAAATAGTTTTATTGTCCGGCTTAGGTTTAGCGGTTTTTAAAGTTGTTTATAATAAATACAATCCAAGCAAATGAAAAATATTTTTGAAGAAAAACCAAAGAAGGTTTATAATATCCCGTTCTCCTTTTCAGATAATAGTAGCCGATCATTTAACTGTAACGCTATTGTATTTATAAATTCGGGAACGGTTAACGTTTCTTTAAACGACATTTTTTTATTAGTTCCCGGCGCATCAATAGCGTTAAATGGAAATCAAAACGAAATTGATAGTACTATTTATAAAATTACCTTTTCCGCAGCAGCCGGAACAAAATTATTGCAAGGATGGCAAAAATACGATGCGGGAATAACCACAGAGCCGCCGTACCCTAAATATGCTTTTTATACAAAAGAGCCAAACAAAAAAGATCAGGACAAAGCACGTGCCGGACATACGGCAAGAAAGGGCGAAAAAAATAACCGTTGGAATAATAAACTAAAATCTGATTTTTAATGTACAGCTATTCGCAAGGATTACAGGTTGATTTTAACGGTACTAAATTAGGGTCGTTTAGTGAAATTAATTTTACGGGTGCGGGTGTAACGGTTACAAATGTAAACGGAGTAGCAACGGTAACAATTCCCGGAGCGACAGGAAGCAACGTAACACTAGGAACAAGAAATATTTTTGTTTCTAAACAGGGGGTGGATGCAACGGGAACGCCGGGCGATCTTGCGCTAGATTACCTAACAATAGGGGCGGCAATAACGGCGGCAATAGCACTAACACCAAGCGCAACAAACCCAATAAACATAGTAGTGTATACGGGAACATACGCCGAAAATATTACTATACCCGCATTTGTTAATTTGATTAGCGCAGAGCCTTTAGTCTTTTTATATAATGCATCTAGTTACTCATCCATTGCCTCTAGATATTCGGACGTAAAAGGATATGTATATGTAAACGGAACAATTACGCAAAGCGGAAATAATGTTAATATAGTTGGTATCAATTGTAATACGCTTACTATTTCGGTAGGCAATTCAAATAGTTCATACGTTGGTTTTGTAGCATCAACAGCAATATTAAATACCTCTGCTACCGATAGCGGAATATGGTACGATGTGCATGCTGAAAGTTTTTTAGCTAATTGTGCTATCAATGGTTATCATAACTATTGCACAGCTTCTAGTTTAAGTTTCGGTAGTAGTTCAACGGCAAACTCTAAAAACATTTTAGGTAAAATGTATAATTGTATTGTTGATGGCGTTGGCGGTTATGCGAGTAATACCAATATACCGGGCGGTTTTAACGCCGGAAATATTTCAGGTACTATGGATAACTGTGTTTGTAACGGAAATTATTCCTTTGCATCTGCCCTCGGTGGCAATGGCGGGACTATTGATGGAGTTGTTTTAAATTGTACTTCAAATGGAAATAACTCATTTGCATGGGGCGGGTTAACAGGCGGTGACATAACAGGTAAAATGATCAATTGTCAGGGCTTACAATTTGCTTTTGCTAGTGGAGGCTCAATTGTGGGAGGTACAATATCGGGCCATATGACTAATTGTAGGGCTTTGGCATTGGGTGTTGGTTGCTCTTTCGCATCCGGTTTAGGTGCCGCGAATGGTGGTACAATATCAGGTATATTAGAGAATTGTGAGGGTGGGGCTGTATCGTTTGCGAGTTCGTTTCTATTCGGGGGTACAATATCAGGTAAACTATATAATTGCAGGTCAGTTGGTAGTACAACCTTCGCAAGTGCAGAGGCAGGTGGCGGTGTAATATCAGGCCAATTATTCAGCTGTACGGCAACGGGTGACATATCATACGCAAGTGCAAATCAGGGTGTAGGAGGATATGTGAATGGTATTTCAGGTAATTTATATAGTTGTATGGCTGTTGGATCATGTTCTTTTTGTTCAATATTAACAGTAACCGACGGAATAACAACAGGATCTATAACAGGTTATTTGCATGATTGTATAGCCACGGGGGAAATATCATTTGGTAGTGTATTTAGTTCAATGGCTAATAAAATATCAGGTGTATTAATTGATTGTATAGGTGCTGATTATTCATATTGCAGTACTTCAAACGGTGCGGGCGGTACTATCTCGGGAAAATTAACAGGTTGTACGGGCGGTACAACCTGCTTTGCATCTGCGGATGTTGGTAATGCAGGAAATATCTTAGGTATACTAACAAATTGTTCCGGTATAGATATTTGTTTTTGCGCCGACTTCCTGGTCGCAGGACAAATGGAAGGAACTTTAATAAATTGCGATGCAGGAACAAACTATGCATTTTCATTAAGTACAATGTATTTAGGTGGAAAAATCATCCGTTGTCGATCAAAGCCAAGTGTGGCAAATAAATCAGCTATAATAGTAGCACACCTTTGTACTTTTGAATATTGCGACTTTAAAGGAAATGGAACCGGATTTGGTATTGCTTCCGCAGATGGTGCAATATATGATATTGATGCCCGTTTTTGCTCTTTTTATGGAACCGGAATTGATCCTAATCTAACTAATTTAACAGCAACCCCGTACAATACGGACGATGTAAATTCACTATATTAATGAGCGACAATAAAATAAACCCGTTTAATATTAAATGGAGCGTTACCCCTATAGTAACATTATTTTCTTTACAAGGATTGGCCGTAAATAGCCCTGCAAATACTTCTGATAATGTACTAGCCTCTTATAGTTTTGACCCTGATCTATTTATTAATCAAGGAACGGAACTAATAATAAAAGCACAATGGACACTAGCAAACACAGCCCTAAACAAAACGCCGAGCATTGTATACGGCGCAACAACTGTTTTTGCCGTAGTCTCGGCAGTATCAAACATTAATTATTTTACAGAAACAAGAATACGAAATATGGATGATAATAATCTTCTATATTATAATTTTTATATACA
>Ga0163149_10004651_pt1 | contig 14840 bp, 11 predicted proteins | sample OliLakLV19MP5G1_FD_148604 | JGI IMG/M metagenome (GOLD analysis project Ga0163149, IMG submission 148604) | Freshwater microbial mat bacterial communities from Lake Vanda, McMurdo Dry Valleys, Antarctica - Oligotrophic Lake LV.19.MP5.G1 | ecosystem: Environmental > Aquatic > Freshwater > Lake >...
CACCTCGGGAAACACGTGATCGACCAGATGCGCGGCGCGTCCGGTCATCCGTCGGCCCCGACGAGCTGGTGCAACGCGGACTGCTCGGGCTGCCGGGGCCGATACGTGATGGACGCGAGTCCCACGGCCCCCACGGCCCCCACATCCGCAAGGCCTGTGCCTCCGCCGGCCTTGCTGTGGAATCAATGCGTTACGGGTGGGTCGCGTATCGCGCGTTGCAGATTCTGCGTACTCGGGCGCTGACCTGCCGGCAGATTCTGTCGCGCGCGGCGGCAAGACATGCCCTCGAACGCGTCGCGCGCATCGTCTCGCGAGAGGATCTGCTCCTTTCGAAAGTGATGTGGGGAAGAGAGTCAGGCTCTGCCGTCCAGATCAGTGATGCGCGACAATTGGCGGGGCTGCCGCCGGACTGGTCCTACGTGAATCGATGGGCCGCGGTTCTGAATGTGTCTGAGGTGGTGCCAGGATTGCGCTCATGAGCGATACGTTGGCGACGACCGAGACGTACCTGGCGGCGCGCTACGGCGCGTTGACTCCAGGTCAACGGATCGAGATGGCGTGCGGCATGTGGGCGACTGCGGTCGGCATGGCTCGAGCGGGTCTTGGCGATGCCGCAGCCGGCCTCAGCGAGTCCGAACAGCGCGTCATGCTGTTGGAGCGGCTCTACGGCGGCGATCTCTCGCCGGCGGTGATGTCGGCCCTGATCGCCAGGACCCGCACCACCTGACTTCCGTAAACCGGGCCAGACTCGGACGCGGAACCCGTCCGAACCTGACACTGAAACCTCTTGAAACCGCTGGCACTCGTGGAACCGCTCTGACCCTTACAGCTTCTGCCAGATCACGACCGTCATCCGAAACTTGCGGCGGCCGCCGGGACCATCGGGTTCGATGCCCTCTTGGACGAACTGGCCAATCCGCTGATAGCCGGCGCCCGGCGAAACGCCCTCCGGCATCAGCACCAACGACTGCGGCGGAGCCGTGGCATTTGTTCCGGCCAGACCCGCGGGTCCAATCGGTCCTGCAGGTCCCGTCGCGCCGGTCGCACCTGTGTCGCCCTTGATCCCTTGGGGACCTGCCAAACCTGCCGCGCCTTGAAGCCCTTGCGCGCCGGCTGGGCCGGCTGCACCTTGGGCGCCGGGAATACCCTGCGGCCCTGCGTCACCGACCGCGCCTTGAGCACCGGCCGGCCCGGTTTCACCAGGCATACCGGGTGACCCCGCCGCTCCCTGCGGACCGGCCACGCCCGGCAGTCCTTGCGCGCCATCCGCGCCCGCTGCGCCGGCTGGCCCGGTGGGCCCTTGTGGCCCCTGGGTACCTTGCGCACCCTGAGCCCCTTGCGGCCCTGCTGCGCCGTCAACACCGTTGGTACCGTTGGTGCCGTTGATACCGTCGGCGCCTCGAGCGCCTTGCGGGCCGATTTCTCCCTGCGGTCCCTGTGCACCAGCCGGCCCAAGCAGACCCTGCGGACCGATCTCACCCGCCACACCCTGAGCACCTTGCAGACCTTGGGCACCCTGCGGCCCTTGCGGTCCAGCTTCGCCCTGCGGTCCCGGCGCGCTCGAACCCGCCGTCGGGTAGATCCAGAGTGTCGCGCGAACGCTACCGTCCTCCATCTCCGACGACCCGACGATGTAGCCATTGTCCGAAACCGCAACGGCGGCGCTCGACGTTCCGAGGGTGCCGAGATCGATCGGGCCGCCGGAGGGGAGCCACGCGCATGCGTGAACGGACCATTGGGGCTGCTCGACCGAGCACCGGCCGGCAATCACTCCGAGGTTGTTGATGGACACGGCGCTGCTATAACCGGACGCGTGTAACGTCCCGAGGTCTTGAATCCCTTGGGCGTAGGTCCACGAAAACGCATGTGACGCGTTCCCCGAGGCCGCCGCAAAATCAACGCCGACCACCTGGCCGAGCGCATTGACCGCTGTTGCTCGCGTGTAGTCGAACGACGAGAACACGTCGGCCCAGCCCCCGCCCAAGCCTTCGAGGTTGATGAGCCCGGCATTTCGCGTCCACGAGAACGGCACCAACTTGTTATCAGGACCGAGGGTCACGCCAACGACCTGGCCGTTGGGGCTGACCGCCATCGCTTCGGCCCGCGACCCTCTCAACGTCGAGAGGAAAAGGGTCTCCCAACCTGGACGCAGCATGCCCAAATTGATCATTCCGCCGGCCGCCGTCCACGCAAACGCACCGGCATACGCAAAAGGAGCAATCTGTGGATTCTGGCCGGTCGCATAGCCAACGACCATGCCGCTATCGGAAACGGCGGTCGCCGCGCTCTCGCCGTCCGCCAAGTTGGCAAAAAACGAACCGAGTTCGATCATGCCGCCGGCCACCGTCCAGGAGAATGCTTGAGGAATGACCTGACCCGCAAAGGGATAGAAGTTTCCGGCGACCTGGCCATGCACATTGATCGCGGTCGCCCGACTCTGATGACCAGGCAGGTTGAGGTCTCTCATCCCGTCGGTCGCCGACCAGATGAAGGCATGAATCTGGCCGTTCGCCCTGGTTGAACCGCCGACCACTTGCCCACTGGCATTCACCGCCGTTGCCTCACTGTAGCCGCCGCCGAGCGTGCCCAGATCGGTCATGCCGCTGGTGGCGGACCAGATGAACGCGTGCTGCTGCCCACTCGCGGTCAGCGACGACCCGACGACGTAGCCGTTCGAACTGACGGCCACGGCCTCGGTTCGATTGCCACCGAGGGTGCCGATATCAATTGGGCCAAGAATCTGGGCCGTGGCTGGATTGGGCACCAGCGCCACGACGGCAAGGGCCAGGAGAGAGACTCGCAAACACATCAGCCGCATCACGCCACTCCTCGATTATGGGTGCGCCCCGCCAACCGTTCAGTGGCGTAAACTTGACGCTCCGTTGGGTCTATGTAAGTTGGTCTGAGGCGTGACTGTCTTGTGGGCACGCCGGGTTTTTCGTGTGAGAATTCTGTGAACCCTAACTAAATGAACGGCAAAGAGTTATACGAGTTCGGCCGTTTCAGGCTCGACCCCACTCAGCGCGAGCTCGTGCGAGACGGACGGCCGATCCCGCTGACGCCCAAGGCCTTCGACACGCTTCTCCTCCTCGTCGAACGCCGTGGCAGCCTGGTCAGCAAAGCCGACATGTTGGCGGCCATCTGGCCGGACACTTCTGTCGAAGAAGGCAACCTGGCCTGGAACGTGTCGGCGGTCAGAAAAGCGTTGGCCGGCGACTCTGACGACACCGCCTACATCGAGACCATCCCCAAATTCGGCTATCGATTCGTGGGGGAAGTCCTGGTGATTCACACGGCCCCTGCCGCGCTGCCGGCTTCGGTTGTCCCGGTGCCGTTCGTGCCCGTGCCGGCGCGCGTCGCCTCATCTCAATCCCGGCGTTGGCTGCCGGTCGCCATCACGATCATGGTCGTCGCCGCGATCGTCACGGCGCTGGTCGCGTTGCGTTCGCGTCCGTCCGCGTTAGCCGAGCGCGACTGGATTCTGATCGCAAACGTCGACAACCGCACGGGCGAGGCGGATTTCGACGATGTGCTCACAGACACGGTTGCCGTCCAGTTCGACCAGTCACCCTATTTCAGGGTGTTCTCGCGCGAACGCATCGACGAACAGCTCGCGCTCATGCGCCGGCAGGCCGGCGATCGCGTCACCGACGAGATCGCCCGGGAAGTGTGCGAGCGCGCGTCCGTCAAAGCCTTCGTGTCCGGCTCGATCGACAAGGTCGGAAATGCATACGTGGTGCGCCTGGCCGCCATTGATGCACGAAGCGGGGACACGATCAGCCGCAACCAGAACCAGGTTCGCGATGCGGCAGCCGTGCTCAGGGTGATCGGTGAGGCGTCCGCTGCGATCCGGCGCGATCTCGGTGAATCGCTCCAATCGATCGATCGCTTCGATGTTCCGCCGGCGCTAGCCACGACGTCGTCGCTCGCGGCGTTGCGCGCGTTTCGGCAGGGACAGGCGGTGTTGTCGAGCTCGAACGTCTCGCACGTCGTTGCGAAACAGTTCTTCACCCAGGCCATCGAGCTCGACCCCGACTTTGCCTTGGCCTACGCTCGCCTCGGTTCGACGCTCGCCAACCTTCGCGACCGGAACGGATCCGCCGCGGCGGCTCAAGAGGCCTTTCTGCGCCGCGATCGGGTCAGCGAGCGGGAGCGCTACGAGATCGCCTCGTTGTATTACCGCGATGTCTCCGGCGAAATGCCGAAGGCGCTCGAGTCCCTGCTGATGTGGAGTCGTGCGTATCCAGACGAGCCTCGGCCATTCAACGCTCTACAAATCAGCCAGCGTGACATCGGGTTGCTGATCGACGCCGCCGTCAACGGCGAAACCGCGGTGCGCTTGCGGCCGGACTATCCAACCTATCACTCGAATCTGGTGGGCAGCTACCTGCGGCTGAATCGATTTGACGATGCCAGGCGCGTGGCGGACGAGGCGATTCGTAATAACGTCGCCAGCCTGGCGACGCATCGGCTCCTGCAGCGCATTGCGGTGCTGACCAACGATCGCGAGCTGGATGCGCGCGAGGCCAAGTGGCGCGTCGAGAAGGCGCCCAATGCGACAACGGTCGAACTCGACGCGGCGCTGGCCGGTGCCGCAGGACGAATGCAGGACGCGAGGCGCGGTTACGCTCAGGCGATGAAGATGAGCAGCAGTATTCCCGGGCGAGCGGCCGATTACTTGAGCCGACTGGCCTCGTATGAAGCCTACGCCGGCGCTCGGCACGAGGCCGTCGCGGCGGCGAAGCAGGTGCGGGCCGGCGATGCCAGTCGCTACGTCGCCGCCGACGCCGCCTTCGTGTTGGCACTGCTTGATTCCGATCTGACGCCGCTCGTCACCATCGCCGCCGAGTATCCGCAAGACACGCTGATCGCCGAGCTGTGGATGCCACTGGCTCGAGGCGTGGTGGCCCTGCGCGCGGGCCGTGCCACTGAGGCGATTGGCTTGCTGCGATCGATGGCGACGTACGATCTCGGCGACTACGCCTATCTGCGCGGCAGCTATCACCTCGGCGAGGCGTTCCTGGCGCTGAGGGATGGCGCGCAGGCGCGGCAGGCCTTTCAGCGAGTGATCGACCACCGCGGCGTCATTCCCAACCAGTCGCTGTTCGCCATCGCCCATCTCGGCCTGGCTCGCGTCGCGGCCATGACGGGGGATCGTGTCGAGGCGCGCGCCGCGTACGCGCGCTTCTTCGAGACGTGGCCGGACGCAGATCCGGATCTGCCGGTGATGCGCGCCGCTCGGGCGGAAGCCGGGCGGCTGAAGTAGGGATCGGCCGACTTCGTTCAACTGAATCGAAAGCCGCTTCGAGGACGCGACGCGGGTGTGGTCGGCGAGCGCCATGATGAGCCATGATGAGCCATGATGAGCCATGATGCGCCACGATGCGCCACGGGATCGTCGCCGTCACGCCACGGGATACGCCTGCGCAATCCTGGTCCCCATCTTGTAGTGCACGCCTGGCTGTGCGGTGAAGCTGACATTGCTCTTCGCCTCGAACAGCACGACGATGTCAGAGCCGCCGAACTGGAAGTACGACAGCTCCTCGCCCTTGCGCAGCGTCACGCCCACTTCCGCAGTGAGGATCACGGACGAGACCTGGCACATGCCGACGGACCGGGGCGAGCCGGCGTCGGCCCGACGAATCACCCGCGACGGCTTCCAGAACGACCTCCAGATAGACCTGCCCCGGAATCACGCGCGCTTCGACGACGGTGCCGCCAACCGGGGCGTGCCGCCGGTGATAGTCGCTACTAGGCTCGATCTAGTGATTCACAGGGAGACACAGAGCCACGGAGGATTTTTTTCTAAATTAATCGGTGAGACAAGCCGTCGGTCGCCTTGACCTGAGTGAACCGACGGAATAGAGTGTCGCATCTCACAATTTGAACTTTCTGCTTGACATTCTCCTGTGGGGGGGGGGAAGACTCTGCGCCAGACGTTTCAAGTGGCAACATGCCCACTTGTGATTAGACCGTGTTCCAACTTCGAATGATGGACGGAGGCTACTAGTGAAAAGAGTGCTTGTAACGATGTTGCTCGTGGTGGGTGGTGCTGCGGTTCATTCGGCCGATGTTCTTGCCCAAGGCCAAGGATGCGCGACGGTCGGCAGTCCTGATGCGAAGACCTGCGTCTTTCCAGGTGGTACTTTCGTGATTGCCACAGCGCAGACCTATTGGGAGATGCCCTACGATAGTGCGTCGACCGCCGTATGGGTTGACGGAGGGACGGGGGAAGACAGCGGCGTCTGGACCGCCGAAAAGCGCGAGTCCTTCGGAATCTGCGGCGAAGTGACCGCCTATGGCAACCACTGGCGGATCGACGGCTACGACTGGGATCTGGTCGCCGAACACTTGTCGGCCTCGGATGTCGGCTTCGAGTGTGATTGACCATGTGGCGGCAGTGGTTGGCAATTTGTCTACTGGTGGGTTTAGCACAGGCTGGTCCGCATGTGCAGTCGGACGCGCAGGAAGCACGCGTCCGCCTGTTCGTTCTTGATATTGACGGAGACGGTGTTCGACTGACGAACCCCGCTGGCGGGATCATGTTCGATATGGATTCGACCGAGCAGCCTGTTCGAACTGCTTGGACGGCTGCCGGTCAGGACGATAGCTTCGTCGTTATTGATCCCAAGGCCGGTCCTGAGGTTCGCGGCGATCAGTTGTTAGGCACGGGGATGCGGATGCCAGACGGCAGGCGCATTCTTGGTCCCGACAAGGCGATGCTGGCCCTGCAGGGCTATCAGCTTGCCCTTGATTGGTCACGGCCCAATCGCTCACCGCAGGACGACGTAGTTCTCAATGCTCGCGACCCTGTGTTTGCGACCCTGCGACTCTGGGCAGACCGCAATCATGACGGCCGCGCTCAGGCAGGCGAACTTCGGCCACTGATGGCTGCGCAGATCGACTCGATGGGCAGTTCGTTTCGGGTCGGCAAGTCGACTGATTCCATGGGTAATGTGCTTGGACCACTGGGGCACTTTTACCGCGAGATCAATGGCCAGTTGATTCTGCATCGAGCCGAGGTCGTCGAGTTTGCCAGGTAGAAGCTGCCGCGTTGCGTTGGCCACGTCGCTGCTCCTCATCGGTGGTAGCGCACATGGCGAAGAACAACGGGCAACAGCGAGTCCAGGGCAAGTCGTTGTTCGAGTGGTTCAGGCAGGCGACCACGCGCCGATCGCCTTTGCGGTGGTCACGCTCAGTCACCTCGACACCAAGACGGTGCGCCGGATGGCGACCGACACCTCAGGACGCACGGCCTTTACTTCAGTCGACCTCGGCAGGTACCGCCTCCGAGTGACTGCATCCGGCTTTCTCAACTGGGGTGACAGCGGAGTCGACGCTTTCACGTCGACGGCGTTCGAGCTGACTGCGGCGTCCGTGCACCGGTCACTCTCTGTTCGTTTGGTGCCGATGTCCTCCATCTCTGGCAGCGTCCTGACGACCGACGGAGCCCCGGTGCCCGACGTGGTCGTTCACGCGATCGAGGTTGGGGCATCAGTAAGCGATGGCCCGCCGATGCCAAGTTCGCGGGCGGTCACCGATGACCTGGGCCGATTCGCGATTGCGGAACTCAAGCCCGGCTCGTACATCGTCGGGGTCGGCGCACGCGAACTCGGCGACACCATGACGGGGCGCATCGGCGTGCCAGCGTCGTTCTATCCTGGCGCAGTTCTTGTCGAGGACGCGGAAAAGATTCCTCTGGATCCAGGTGAACATCGCCTGGCTGTGACGGTCCAGACCCACTTGACAACTTTTCACACTGTCCAGGGACAGATAGTCGGTGGCCAGCCAATCGGCGGAGCAGCGGTCTGGATCGCTCCGAGTTCGGACTTGATTTCAGACGAGGCGATCTATTCGACCACCGCCGGTCCTGACGGGGCGTTTAAGTTCCCGGCGGTAGCTGCAGGGTCGTATCTAATCAAGGTCTGGTCCCGCTCTCCAGCCGCTAGCGCATCGCAGGAGATTTCGGTCGACGCCGAGTCCACTGCGCAACCGATTGTTATATCGGCAGTCCCTCATGACGCCATTAGCGGCACGGTCGGTGCAGCCCCCCTCACCGGAGCCGCTCGCAGGTCGTTGCGCGTCATGATTGATCCTGTGGGAGTGGGGCTCGCCCGATGGTCAGCAATGCGACAAAACGCAAGCGCAGACGTCACTGGCAAGTTCCAGTTGTCTGGTCTTCTTCCCGGCCGGTATCGGGTGAGCGTGATCGGAATCGACGCCGCCGTGCAGTCGGTGACCATTGACGGCCGTGCTTATCGTGGCCATGAGGTGGATGTTGATGAGTTGGTCAGCACGATGGACATCAGCTTGACGACCGATGTGGGCCGGATCCTCGGGACATCGGCTGGCAATGATGGCGTGACCCATGTCGCGTTGTTCCCCGAAGCGTCCGCCCTGTGGTCACTGGCGGACAGAGGTTCATCGCTGTTCAGACTCGCATTGGTCGGCCCAGAAGGCGAGTTCCGGTTTTCACAGGTGCTTCCAGGCGAGTACATCGTGGCAGGCCTGGACCCGAGTGCGCTGAGCGGCTGGCGTCGGCCAGCCGTACTTGGCACCTTGGCGGCCGGTGGGGTTCGCGTCATAGTGAATGGCCGCAAAGACTACCCTGTTCAGTTGAGGCACGGCCGGTGATGCACATTGCGCTCATCGCGGTCCTCATGGCTTGGCAGCTGGGCGGAGCCTCCGCCCCCGTGCCGGCCTTCAGAGTGTCTGGCGTCGTTCTCGAGGAGCATTCCCTGGTGCCGGTGCCAATGGCCACAGTTGTACTCGAACACGAAACGCAACCACGGCAGATGGTGGTGGCTGATGGTCGCGGACAATTTTGGTTTGACGCAGTTCCAGCTGGGCGAATTACCCTGAGGGCGAGTCACACGGGCTTTGTGCCCGTTCCGTTGGTGGTTGACGAACCGCCAAGAACGGTTGTCGTACGAGCCAGCGAGGACGCACAGGATGTCGTGCTTCACTTGGTCCGCGGTGGAGCCATCGAGGGGCGGGTTCTCAGTCCGGCGCATGCCCCGTTGTCCGGTGCTACGGTAGTCGCGATGCAATGTGTGGACCGAGACGTCTGTACAAGAATCACGGGACGCGGGGCAGTAGCTCGCACGGACCATCGTGGGGGCTATCGGCTTTTCGGACTTCGCGGGGGCGATTACATCATCGCGGCCTCTGCGCGACTGAGTACTGACGTCAGTGAGGTGGGTCTGTTCGATCCGCAGAGTTCGCGCGAACTGGGTGAAGGACGACCGAGGCCACTATCGGCGCCGGCACCCGCGATCGCACTCTTGACCACTTTTGCTCCGGGTAGCCTGGATCCCTTGTCTGCGGCTCGAATCAAGGTTGAAGTCGGCCAGACGGTCGAGATGCAGGATGTCTATCTTCGGTTGGGTGGTGCGGGGCGCCTCAGAGGGCGCGTGGCCCCGGGTGCTCTGAGTCCAGCGCTTCCCAGGGCTCTGTTCCTGTTTCCAGATTCAGTGGATGCCATGGTGCCACCCCAGATATCCGTCGAAGTGAGACCCGACGGGTCATTCGAGACGACAACTCTGCCAGCAGGGACATATCGGCTCGTCGCGAAGGTAGCCGCGCCTGGTGCGCCCACTCACTGGGCTGAGGCCCGCGTGTCTCACACGGGTGGCCAAACTGCGGGCCTTCTTATGGCCTTGCAGCCGACCTTGTCCTTCACAGGAGCCGTTCATGTGGACGGTGTTCGGTCGGCGTCCCCGCAAGTGTCTCTCAGTCTGCGACGTCGAGATGTTGCGATCGTTGCGTCGAACGTCGACATCGGCGAGGCGCGATTCGACGGCGAAGGGCGTTTCTCGGTGGACGCCCTATTACCAGGTCGCTACGGCCTGCAAGTCACACCACAGTCAGGATCCCAACGAACCCTCTGGCTGAAGGGCGTACTCGATCCAAACGGCACCGATCTGCGGGACGACGCCATCACCATTCGCGCGGATGCTCCTCCAGGTTCGGCCGTAGTGGAGCTATCGGCGAGGCCCTCGGTGGTGGAGGGGACTCTCCAGAAGGACGGTCTGCCCCCCGCCGGGGCAATGGTCGTTGCATTTCCGCGAGACTCAGAACAGCGTTCACTCCGTCATCGTGTGGCGACGGCGTTAGTAGCTCCTGATGGAGCGTTCTCAATCCTTGGTCTCCCGAGCGGTGACTACATTCTCGCACCGATTTCGACGATTGACCCGGACGACCTTACGTTGTCCGCGTTTGCAGCGCTTGCGACTGTTGGCACCCCCGTCTCCGTCATTTGGGGTTCGACCGTGACGCGGACGCTTCGCCTTTCGCGCTAACCAGTGCAGCCAATTGAAGAGACCTCAGACTCCGCGTCTCTGTGTCTTCCTGTAAATCTGCTATTTTCTGATCCTAATACACGCCTTCTGTGACCGACGTGCCCAGCTTTGCGAAGGGCCGCACGTTCCGCACGCCATCCCAGGGATAGGTGTCGCACGGGGGCTCGCGCTCGGCTTGGTCCCGCTCGAGGAAGCGCGGCACAAAAAACTCCTTCGTCAGTGTCGTGAGTCGCACACGCCCGGTTTTGCCATAGGGCACGAGCTTCATCGGGTTCTCGGGATCCACGACCTCAAGGACTGCACGCGGGATCGGTGGGTAGTAGATGATCGCGTAGTTGTCCTTGATGTCGAAGGGTTTGCCAACGGCGAGACCCATGAGCGTGTTGCCGTAGGTGGGCGCGAAAAATACGCCATCGAGCACTTCCTCACGAACCCAGCGATGAAACTGAGGCGTCATCTCGGTGCCGCCGCAGAAGATGCCGGTGATGCCCGCCTTCTTGATCGAGATCTTCTCCGCGAGCGCCTCCAGCAGCTTCGGCGTGATGAACATGCACTTGATGTTGTCGTGCGCCTTGAGCAGCGTCATCGCCTGATCAATCACATGGCGTTTGTAGGCTTCGACCTGATCCATCTGTCGAGCCTTGATCAGTTTGATGACCCAGCGGGGATCGAGGTCCACGCAGAAGCTGATGCCCCCGCGATGTTGCGCCAGATGTTCGACGGCGAGGCGAAGACGACGGGGGCCTGAGGGGCCGACCATCAGCCAGTCGGCGCCCTTCGGAAAGTGCTCGTCCGGCAACGTGTCACTGAACATCTCGTAGTCGATGCGGAAGTCGTCGATATTGATGCGTGACTTCGGGACGCCGGTCGAGCCGCCCGTTTCAAACGTGTAAATGGGTTTGTTGGCGTACGCCTTCGGTACCCAGCGACGCACAGGTCCTCCGCGGAGCCATTCGTCTTCGAAGAAGCCGAACCGGTCGAGGTCTTCGTACGCGCGGATCTCCTTGCGGGGATCCCAGTCGAGCTTTTTTGCAAAGTCCAGCCAGAACGGGGTGCCCGTCTCCGGACTGAAGTGCCAGTGGACAATCTCCCGCACGTGGGCGTCAAGCGCGTCTTTGGTCTGGGGCTGCATACGGAATAAGAGACTACCGCACTCCGCACCTCGCACCTCGCACTCCGCACTATAATTGCGCATGGTCCACATCCCCCTGATTCGCCGCGGTGTCAGCTACCGCAGCATCGACGTGGCGACGATCGTTCATCACGCGACTCGCGAACCGTTTGCCGAAATCAGCCAGGCCAATGCGGGGCTGATTCGTCGCGACCTGCTGGCGCAGGACGCCATGCGCGCCTCCCTGCTGGCGATTCCGGTTGCCCGTTTGATGGAGATGACAAAACAGGCGGCGCACCACTTTGTTTACGACACGTTGCCGCTGGGTGACACCCAGCAGACGCCCGACGACTACGTTCGCCAGTTGTCGGCGACAACCGGCATGCCGCATGTGATGGTCCGCCGCAACATGCAGCGCATCGTGTCGGTCATGGAGAATGTCCCGGACATTCTGCGAGGGCTGACGCGTGGATTGGACCTGTCGATCCTGGACCATGGGTTCGGCGAGGTGAATGGGCAGGCGCTCAGCTTCTTCCCGAAGGCGAAGTCGCTCGGGGTGGTGTTGCCGAGTAACTCACCTGGTGTACATGGCCTGTGGATTCCGGCGATTTCGATGAAGATGCCGCTCGTGCTCCGGCCAGGGGGCACCGAGCCGTGGAGTCCGTATCGCATCATCCAGGCGCTGATGAAGGCGGGTGTCCCAGGGGACGCATTCAACTTCTTCCCGAGTGACCATGCCGGCGCCGGGGAGATTGTCAGGCGGACCGGTCGCAGCATGTTCTTCGGTGACGTGAGCGCAGTGGGTTCGGTGGCCGGTGATCCGAGGGTCGAACTGCATGGTCCCGGGTACAGCAAACTGGTATTTGGCAATGACCTGTCGCCGAAGTGGGCCGACTACCTCGACGTGATCGCTCTTTCGGTTGCCGAAAACGGCGGACGCTCGTGTGTGAACGCCTCCGGGGTCTGGACGCCGTCGCATGGACGCGAACTCGCCGAGGCCCTCGCGGCACGGCTGATCAAGATTCAGCCGCGCGCTGAGGATGATCCCGACGCGGAGATCTCACCGTTTGTCGATCCCAGGGTCGCCGAGCGAATCTCCCAGCAAATCGACGCGGCACTCCTGGAGGCCGGTGCCCAGGACGTGACCATGCGTCTGCGTGGAGGGCCGCGTCTCGTCAAGGCACACGGGGGCACGTTCCTGCTCCCCACGGTCGTCCACTGTGCATCTTCGCAACACCCGCTTGCCAACCGCGAATTCCTGTTCCCGTTTGTCTCGGTGGTGGATGTCACGGCCGATGAACTGGCCGCGATGCCCGAGTGCATCGGCTCCACTCTGGCCGTCACCGCGTTGACCAACGACGAGGCGTTGCGCCAACGGCTGGTCGAATCCGATCTGATCGGTCGCCTCAACCTCGGCCCACTGCAGACCAATCGCATCGCCTGGGATCAGCCCCACGAAGGCAATTTGTTCGATCATCTGTACGCTCGACGAGCGTTCCAGAAAGTGGGTTAGCGAACCCTGGACCCTGGACCACGATGAAGCTTTTGTATTTAACGGCCGGCGCCGCACAGATGTATTGCGGCAGTTGTCTGCGCGACAACGCGCTCGCGGCTGCGCTCATGGCGCGTGGCCACGACGTCGTGTTGATGCCCATCTACACGCCGACCACGACCGACGAAAAAAACGTCAGCAGCACGAAGGTATTCTTCGGCGGGATCAGCGTGTTCCTCGAGCAGAACGTGCCGCTGTTCAGGCACACCCCGGCGTTCGTGGACAAGTTGTGGGACGCCGAGTGGGTGCTGAAGCTCGCCTCGAAGAAACAGATCAAGGTGGACCCGACCTTCCTGGGCTCGATGACCGTTTCGATGCTCAAGGGAACCGATGGCTACCAGAAGAAGGAAGTCGAAAAACTCGTGCACTGGCTGAAACACGAGTCACGTTTTGATCTCGTGAGCCTGCCGTTTGCCTTGCTCATCAGCCTGGCCAAGCCGATCAAAGAAGCGTTGGGATGCCCGGTGGTGTGCACACTTCAGGGCGAGGACTTGTTTCTCGACCAGCTGCGCGAGCCCTGGAAATCCGAGGCGATGGCGCTGATCCGTGCGGCTGTGCCCCACGTAGATCACTTCGTGGCGGTCAGCGAGTACTACGCGACGTTCATGGTCAAGTACTTCGGGATTCCTCCGGAGAAGATTTCGGTCGTGCCGCTCGGCATTGACTTCACCGGGCACGAGGCCAGGCCGGTTCGCCTCACCCCGCCGTACACGATTGGCTACTTCGCACGCATTGCACCTGAGAAAGGCCTGCATGTGTTGTGTGAGGCCTACCATCTTCTTCGGAAATACGACGATGTGCCGGAGACGAAGTTGGTGGTGGGGGGGTATCTGCTCGACGAACATCGCGAGTATCTGGCGTCATGCCAGACCCGCATGAAGGATTGGGGGATCGCCGACCAGTTCACCTACGTCGGTGCACCCGACCGGGCCGGCAAGATTGCGTTGCTGCAATCGTTTGATGCGTTCTCTGTTCCCACCACGTATGCGGACCCGAAGGGCCTCTTCCTGATCGAAGCGATGGCCAATGGTCTGCCGGTGGTTGAGCCCAGGCATGGCGCGTTCCCGGAAATCATCAATCTCACCAGCGGCGGGATGTTGATCACGCCGGAAGAACCCGCCTCACTCGCACACGCGCTCTATACACTCGTGACGGACCGCGCGCGCGCCGCTCAACTGGGGCAGGCAGCGGCGGCCGGGGTGAGAGAACACTTCACCGTCGCACAAGCAGCGGCCAAGGCAGAGACGATCTATCAGGGAGTGATTGGGTAACCATGCTTGTCGCCACACATCTCGCCAAACGTTACGACACCACTCGCGGCGGTGTGCCCATCATTGACGACGTCTCGCTGGAGGTCGCGCGTGGCGACGCCATCGCGATCATGGGGCCGTCGGGATGCGGCAAAAGTACGCTGCTGTACATCCTCGGCGCACTTGAGCGTCCCAGTGCCGGCACGGTGACCCTCGACGGCAAGAATCCGTTTGAACTCGACGAGGCGGCGCAGGCGGCGTTTCGCAATGCGCATGTGGGCTTTGTGTTTCAGGACCATTTGCTCCTTCCGCAGCTTTCCGCGCTCGACAACGTGATCGCGCCGAGCCTCGTCTCGGCGACGCCGGAGCCGGCCGTCTCCGTTCGCGATCGCGCGCGCACGTTGCTCACGCAGGTGGGCCTGGCCGATCGCCTCGACCATCGTCCTGGCGAATTATCAGGCGGTGAACGACAGCGGGTCGCGATCGCGCGCGCGTTGATCCAGAAGCCGTCGCTCCTGTTGTGTGATGAGCCGACGGGCAACCTGGACCGTACGTCCGCCGAGGCCGTAGCGGATCTGCTCGCCAATCTCCAGAAGTACCACAACACGATGCTCGTCGTCGTGACC